>Ga0099364_10001192_pt1 | contig 43375 bp, 44 predicted proteins | sample TergutTh196P3_FD_73070 | JGI IMG/M metagenome (GOLD analysis project Ga0099364, IMG submission 73070) | Microcerotermes parvus P3 segment gut microbial communities from Pointe-Noire, Republic of the Congo - Th196 P3 | ecosystem: Host-associated > Arthropoda: Insects > Digestive system > Gut ...
TAAAGGTATATGTGAAATAAAGAAATTCAAAAATTAAAAGTACAGAGGTACTTCTTATAACAGGATTGTATATGCTTCGCCGCCTTACGGCCTTCAACCCGGTAGGGTTGTAGGGGTTACGTTCGCCTAGGTCGGTCACCCAACGGGCTCGCTCCCACGCTAAGCTTTCAAAGAAAGCACTTCACCCACATTCCAGCCCACCGCAAACCTGCTAGAAACTTCGTTGCGAGAATAGGTTTACTTTATAAGGCGGGCTGGAATGTCTTCAATCTTGAACGTTATGCGTAATACAATTATGAATCGGTTTGGAATATATTGGTATAAGTATATAAAAAAATATAACATACAATTGACAAATAATATCTATTATAGTAGAGTAATAATCAAAGATAAGGAGTTAAATCATGGAGTATTCGAGTTTAGAACAGAGAATGGCAAAATCATATATTGATTTGTATCCAAAATTTGTACCGGATGAAAATGCTCCCGTTAATATATCTGAACAGGAAGAATTTTACTCATTATTAAAGAATCTCTATCAATTAGGGTATGATGAACCTTTACTTTTTGTAACTAAACTGCATGAAGATGACGTTTTTCCGCATAGGTTCAAAAAACTGTATGGTAAACCAGAACTGGCCGGGAATATGAAAAAATTTCAAAATGCAATAGACTCATTACTGCAAAATATGTTTCTTATTGGTCAAAAATCAGTTCCGGAAATAGATAAAAAGCAAAAAAACATTTTTTCTAAACTTGGTATCAATACTTTTTCAAAGTTACCCTCTGCATGGACCTGGATGGCGAAACGGCCTGAAGCCAATATAATCACATTTTCCCGCTGTTTTTTGAAGATTGATTACCCGCATCAATCAGATTTTTATGCTTCTATCTTTGGTGAGGCTTCATTCCGTAAACTTGAAAAATGGATGTTTAATCATGGATATAAAAGATATGACATATATGATATAAATAAATGGCATAGTTTATTATCACTGACATATGCAAACCCATTATGGAGCAAAGAACCACCAAAAGGCGGATATGAATATAAAATAAGGCATACAGGCATATCAGCAACCTATGATCCGCATTTTAAGTATCCGGCTGTTTTTGGTTTATGTATACCTAATGGATTAAAGGTTTTTCTGGAAGCATTTGAATCAATGGATAAAAAACTGAAAACATTTGTTGTTGATCGAACAAAGAAATGTGATAACTGTAGATATTGTGTACAAACAGATAAAAAAGGTACACGTCCTATGGTATTTATTGCTGTGGAGCATGAACAAAAGAAGTATAATTTATGCCCGTACTTTCCTGGTGGAAGCTATTCCTGGACAAGCATTAATAATGAACTTGTAGAACAATTAATTGACTTTTTAACATTTATGGATAAATTCATACATAAGGAAAAGTAATTTATGAAGTTAGACGAAATACCTGCTAATATGTTTTAAAGATTATTGACAAATAAAAAAATAGATATTAATATCATTTTATTGGAGTTTTAAATGAAAAAACGGGTATTATTTATAGTATTTTTTATTACCTGTATAAATCTATTTGGAGCTGGATACAGATCAATTAATATTTTATATCATCACAGTATGCGTATTGATTATCGTGAGATTGATTTAGAAATAAGATCTACTAATATTAACGGAAGTGATTATAATATAAGAGTAATAACAAGACACTTAAGAGGAAGAAACATTAATGGAGAGAATGTTTATTCAAGTGAAGAAAATATAGTACCTATTGAAAATGAATTTTTTGAATATATTTATAATGAACTTATGGATATAGATTTTCAAGAGATATTACGGACAACAGAAAATATTGTAGGAGCAGATGGGAATCGTGTTACAATTCGATTTGGAGCAATGAATTATATAACAGTTTCATTATGGACACCAAATTCAATGATCGAAAATACTAATATAGCTCGTGTAAATCAATTAATTGTTGAAATATTTGAAAAAATAGGATTATTAGAATGGTATACATAATATATTTCATACATTATAATGTATATAACATTTGGCAAAAATACTTGACAAAATTGAAAAAATAGTATAAAATCAAAATTAAATTATTACAAAGGAGAAAAAAATGTTAAAAAAAAGAAACTTGTTAGGAATTTTAGCATTGGTGTTAACAATCGGATTGACAATTATTGGTTGTGGAGGCAATCCTCTTGAAGGAACATGGGTTCATAGTGATGGCTATTCTACAATAACATTTGGTAGAGAAACTGTAACTATGGATGGCGAAACAGGTTCATATTCCACAAATGGTAATAACATTACAATTAATTTGTATGGTGGTATGACAGGGACTTTTTCTATAGATGGTGATATATTAAACATTACCATAGATGGTTATAGAGAAACATTCACCAGAAGAAGGTAATACAATTAAAGCAATCTATTTATATTTTTTGTAAGACTTTTAAACAAATTTTTCAACGCATAACAAACGATTAACACTAACTTCAATTCTTATACGTCGTCTGTTCTACCTTCAACCCGACAAGGTTGGAGGGTTTCAGTCGGCTAGGCCACTCCAATCCAACGTCAAGCCTTTGTAGGAAAAACTTACTTATTAAGCACATCATCTACTTAGAAAGCTAGTTTTATTTCTATTGACATACTTAATTGAATTCTATAAACTTACTTTAAGATGGTTACTATGTTCGATGAAAAAACTATTCAAAAATTAGGATTTTATGTATATTTATTAAGAGACCCTTTGGATAATATCCCATTTTATGTTGGGAAAGGAAAAAATAATAGAATATTTAATCATATGAACTGTGCAATTGAAAATGAAACAACATCAGATAAATTGGATAAGATAAGAAAAATAATAGGAAGGAAAAAAAACAATATAGTAGAACATATAATAATTAGACATGGTCTAAATGAAAAGGAATCATATTTACTTGAAGCTTCAATAATTGATTTTATTAAATACCTTCAACATAATTTAACAAATATACAGGGAGGACATAATTCAATAGAAAAGGGCTTAATGACAACAGATGAGATAATACGATATTATAATGCAAAACAATTAAAATCAATTGAAAATGACTGTATAATTATTAATATAAATAGAAATTACAAAAGAGGTATAGATCCTTTAGGTATTTATAAAGCAACAAAAGCTTGTTGGTCAATAAATAAAAATAGATTAATCAGTAAAAACGGAGATTTAAAAATAAAATATGTTTTGAGTGAATACCATTGTTTAATTGTAGAAGTTTTTCAAGTGGTAAAATGGTATGAAGGAGAACGTGGATTTGGGAAAAATGCAAAAAATTATGGAAAAACTAAAAAAGGAATGTGTTTTGAAGGAATAGTAGCACCTGATAATATTAGAAATTTATATATTAATAAATCAATATTAAAGAAAAAGGGTGAAGCTAATGTAATTAAATTTAAATTATAGAAAAGTTTCACTTCGCCTAACATACATTATCAAAGGATATAATAATAAATGTTTTGTAAAGCGTACATTTCGCGAATCATGATGGTTTAACTTTTCTTTTTTTTATTCAATCTATAATCCAATAATAAAAATAAAAAAGAAAAACTCATCCACAATAAAGGAATAAACAATAAACCATTAGTTGAAAAAATGCTTGTTATTATATCAAAAAATGTACTTCCCCTGGAAACTCCTAAATTAAACATAATTGAAAAAAATAACCAAACTATAAGAGAAGGAATAGATAAAATGAAAACTAGATAGAAAATTACAGATAAAATACTGCTTCCATTTTTAAACATTAATGGTTTAAAAGAAACAAAATTTAATTCACTTGATTTTTTCGCAAGAAAGTTGGAAAATAGAATGAAAAGAAGTGCCAAAATTACATAAGATAAAGAAAACCTAATTTCTTCCAAATCAGTTTCCCTTGAGCTCAATATAAATCTTTCAAAGAATGAACCTATTATACTTATAAAATATACAATAGATGCATATTTATATATGTAAAGCGGAATATAACTGCTGTTTTTTTCCATATGTATAATTATCAATTAAAATAATTTCAGTGTCAACATGAAGTAAATTTATATCCTGTTCCCCAGAGAGTTTGTATATACTTTGGCTCGGAAGGCTTAAGTTCTATTTTTTCGCGGAGGCGTTTTATATGCACTGTTACTGTACTTATATCACCGTAGGTGTCTTCGCCCCATATTCTGTCGTATAGCTGCTCTTTACTGAATACTATATCCCTATTAGAGGCAAGAAAGTACAATAGATCAAATTCCTTGCGGGTAAGAGTTATCTCATTATTATCTACAAATACTTTATGTGCAGCATGTATAATTCTAAGATATCCAAAATCTAGTTCGTCCATTTCTTTTATAGTGTCAGGTTTCTTTGTGAGCCGTGTATAACGGGCAACATGAGATTTTACCCTTGCTACAAGTTCGGCAATGGAAAAAGGCTTGGTTATATAATCGTCAGCCCCAAAACTCAGCCCGCGTATTATATCAATGTCTTCAGTGCGGGCAGTTACCATGAGAATGGGTATATCTACTTTCGAACGTATTTCCTTACATATAGATATACCATCTTTACCGGGAAGCATAAGGTCAAGCAGGATCAGAGAAAATGCTTCTTTCAAGGCGCATTCCTGGCCTTTGATCCCATCTTTTTCAATGACAGAATCGAAATTTTCAAGATCAAGATAATCTTTTATAAGTGCGGCAATATCAGGGTCATCTTCAATAATAAGTATTTTATGTTTACTTTCTTTCATTAGGCACCTTACTTTGGTATCTCAGTATCAAGGGGTAAGTAGATAATCACTGCAAGTCCGCCGGAATCAACAAGCTCGGCATGAATGGTACCGCCTGAGCGTTCAATTATCTTCGCACTTATGGCAAGCCCAAGCCCTGAACCTGCGCTGTGCCGGGATGAATCAGCACGATAAAATACATTAAACAAATCCGGGAGTATCTCCTGAGCCACACCGGGGCCGTCATCGGCAAAGGTCAAGCGCACAAAGTTGCTGCTATTGTCAGCAAAGCTGCTAGGGTCAAGCTGGACATTTATTGTCATGCGAGCTCTTTCCTTAACTTTATATTTAACGCTGTTCTCAAGTATGTTAATGATCACCCTTCTAAGATGTGATACATCAGCATAGATAAATACATCTTTTGGTCCTTCCCTTATGTTGATATCAAGACCGCGCAAGGCATATGCATCTGCAAACTCCTCTATCATATCAGATATGGCACGCATTATGTCAAAACGCTGCGGTGTAAACAGGAACTCATCCATATCAAGTTTAGAAAATAAAAAGAGCTGTTCAATAATATGTTTCATGCCTTCGGCATTGAATTTTATTGTATTTAAATACCTTTCACGCATTTGGGGAGTGGATGCAACACCGGATTCAATTCCATCAAGATAGCCGCTAATCGTCGTTAGGGGTGTGCGCAAATCATGGGAAATACCGGCAAGCAGTTCACGCCTGTTAGCTTCATCTTTAAGGCGCACTCTGGTAGAGGCCTCCAGTTGTTCTGCCATAAGGTTGAAGGCATTGCATACAAGACGGAACTCATCATCACCATCATAATCAATACGGTATGAAAAATCATTATCCTGTATACGTTTTACCCCCATGGTTAAAATATCCAATGGCAAAGTAATTTTTTTAGTCATGCGATTTGCAAGTATACTGTTAATGATCAAAAAAAACACAACAAAGACAGCAAGCGAAACAAGGGCTATACTCCAGGTAAATCTTCCATAGGATTCAATATCCGAAAATTCAATAAATCCGCGGCTGCGAAACATAACGATTGTCATAATACGGTTGGTTAAAAGAGCAAGCACTATGCCGCCTATAGTTACAAACACCATGCGTATATTGGAATAAAAGAAACGCCGCTTTACAGTCATAGTATGCCTCTGCCTATATGGAACTTTTTAAGCCACGAACCACACTAACCACACTAACCACACTAACCACACTAACACTAACACTAACATTCACAAATAAGTATTTTTTCGTGTAGTTCATGGCCAAATTTATATCATTGTACTGTATTCAGATACTTTATAGCCAGAGCCGAGCCTGTCCAGCTTCTGTTAAAGACTCCGCCTGTCTGATGTATGCTGATGTTGATTATTCCATCGGCGCCTTTTGCAACTGCCTCCCTCATAAGGGCATTATAAATAAGTCCGTATCCGTCCCTTCCATTGGCAGTAGTTTCGGCAAACACAACACCCATAGATTCAAATTCCATTTGGGTGTATGTTGTATTCCCACCGCTCAATAAAACAGAAGCCCTGTCCCAGCCCCTATTCCCTAAGCCCATAGCATAACCGCCGCGCATACCTGCCCCACGGGCAACACAGCTGCCCAATAGTAAAATGGCTATGCCTATAAGCACCCATTTTCTTTTTCCCATAAGATTAAACCTTTTCCTGGTTACGGGATTTACCTGTTGTGTTCCATTTTGCTTTTCCATTTGTTTCTCCTTAAACTAAATCAATTCCAATACAGGAACTGTTATCTAGAGAATAAAGTGGAATTCTTAACAAAAAATGAACTAATTCTTAAAGATTTATTACATGTGGTTAGTGGTAAAAAAACACCAGTTCGTGTGTGTTAGTGAGTGTTAGACTATGGAAACATATACCAGTGTTTGGTTTACAAGCTGATAGGCAATTTCGCCAAATGTGATAGGACCGGAAAATGCGTTAAGTTTTTTATGCTCCAGATCACCATATAAAAAGTTTAAAATGCAGTTACATGAAAATATAGCCTCTGAATTTTCATGTTCAGAAATTCGTGAGTTAAATAGATCTTCATAATCTGACACAGCTTTAGCCATTCTATATTTTATTCTCTTAAATACAGGTGCATAAAAATTTACTGTTCCGTCTTCTATAGATTTTATTGAAATGTTAACATCATTCCCGGAGTAATCTCCGACAAGGGGAAGCTTGGTGTCTATTGCGTTATCTGCAATATAATCTGCAAGCGAAACTTCTTTACCGTCTATGCGGCATTTTTTTATGGCGAAACCTTCCTCGGTAAATTCAATTAAGGGAGAATCTATATCCTGTTCAAAAATATTAATAATGTTTACAGATACTGTTTTTTCTTCCGGTGTTAATATGTGCAGAGCAACCGCTTTATCGGTGTATGATTCTGCTTTGCTTCCGACCATGCTAATAGGTGTTTGACCTTGTTTACCCAGATTTAAACCTGATATCCAGCCTACAACATTACGTAAAAACATGTTTTCATAGGTGGCGGCGTTTTGGGCGTATTCTCTGTGTACGGCGCTGTCAAAAGGTATGATCAAAATGGTAAAACCACTTGCAAAGGCATCAATTGTAACCTGGCTTACCTCATCGGCACTGTATGCTTTAATGAAGTAATTTTTATATGGAAACTCGGTAACAAAAAGCAAATCTCCGGATACCTTGCCGCCATCTTTTGCCATGAAATATTCAGTAGAACCGCCTATCCATTTTCCTCTGGGTAATTTTTTTAAGAGAGATTCAGTTCCGGCGATATGAAGAAGTTTCCCGTCTTCTATCAATTTTGATGTAGATTCAAATGTCATTAACATTGTATATCCCCCTTAAAGGCTCTTAATAAGTATATAGTCGGCGGCCATTACTTTACGGTTCTTCATCAAAAAAGCATTAATAACATCAGCACACTTTTTCGCAGTATCCTCTGATGCGTTTCTTGAATAAATTTCCTTAAGATGGGTCAGAAGCATGGAAAAAGCCAACTGTCTGAATTTCTTTACCCCAATAAGGAGTTTTTGAGTTTGCTCAGCAGTAATTTTCATCTCATCGATCTTTTCTACATAGTATATACCGAAATTTCTATCATTTATTACAATATGGCTTGATATCCATTCTGTCAGAAAGCGGACAAGCGAGTTGGGAACATACCTTACACCGGCCTGGAACTTTTTTTGATGCTCCAGAATGTTTCTCATGAAATCCCTATGCTGCGCTTTGTGTGCTGCCATATCGGGGTAAGTTGTTAACGCAAATAAGTCTTCTTCATGGGTAAAAACATCTTTTGTATGATTCACCATCAATCGAATGGTGTTCCTAAAGGAAATATTGGCCTGGTCGGGACCTGTCGTACATGCTTCAAACAATTCATTCGTCATATTAATCAATAATTTATGCTGGTCATCAATCTGTTTTATCCCGACTACAAAATTGTCGTTCCAGCTGATCTTGTTTGATGAACTGGTTTGCGGATCACGATTAATCATTCTACTGTTCCTCTAATACTATTTTAATCTTTTGAACTTTATTTATCAACAGGGATATGCTTTTTTGGCTCCCGGCGCATTTTAATTGATGATTCTTATAACCTCGCCAAGACTTAGCCCATTATCATACCATGTAGGATCAATATCGACAGTTATGCCGTTCCAGATTATCCTTACCCAGGCATGATTGTAGAATAGCGGTCTGGGTCTTCCCGAATGGGATAGGGGTGTGAGAATAGGTCTATTGTCCAGGACAAAAATAGTGCCATTCCTGTTGGTGTGGAACTCAAAGGACTGCGCTTCAGGGTTATTAAAATAGGATGTAGATGAAGTCCAATTTGCGGGAGGAGTTTTGGTGCTGTTACCTGCCATTATATGGTTATAAAACGATTCTACTCTATCTGCTGTACTAAGTTTGATATCACTTCTTGCAAAGACCTTTACCCTGCGTTCAAGAACGGTATGTTCTCCATTAGCCCGTGTAATTACCCGGTAAATTTGCCCCGGACCTCTATAGTTATCAACAAAGTGCGAAGAATAGTCGTTACAGACCCCCGGCACCTCATTAGGTCCCCTTCTGGCATTTCCGGCATTGGGATAGTAAAAAAACCTCGCCGTCTCATTTATCTGTTCGAGTATGTAAGGGTAAAGATGCTCCTCATAGTTCTGCGGCTCATTAAAAAGCAGGTCACAGCTTGCAAAGAAGAAAAACACACTGAGCAGCAACATTGACTTAAGGAGGGGATTTTTAGCCATGGATCTATTATAAGGGGGATTTTACTACAGGGCAAGCTCTACACCTGCCTTATTACTAAGCGGAAGGTATATGTCCTAATAGGTAGGCTACTCCGGGAAACTCACCCATTCTTCGAATGGATGATTCCCCTCATTGTAGCCTACAATTCAAGAGAACAGACCTTCCGCTCATTACAGATGAATAATTTAATGAAAAACACTTGATCATTTATAGATAATAAGTTATGTTATATATATATTTATAACATAACTATACAGAGAGAGGAATAAATGCCAAATATCTCCAATGCAGAGAGACAAGCTCGTTTTCGTAAAAAGGACGAGTTAAAACGTCATGCCGACAGGATTTTTCGTGAATGCACTTTACTTCAAATAACAAAACCACCACAAGAAATAAGGCAATTTCTTGATAAAATCACAGATTTACCTTCCGGGTGGACAAACGATGATTACGAACAGGCTGTAAAAACTCTTAATCATTTTCATCTAAAATTTTTTGATAATCCTCATCAGCTTGAAAACGATGTAATAGAAGGCAGAGACAGTCAAACCGAATTCATTACAACTCCAGACCCCTCAAAATTCATGGCAGAAGAAAAAAAAGCAATAGATAAAGTAAAAAAACTATCTACACATTTAATTTCAGCACTTGAAATCTCTGGCTGCCCGGATTCAGACCAAGCTGCTGCATTAATGGAAGTCATACGTTTTGTTGGACGCTCTATAGCAAGCAATCTAAAATCGAACAAATCCAACGCAACAACAATGTGTTTAGCAAGCATTGGACCACAATACGATAAACCAGATTGGTTTATTAGCAGTCTGGTTAATACATTAGGCTGGAATTTAAACAAAGATTTAGCCCATGAAGTTGGAAAACAGCTCATGGAATTTAATTATAGTAACAAATAAGGAAGGCACATGATGAAACAAGAATTATTATATGAATACGGGCAGAATGAGCAAGGTCAGATAATCAAAGCCAAAGATGCTCAAAAAGGAAAAAAGTATATATGCCCTGGCTGTAAAACTGATTTCATCCTTAGAAAAAGCGGAAAAACTGGTCCAGGTTCCAGAATCTCACATTTTGCTCATAATAATTTAACGGGCAGTTGCTCTTTTGAATGTTATATACATAAAACCTTTATTTTAAAGACAGTAGAATTTCTACAAGAACGTATAACTAATAATCAACCAATAGAATTACATTGGAGATGCATATACTGTAAACAAATGCATAAAATTAATTTGATAGGATTATCTGAAGTCAAAGCAGAGTATAGCCTTAAACAACGTAAGCCAGATATTGCTCTATTCAATAAAGCTGGAAATGTATTTGCTGTTATTGAAGTTATTTACAAGCATCCTCCGGAAAAAGAGGCCTTACAATTTTACCGACAGCATAATATTCGTGTTATTCAGGTCATTATTACTTCTGATGATGATCTAGATAATATTGAACAAAAAATAAAAAATCCAACAAGTTTTGATTTATGTATAAAACCCATATTACCCCAAGTTCCGTATTTTAGTTTTATACCAGCAATACGAATGCCAAAACGTAGGCAAAGAAGACGTTTATAATCATTGCTGAGTTGGAGTAAACTAAATTGCAAGGAGAAAAATAAATAATATGACACAAGAAGAATATAATGAATTAATGGAGTGGTCTTCCAACGAGCTTGGTGGACTTTCTCAAAGAGAAACGAAAACATATGATTATGAAATTGCATTACAAGTAGCTATAGTAATGCAGAAGGATGTAGAAACTTTTAAAACATTGCCACCTAAAGAACAGGAAGAGAAGTACTGGGAATACAAAAATGAAATGGATGCTTTAAGTGATAAAGAACTTGAGGAAAGAATAGAAAAATATTATTACAGGAGAAAAATAAATGATAGATACTAATGCAGAAAAAGAGGAACTTTTACGTTATCTTGAAGAGCATAATAAAAAAGGTCTTGATTCTGGAGAAGACATAGAAGGATATAGTTATTTACTTGCTCTTGAATTTGCTAAAGTATTACAAAAAGACCTAGAAGCATTTAAAAAACTTACACCAGAAGAACAAGAAAAAGTTTTCTGGGAATATCATAAAGAAATGGAAGCTTTGAGCGATGAAGAACTTGAAGAAAGATATGAAAAATTTTTCTAAAAATTAATCAATCTAGTGCAATTGTATTTTTATTTAATCCCTCTATAAGAGACTCTATATCTTCAGTAATAGCAAGACCACCCATAGTATGTAGAGCACCGTAACAGGAAACTATGTAATCAATGATGTTATATTTCTTAAAAAGCGTGATGACTTCTTTTCATGTCAGGCCCTTTGCGGCTTTATATTCTTCGAGGCAGGGATGAGCATTTCTAATGTTGCCTTGAATTGGGTGTCAGACATTTGAGGCCTCCATGAAGCCAGAATATTTTAAAAAAATATTTTATGAGTTAGCAATAGATTTTTAACTGCTGCTGAATATTCTCCATCTTTTTCTGCTTCTTTTCCTAATGCAGCAAATGCTTTTTTACGTAATGAATCATTTTTTAACCTATATGCCGCATTAATCAAATCATTAAGTTTATCAATCCTTTCTTTGCGTCTCTCAATAAGCCCAGCTCTGTTTAATTTAATTTCATTTATTGTATGCTCTCCACGTTCGGAACCTAATTTTGCATAAGCAAAAGCACCAAAAAATAAAATATGTTCTTCTGGATCTTCATTATATGGGTCAATAAATGGGATGTCATCATCGTATTTTTGACCTTTTTCATTATTACACATTTGGCAGCTATATCCATGATTTTCCCAAACAAATTCAAGTTCAGGAAATTTTCCTTTAGCTTTTGGTTTTATATGTTCAACATGAGCAAAACTATTATGGTCTATTTTACATTCACAATACATACATTTACCCGATGTTGATTTTCTAAGTGCTTCTTTATTTACAGGATCATTATATTTTTTATTCTCTAAAGCTTTTGGATTAGGGCATTGAGGACGAACTAGAGTTATCAACTATTCGCCTCTAGAATTTTTATTGCAGATTCAGGAAAAAATTCTTCTAAACCTGCATCTTTCAGTTCTTTTTTCAATTCTTCTAACGAAATGTCATCTGGTTTTTCTTTAAGATATTTTTCAGTAATTATCTTAAAATTATATTCAGCCCATACCGGCATTGATGTTGGAACACCTAAATATTTATTAAGAATTTCATTTTGTGTTTTCACTTGCGTAATACTGTATGGAAACTCTCTTGTTAAATCATAAACAAGAGTATCTCTCGTTGACATAAGCACAAAAGGTGAATGGGTGGTAACAATAAATTGTATTTTTGGAAAAGATTCAATAAAAAACGGTAGTATTAAACGTTGCAGCGAAATATGCAGATGCGAATCAATTTCATCAATGAAAACAACACCTTCCAGCTCCAGAGGACTTAACTCGTAATATCTGGTTCGCATAATTAGATCAGCATAGATATCAAAAATTGCTCTATACCCAGCAGAAAGAGTTTGAAATGTATATGGGGGTTTACTATCTTGTTGAATGTAAAATTTACTATTATTCGTATCGAAATCCAGTACAGCAGAGTCATCTTCAAAAAGGTGTTTTAGTTTTTTTTCAAATTCTGTGAACCATATGGAAATATTATCAGCAAGAGCTTTATTTGCATCCTCGGTAATTGCAAAGGAACGCCTTGCTCTTAGGTTTAACAGGTGCTGCTCCAGCTTATTTCCGACGTTTTGGTTATACTCAGCCTTCCGGTTCTCTTCAATTTCAACTTGAAGCCCCTGTGCCATTTTTGCCTCTGCAATATTTGCAAGCCTTTTATCTTCAAAATACAAAACCACCGCTCTTCTTTCATCATAATTTGAAGAAAATTTTATATTATCTGGGATAATTGCATTTAATCCATTTTCTATAGCCTGCATTTGGCTTTTGTAATATTTAACTTGATTTTCCTCTCTATCATATTGCGTTGTTCCTTTAGTCAATGAAGATAATCTTCTTTCAGCATTCATAAAATTTTGCTTTAACTGTGATAAATCAGCTTGTTTTTTATTGACGATTAACAAAACAGCTTTATCGTATAAAGACCGAAGAAAAGAAGTTTTACCTGAACCATTTCCACCAGTAATGATTAGATTTTTACCTTCAATCGGAATATCGACCGTCTTATTTGTATTTGGAATTATACCTGTGATACGTTTTATATACCCTGTCATATTTTTCTCCTGCTAATCACCCCTCCACCACCTTTATCTCATCCTCAGTCAAACCATACAAGGCATAAACCGCTGTGTCAATTGCATTATCTACCCCTTCAATCTGCCGGGAAATCATTGTCTTTAATTGTTGGTTCAGTTCAGCTGCTTCTTTTTTCTTGAGTTCAAGCATTTTATCAACAAGGGAGACAAGAGAGTCATGCTTAACTTTATCGAATTTATTTGTTAAATCTAGAAATGAGATTGGTAGTTTGATCATTTTAGCAAATTTTATCTGTGGGAAAATTCTCCCTTCTTCCTTTACATTTTGTATATAGAGCCACCTTAAGTATTTAGAATTAATAATACCCAAGATATATCTAATATCCAGTTTAATATTTGGTTTTACTATTCCACTTTGAATACTACGACCAAACCAAATACCTTTTGTATCAAGTGCTGCTATTGGATAAGAGGCAGTTTGCCTCCATATTATTTTAGGATATAATGAGAAATAATCAGAATTTAAAATTACTCTTTCATTCTTCCGTAATGTCTTAATAGTTTTTATTCTTACATAACGATTTGTTTTCTGGTTAATAAAATATTCATTAATATCTACTCCTTTCCAGTATTCTATATCATCATGATTCTCTTTATTACCTTCGTATAATAATCTTTTACTTAAATCAGAATTACCCTTATCAGCAAGACCAACATTAACTCGTTGGTAATTAATACCAGCATCTTTAAAGTCCAAAATATCTTCTAATAAAACTTCATTTTCTCTAAGTTCACGAAAAAATGAAATAAAAGTCTCTTCGACTGTCTTTCTATAATTGTCTTGCAATAATTTATGATATTTTGGATTTGCAACTGCATCTGTTCTTTGTTCATTATTTTTTAATGAAGAGGTATCAAAAAATTGAACCTTGTGGTTCTTAGTACTTTCATTTTTTTCAACAATAAAAACACCACAGGGTGCGTTTACATGAGAACCAAAAACCCCGTCACCTATATTCCAAAGCTTGTGTATGGTAGTGTTATCACGCAAAAATCGCCTCACATCAATATAGCGTGGTTGTAACATAAAAACACTTGGAACAATTAAACCGAAATATCCATAATTGTTTAATAAATAAAATCCTTTCTCGATGAATAATTTAAAACTATCCTTGTAACTCCTAGTGGATTTAGGATAATGCTCTTCGAAATACTCTATATACTTATCAATATCAGCACCCCATGGTGGATTCCCTATCACCACATCAAAACCGCCAGCCTTGAATATTTCCGGAAAACCATCCTTTTCCCAATCAAAGCAGTTTACTTTAATCATATCATCATCGGTTAGATCAAGGTTGCCCTGGGTATAAAAATCCTTTCCAATAAGGCTATTACCGCATTTAATATTATTTTCAAGAGATGGTAAAAGAGCCAAATCGGAGTGCCGAAATAGTTCACCTTTGGCTTGACTTCCCTCATTTTCCAATAGTTTTAAATAAAGCGAGAGCTTACTTACTTCCACCGCCTGGTTATCAATATCAACACCAAAAATATTATTGGTTAAAATACGCTGTTTTTCTTCAATCGTGAGTTTATAAGATTGAAAACCTGATTCATAAATCTTGCCGTTTTTAAGAGCAAGTTTTAAATCTTTTACCTGGGTATAAAAATCAAGATGATAGTTCAATAAATACTGATAAGCCCCAACTAAAAAAGAGCCGGAACCGCAGGCGGGATCACAGATTTTAAGTTTACTAATCTCGTCAGGGGTTTTACTTTTAACTTTTTCTCCGATCGTATTTTTAACAATATAATCAACAATATATTGGGGAGTATAATAAACACCACCTGCTTTTTTAACTTCGGGCTTTTCTTCTATAATTGCAGTATGTGTATCTCCTTTAATTGCACGCAAGCGGATAGTTTTACCCAAAAATCGCTCATAGATACTGCCAAGAATTTCTACCGGAAGCACAGAGAATTCATAAGGGCATTCGGGATAGTACAAATTAATAATTATATTTGATAGAATTTTATCATCAATCTTAATACGATTAATCCAGTCTATATCAGAAAAAAGTCCGGCATTGTATTTTAAATCTGCTTTTTTAAAAATTAGGATAATTTTTTCATATATGCTTGATGTTTTTGCTATCATTAAGAGAAGATTCTCATCTTCTATACCTCTGTCCTCAGCGATTCGTAAAAATATAATGCGGTCTATAATTCTTTGCACCACTGTATTTAGGTTATATACCGAAAGCCCCGGATTGTTCTTTGCAATATTTTTGGCCAGGTCTACACGCCAGTCTTCTATAAGAGCCAAAAGTTCGGTGTCAACTTCAGACGTTCCTTTCTTATTTTTATTTACTTCGATGTATTTATCAAAACTGCCTTTTAAAATTGCATTCTTGGAAAAGGTAGTATAAATAAAGTCAAATTCTTTTTCGTACTGTTCAAAAGTGCAGTAAAAAATCCGAGCTGTACTTGCTTTGTCATCTTTATCAGGTTTTATACGGGTATCGTAAACAGCAAATTCCGCAAAGTTAGTCAAAATCGAAAGAGACAGTTTAGCGGTATAAGCATAACGGCGTATCTGATATGCTGCCTCAGCAGCTTCCTTAATATTTACAGAAGGCTTTTTAGCCTCTACAAAAAATTTTCTTGTTTCACCTACGCGGAAACTGTAGTCCGGAGCCTTCTGGGAACCATCAATTTTTACCTTATCTTCACGTATTACATCACGGTAATTTTCAGAATGCCCCAGATTATTGGCAACATCCCAATCAAGCAGGGTGAAAAACTTATCTATAAAATCAATACGCGTGTTGGCTTCATCATATCTGCTGCTCTTATATTGGGCTATATTTGTGGAAAAGAGAGAGATTAAGGAGTTTAGCTGGGCATTTTTGGTATCTAGCTCCATATCGATATGATTATATACCATTTTTTCACAATGATACAAGAATATAATAAAAATATTCGACTTAGCCTCAGTCTCTCAACAAATTTCGAACTAACAAGAATTTCTTGTAAGTTGGATTAGGAGATATCCTAAATTTAACAGACATCAAAAAAATACTTGACATATAAATTAAACTACACAGATAATTGGGAAATCCATGCAAGTATACTTTAAAGAACGATTAGAGAATACAATGCTCTTTTTTACCACGGAGCATTACAAAAAGACAAAAAAATACCCTTCCCAGACTGTTCTTTATAAATATCTCGCTTTTTTTGAGTTTCGCTACATGGAAAAAACAGGAATAATGCCTCTTGAGTTAACATATAGAGCAATGGAAAATGGACCTGTTCCAATTGAGGTATATGATAAAAGAAATCAGCAAGGTGCATTTTCTACAGTTATTTTTGAGCCCTTTGAATCTCAAAAAAGTGGAAGTGGTGCTTATATTATTAAACCAAATGATAAGTTCAATCCTGACTATTTTGCCGATGCAGAATTGGAAGAAATGAAAAATTTGATAGAAATTTATGCAAAAAAATGGATTGGAGCAAAAGAGATGAGCGATGCCAGCCATGAAGCAATTTTGGCATGGAAGAAGACATATAAAAATAAACCAAATGCAGTCATAGACCCTATTAATGATTTTAAACGGGACATTTTAACTACACCACCTGAATTATTAAGCTCAGCTGAAGAGCGATTTTTAATCCATAGGAAGATCGCGGAGCTTGGCATATAAAACATTTTTTACTTGGTTTTTAATTTAAAGTTCAAGCGGAAGGTCTGTTCTCTTAAATTGTGGAGGATCTACCTCACCGGGCCCCTGATATTCAAGGTCTCTCCATTAATCACAACCCTAACTTCGTAGACAGCATTGGGGTATAGTTCAAGGTTCTCGTGGAAAAAGGCGACAGAAAAACCAAGAACGCGATCACCGGGTTCCAGGACAAGAAAGTTGCTCCTGTTTAACCTTGCAAGCATCATCTCGGTAAAGATGGGGCGAACTCCAATTTCATCATAAAAAAAGTGGTCAAACATGGTAGAATTATCCCAGGTTAGGAGGGGGATGGAAATAGTTTCCTGTGAAACATTTACAATATATGCAGCGCCGTAATCGGCAAAGGGAGCTGCGCTCTGATCGGTATCAAAATCAAAGGCAAAGTAAAACTCAGGTTCGGGAATATCTTCCACAACAGGCGGCTTTGCGGCACAGCCTGCAAAGAGTAAAATTATAGCAATTGCAAAAATGGTTTTCATTTATCCCTCCCACAGCAGTATTGTGCAAATAAGTACACAATACTGCTTAAACTCTGTATGGCTACCTTACAAGAATAAATTCCACACGACGGTTCTTCCACCAATTGTCTCTATCTTCAAAGGCTGCAACAGGACGGGTTCCGCCCATGCCTATGTATGAGAGTCTTTCCCTATTTACACCAAGGAACACGAGGTATTCAAGGACAGACCTGGCACGTTCCTCGCTAAGGGGTTGAAGACCCATTACCCTTGCCGTTCCTATTTCCTCGTTAGTGCGGGCTGCAGTTCCGGGAGGAGTGGTGGGGTTGGCATGTCCTTCAACAAGGACATTGTATGTGTTAAAACGGTTAAGTACTATTGCTATACGTCTTAGAACTAAATCGTTATTTCCTCTGTTGATAAGATCAAGACCTGTAAAGTCGCCCATATTTGCGGCAAAAACTATGGCTGGTACTATCACCCTTAATACATCACCTTCACGTATTACAAGTACATCAATCCAGATACTCCCCTCATACACTGAGTAGTTATTATGTATATTGGTAACCCTGATTGAAAATAGATACTCCATTGCCGACTGAACAAGTTCACCATCTGTACTATAACCATCCCAGATAAATTCGGCAGGAGGCATTCCCGTGCCTTCCCAGGATGAAAACAGGCTATTTGGCGAATTTGGTTCACGTATCTCAATACGCCAGGATTCAATTGGAGAGGCGCTTTCTACATTGATTCTCACTGTAAGAACGTCGTCTACACCGTCGCCGTCGGGACTAAAATATTCAGGGGTAAAAGTTACGTTTATTACAGGCGGTGAGAGATCGGGCTGCGCTTCTACAGGGGCAGGTGGCGGTGGTGTTGTGGGCGGCGGGGTGTACTCGGCGGCAGGCGGAGCTGCTCCCGGGTCTGAAGGCGGCAGGGGAGTTGAACCGCAGGAAGCGGCAATAAAAATAGCCAATATTATGCCGGCTTTTAAGTAAAATTGCTTTTTCATATATAACCTCTCATTTAGCCGCTTTTAACGGCGATTACAATCGAAAAGAAAACTTCGTTTTCTTATAACCTCTTTATAAGTCGCTTTTAGCAACGACTATAATCGAACAGAAAACTGTGTTTTCTTATAACCATTAAATCATACAAATCCAAAATACACAAATTTTCTAAACATCCAGATTACTAACAAGTAAGGCATTTTCCTCGATAAAGGCCCGCCGCGGCGCAACTACTTCGCCCATTAGGGTGGTAAAGATTCGTTCTGCTTCCACTGCATCGTCCATGTGCACCTGTATGATGTTGCGGCGGGTAGGATCCATGGTTGTTTCCCAGAGCTGACCCGGGTTCATTTCGCCAAGGCCCTTGTAGCGCTGAACGCCGTCTTTCTTGGTGCCGCCCAGTTCGGACAACACCCTGTCCTTTTCCGCATCGTCGTAAGCGTAATATTCCTTTCTGTTATGCGAAATTTTATAGAGGGGCGGCATGGCTATGTAAACGTGACCTTTCTCTATAAGGCTAGTCATATAACGGTAAAAAAATGTAAGTAAGAGGGTGCGTATATGGGAGCCGTCTACATCGGCATCCGCCATTATTATTACCTTGTGGTAACGCACTTTGTTAACATCAAAATCCATACCGCATCCGGCTCCTATGCTGGCAATTATGGGCTGTAGCTTTTCGTTAGTCACAACTTTTTCTATGCGGGTTTTTTCCACATTAAGCATTTTGCCCCAAAGCGAGAGTATTGCCTGAAAGTGCCTGTTCCTGCCCATTTTAGCGGAGCCGCCGGCAGAGTCTCCCTCTACGATAAACAACTCACACAGGGATGGGTCTTTCTCCGAGCAGTCGGAGAGTTTACCCGGCAGACCGGCAGAGTCCATTGCATTCTTGCGTCTTGTCGCGTCCCTTGCTGCTCTTGCTGCAATGCGTGCTTTTGCCGCCAAAATGGATTTTTCAAGTATATTGTTAATAACATCGGGGTGCTTGTCAAAAAAGAGCTCGAGCTGCTCTCCTACTGCAGTTTCAACAAGGCCTTTAATTTCAGAGTTTCCTAGTTTACTCTTGGTCTGTCCTTCAAACTGCGGGTTAGGAACTTTAATGGAAAGCACCGCTGTCAGCCCTTCCCTTACATCGTCCCCTGAAAGACTTTCGTCTAACTTCTTTGCATGTTTTGATTTTTTAAGATAATCGTTTAAGTTACGTGTAAGTGCGGATTTAAAACCTATTAAATGGGTTCCGCCCTCCTTTGTATTAATATCGTTGACAAAAGAGTACATTATCTCGTTATAACCGTCGTTATACTGAATTGCACATTCAACTTCTACAATGCCTCCAAGACCGTCTTCCCTTGATGTTTCAAGATAGACAGGTTCCTTATGAAGAACAGATTTATTTTCATTTAAGTATTCAACAAAACTTTTAACGCCGCCGTCAAACTGAAACTCATTTACCTTGGGCTTTGTAAGCCTTTCATCCCTTATGGTAATTTTTAGGCCCTTGTTGAGGAAGGCGAGCTCCCTAAGGCGGTTACTCAGAGCTTCAAAGTTGCACGTAACGGTTTCGAATATAGCACTATCGGCCTTCCATCTTATTACGGTTCCGCGGCGCTCTGGAGTGCTTTCGTAGGGGAGTTTCTCGGCGGCAAACTTGTGCACAGGTCCGTCGGCTATGCCTATTTTATAGGTCTGGGAAAATATGCCGCTATCCAGGTGAACAAAGGCCTCTGTCCACTCCGAAAGCGCGCAGACTACGGAAACACCTACCCCGTGCAAACCTCCGGAAACAGCGTAGGATTTCTTGTCAAACTTGCCGCCCGCATGGAGCCGCGTCATTACCAGTTCCAGGGCGCTCACCCCTTCACCGGGATGTATATCTACGGGAATACCGCGGCCATTGTCCTCTACCCGTACTATATCGTTACCTTCAAGTACAACAAGGATATTGTCACAGTGCCCCTGCATTGCCTCGTCTACAGCATTATCTACAACTTCAAAAACAAGGTGATGAAGGCCGTCTATGCCTGTGGTACCTATGTACATACCCGGGCGCTTACGGACGGCTTCAAGCCCTTTTAAAACAGTGATATTTTGAGCATTATATTCAGAATTCATTGTTACATTGTATAAAAAAAAAGGAATAAGGTAAACGGTCTAAAATATGGCAAAATTGTGATTATTTTTCGCAAAAAAAGATAAAAAAACACTTGATAAAAAATTAAAGTCAGGCTAAAGTGATTATTCCCTGTAGGGGAATTTTTAAGCTATGTTCATAATATGTTGATAACATGTACCTAATTGGTTAATTAAGAGACAAAAATTGGGTTTCATGTCATGCATAATCGACAATTATTAAGGTAAATTAATAATTCCTTATATTACAAGGATTTATATAAAACTACTATTCAAATATATAGGTAAAAATTAAATTTAAGTAAATGTATCTGTATATGATTCTATTTCATAAAAAACTAGTGATGTTGATAATTTGTTAATAAGACTGTGAGTTTCGGGGTTTAGATACTATGGCAGACTGGATATATAACGATTTTTGGAACGAGGCCCTTTCTCAACTGGAAAAAGAACTTGGCAGTGAAGAATTTAATATATGGTTTAGCAAATTAGGATATATCAGGGCAGGAGAATCTGAACTTTATGTCTCTGTTCCCAATCCTTTCTTCATGGAACTCTTTAGCCCAAAGTATCTTGCACGTTTAACAGAGAAAATTTCACAAATTTCCGAAAAAGATCTGGAAATTAAACTGGAAGTCCGCATTAAAGATGAAGATAATACAAATACAGATGAGCTTTCACCTGCAAGCAGTCCCAATTCAGAGCAAATAAGTCCTTCCCAGACTCAAAACAAGGCTCAACCGGCGAATTCCGGAGCAGCAGATTCAAGCTCAACAGAAAGAAAATTAAACCCTCAGCTTCAGGAAGAGTACACTTTCGATACCTATGTAGTAGGCGAAGTAAACAACTATGCCTTTAATGCAGCCCTGGCGGTCTCCAGAAACCCCGGTACATCAAAAATTTACAACCCCCTGCTTATCTACGGAGGCACAGGACTTGGGAAAACCCACCTTATGCAGGCAATAGGGCATTCTATATATCAGAACAAGGATTTAAAGATACTCTACATCACAGGCGAAGGCTTCATGCGGGAATTTGTCGAAGTAGTGGGAATGGGACAGAAAAACAGGGATGCCTTTGCCAAAAAATACAGGAATGTTGATGTTCTCTTAATAGACGATATTCATACGATAGAAAGAGGCGTGGGTACCCAGGACGAGTTATTTTACACCTTTGAAGCACTTTACAATAAAAGAAAGCAAATGGTGTTTACCTGCGACAGGCCCATATCCGAGCTCAAAGGTATGGCTCCCCGTCTGCAGTCTCGCTTTCACAGCGGCCTGAGCGTGGAACTATCCCTTCCCAGGTATGAAGAACTAATTGCCATCCTAAAGAAAAAGATAGAACTCAAAAAAGCGGAACTGAATAAGGACATTGGCGTTTCTGATGAGATAATAGAACTGATAATCAAGAATATATCCTCTAATGTGCGTGATATGGAAGGCGCCCTGAATAAACTCATGGGCTATGCTGACCTTGTAAATAGACCTGTAACCCTGGAAATTGCCCAAAGAGAACTGAAAGATGCATTTGCAGACCCAAAACAGGGCAATATGTCCATAGATGCCATACAGAAAATGGTAGCAGAGACCTATAACCTTACTCCAAATGATCTAAAAGGAAAAAAAAGAACTGCCGGCATAGTAAAAGCCAGGCATATTGCAATATACCTAAGCCGCGAACTTACCGACAACTCCTTAACAGAAATAGGCCAGTGCTTTGGCGACAGGGACCACTCAACAATTTTACATTCCCATAGGCTCATAGAAGAAGAAACCCGCTCAGACACAAACCTTTATATGAACCTTGAAAGCCTAAAACGCCTTATTAAGGAGCAAAACGTAAGATAATCTAACAAGCTATGTATAATTGGTAGATAACTTTTAGAAATAAAATTTACTGTGGAAAGTGTTAAAATAATCAATAAAATAATGGCTTTTATCAATAGCTTATTACATGATAAAATACATGTAATATAACAAATTAATGGACTTTTCCACAAAAAGTTCAGCTTACTATTACTATTATTATTTATATATATATAATATAATAATGAAGAGGAGCCACTATGAAGTTTACATGTGATAGAAGTATTCTTTTAAAAGAAATATCCATAGCAAATGAGATAATAGCATCTAAAAATGCTATTTCCATACTGTCCAATATATTAATAGAAGCCGCAGACGGGAATATTTTAATAAAAGCTACCGATATGAAGGTAAATTTTGAGACCACTGTCCCTGTAGATGTAATTGAACCGGGAAGTATTACAGTTTATGGTGATAAATTTTACGGAATTTTAAGTTCTATACCGGACGGAGAAATAGAATTCGATTATTCTGATAACAGGATCAACATCAAAACAACTGTTAAAAAGGCAAAATTTCAATTAAAAAGTATAGCCTCAGAAAAATTCCCCGAATTTACCGTAAGCGGACAAAACTTTTTTGAAATTCCTGTAAAAGATTTTAAAGAAATGATATACCAAACCATATTTGCCATTTCCGATGATGAAACCCGCTATTTTATGAATGGTGTCTTCTTTGAAAAATCAGAGGGTAATTTTATTATGGTAGCTACAGACGGGAGACGTCTTGCCTATATTAAAAAGCCTGTTGCAGATGGTTCCAACATTGCTGATATTCCGGGTGTAATAATACCCCCAAAAATTTTAAACATAGTTTTAAGGCGTGCAGGCGATGAGGGCATGGTAAAATTATCCGTAAGTGACAAATTCATCTTTATACAGTTTGGTACATATAAGCTTTCTTCTGTACTTATAGAAGGACAGTTCCCGAATTACCGCAGGGTAATCCCTGATAAGCAGGAACACAGTTTTACCGTTAAACGCCAGGAAATGCTTGATGCCCTTAGAAGGGTATCCCTTCTTGTAGAGCAAAAATCCCACAGGGTCTATTTGGGACTTGCTCCCGGAATGGCGTCTATTTACTGTGAAGAAAGCGATATAGGAACTGCCAGGGAAGAAATTTTTTCAGAGTATGAGGGGGAAGAGCTTTCAATTGCACTTAACTATCGTTATCTGGAAGATCCCTTTAAATCTATAGGCGGGGATGAAATTCGCATACTCTTTAATGACCCAAATAAAACCATAACCATTACCCCTGTTCCGGAAAAAGATTATTTTCATATCGTAATGCCCATGCAGCAGGAATAAATACGCTGATTTAGAGTATAGATATGGCTTTTTCCTCCTTAAGAACAGTATCCTTCCGTAATTTAAAAGATGCCGAAGTCGATATCAGCGAAAAAGATATTTTTCTTGTGGGAAAAAACGGGCAGGGAAAATCCAATTTTCTTGAAGCGCTTTACTTTTGCTCCTATGCTTCTTCTTTTAGGGGAGGGCGTACTAGTGAAATTGCAAAGACAGGAGAAAAGGATTTTTCTGCCGCAGTAAGCTTTAGCGATTCAGTACATAATAACTTAAGTGTAAGTTACAAAGACGGCGAAAAAAAAGTTGCGCTTGACGGTAAAAGGATAGAAGACCGTAAAGAACTTTTAAGTATTGCTCCCTCCATTATTTTTTGCCACGAGGACATGGATTTTGTAAGCGGCAGCCCGGAAAGAAGAAGATGGTTTTTCGACCAAACACGCAGCCTTTGGGATTCACTTTACCTGGAAGACCTCCTTAAATACCGTTATGTGCTAAAAAACAGAAACACCCTCCTAAAAAATAACCAAAAACCAAAGGCTGCTTCCTCTGCCACCCCCGCATACGATGACACTTTTGCTTCCACCCTTGACGCGCTGGATATGCAGCTTGCCGCCTACGGCCTACAGTTATGCGCAAGACGAAAGGAAACGGCAGAGGAGTTCTCGCTTATTTTTGAACCTCTTTACAGGGAAATATCAGGTATAGGCGGAATAAGTGTGAAGTATGTTCCCTCCTGGAAGCAAAAAAGTCAGGAAGAAGTAATGGCCTACCTTGCAGAAAAAAGACAGATGGATCTGACATTAGGCCTTACCCATTCAGGACCTCACAGGGACAGGTACATTTTCACCAGGGAAGGCATAGACTTTACAGGCAAGGCCTCTACAGGGCAAAGGCGGCTCCTCGCTCTTTTATTAAGGGTTGCCCAAACAACAGTTTTTACAAAACGAAGCGGTAAAAAGCCTGTGCTACTTCTTGATGACGTTCTTTTGGAACTGGATGGAGAAAAAAGGCAGAAGTTTTTGGAACTAATGCCCGAATACGCCCAGGCTTTTTATACCTTTTTGCCTGTAGAGCCCTATGAAAATTACCGTAAGAAGGATACCCTCGTCTATTATATGGAAAATGGCAGCCTAAGCAGGCAGGAAAAATGAAAAGAGCCGGAGTAAAAAGAGCAGGTGATGTTCTAACCCAGCTGTTTAACGAACGTTTTCACACAAGTTTTGACGAGGCAAAGGAAGCAGGGCCGAGTATCTTTTCTTCCTGGTCAAACATAATTACCGAAGTCTGGCAAAACGAAGAAGACAGTTCTAACCTGGCTTTCCATAGCAAGATAAGCGATCTAAGCCGTGGTAATTTGCTTATAGAGGGGGATCATCCCGGCTGGGTACAGTTATTGCAAACCAAAAAAAGAGAAATACTTGGGGCTGTAAAGAAAAAGTACCCGGAGTTAAATATAAAGAGCGTCAATTTCAAGCTCAGTCGTTAGACTGAGCACTCAGCCGCTAGGCTGAGCACGAGGTCGTTAGACTGAGCAGTCGGCGTATTAATCCGGCCTGCGGGGAGGCGGGCGGCGGCGCTGACCAAAGATAGGGTCAAAGTATTTATCCATGTCAATTTTTTGTGAAATTAGTTTAACCACCCAGCGGTAAGTCAGAAATGAAAGCAAGATTGCAAGCCCAAAAACTACAGGTATAAACCATGCCTGTGTGGCTTCCGGAAGTATTTCTATAAAAACATTAAGATAAATAAAAATTAATACAAACATATAAATAAATGTTATTAAAACATTAAATACAGTCCCGCCCAGTATAAATAAAAATGTGTTTCTTTTTTTGTTCATGTCCCTGCTCCTTCAGTCTTCTTTCCGAAAAAGATCATGGTTACAACCAGTATAATACAGCAGATTACTACACTCATATCCGCGACATTAAATGTAGGCCAGCGCGGACCCCAGGGACCCGGCAGCCTTACGCTGATAAAATCAACAACACCGTCCGGCCTGAAAATCCTGTCTATAATATTACCTATTCCCCCGCCTATAATTCCTGCTATTGCCCAACGCTGCAGCCTGGTGAACTCTGCTGTGTTAAAATAATACCAAACGAGAAAAACAAGCACTCCAACAGGCAGTACTATAAAGAGTATGGTCTGTATCATTGGCGGCAGGTTAGCTCCTATACTGAATGCAATAGCCCTGTTTCTAACGTGGTAGAGTACTAAAAAGTCGTTATCAAATACATCGTTAATAATTGTACCAATATTCGGCCAGTTAACAACTATAATGGCTTTGCTTATCTGATCTAAAATAATTATCCCGCCAGTTAGAATAAAGGGAATAAACCATTCCTTCTTTTGCAAAAAAAACTCTTTCATCAAATTTTCTTCCTTCCATTATAAAAAGTCAAGTCACAAACCCGTTGGTACATCAATAAACTCAGTTTCCATGTTAAGCTTAAGCTTACATTCCTCCATCATGCGCAATACACCCCATACTTCCGTTGAGTAATGCCCGCCTGCTATTATATTAAGACCGGCTTCTTGCGCATGATGATACAAGGTATGGGATGCTTCCCCTGTGACATAGAGGTCTACCCCCTCTTCCATTGCCTGAAAAGCCTCCATGGCAGCTCCGCCGGAAACAACAGCGCAAGTTAGGTTTTCTTTTTTCCCAAAGGGAAAAACACCCAGGGGTGGGCGCTTCATGTAGGTGATTTTTTTTGCGGCATCCTCTGTGCTTAGCGGCTCTGAAAGCTTACCCTTATAACCAATCTTATGACCATGGTAAAGACCAAAGGGCTCCCTCTCTGTAATACCAAGAAGATCGGCAAGTACTGCACAATTACCAAATTGAGCATGCTGATCAAGCGGGAGATGCACCCCATAAAGGGCAATATTATTGTCTAAAAGAAACTTTATCCTTTCCCTAAAGTAGCCGGAAAGCCTTACTGCACTTCCCCAAAACAGCCCATGATGCACAAAAAGCATCCCTGCCCCCGCATCGGCAGCGCGTTTAAAAACTTCCATCCCGGCATCCACCGCAAAGGCAATTTTTGTTACTTCCGAGCCGTCATTATCAACCTGTATTCCGTTTAGTGAGTCGTCGGCACTTAAAAAAGTATCGAGATCCAAAATACCGCGGAAAAATTCGTCAAGTTTTTTTGTGCCAAGTGCCATTTCAAAATGCTATAGACAAAGTGCTGCTTTGTCTATAGTTTGTCTACATAGGTGAAATATGCCTTCTACATATAAAGATATTCAGAAACTAACAGGTTTTTCCCTTTCTACCATTTCCAGGTATTTTAACGGTGAAAATGTCAAAGCCCCCACAAAAGACGCCATAGAAAAAGCCGCAAAACAGCTTGATTTTAAGATAAATGACTTTGCCCGCGGCCTAAGAAGCAAAAAAGCCATGACAGTGGGGCTTTTAATACCAAGCCTCCAAAGCATGTTCTCTGCGACTATTATGCATCAGGTAGGCAAGCTCCTTAGACAGCAGGGTTATGGCTGTTTTGTCTGTGACAGCAACAACGATCTAAAGGTCGAAAAAGAAGTAATTGATTTTTTTATTGGTAAGTCGGTAGACGGTATTATTTCCATTCCTTTCGATCCTGATCCGCAAAACTATCAGTCCGCAAAGAAGCGCGGCATTCCTACGGTCTTTATTAACAGGAATCTGGAATCTTTTGATGCAGATGCAGTAATTATTGATAATTATAAAGCCGGAAAGATGGCTTCAGAGCATTTATTGACTAAAGGACATAAAAAAACGGCAATAATCGCCAGTTTCTCAAGGTTTTTATCCCTTCCCGAAAGGCTAAACGGCTATTTAAGCACCTATCCAAAGTCCGGCGATGCATTTTCCACCGAGATTATCAGGAAAAACAACACAATTTATGAAGGCAACCTTGCCATTAAGGAACTTTTTGCCTCTCCAAACGACATTTCTGCTATATTCTGCACAAATTATGAACTTACCCTGGGTGCTTTCTCTGCCTTAAGGGAACTTGGCATCAAATTTCCCGAAGATATCTCCTTTATTGGCTTTGACAAACTTCAAATGGCGGAGGTAATAAGACCTGCCCTAACCATTGTTGAACAGCCCATGGAAGAAATTGCCATTAAGGCTGTGGAACTCCTTTTGGAACGTATAAAAAGCGGCGAATCTGCCCCACCCTGCATCCTGGAACTTAGCCCTAAACTTACTCTGGGCAACTCTGTGGCGGATTTGAGTTAGGTGAAACCGTTAGCACATCACAGTACTTTTTATACCCCAAATAGTTTATTGTATTTAATTTTATTGATTATAATTGAAGTAATCAATGATATAATAACTAATGGTAATGAGTACCAAAAAATTGTTAAGTACAAAATCCAATTTATTGCAGTATCTGAACCATAAGAATCACCAAGAATTACATGCCACCACACAAATAAAATAGCATATAAAAATACCGGGTAAAACAAAAAAATTATTGGAAGTATAAAAAAATTAAAGTACTCTATTTTTATTCCATGGATATAATAATAAATTGATATCAATATCGTAAAAACAAGAAATCCTATAATGATGTAGCTACTTCCGCCAAAAATTTCTGAATAATACAAAATTCCGACGGATATCAGTAATAGAATAGCTTCCCCAATAATAAAAATCTTCATATCTATTGCTACTTATCTACAGGCTGGTTCTATAACCTTAATAATACTTCTTCTTCCATTTTGATCTTTTTATTTTTAGGATATGTTCTAATCTCTAACCCCATATCCAATCCATGTAAATAATCAACTAGTGTTGATATTTTTATATCATTCCTTCTTTCTAATCTAGAAATAGATGTTTGACTGAAATTTTTTATTTCGTTTTGTTTTAATCCGCGTTTCTCACGTAAAAGACCCAATTTTATCTTAAAAATTTCCTGTTCAGCTTTTTTTCGTGAGCGTTCGATTGATTCCGGAGACATCATTGATTCCATTGACTCTACTGCTTTCTTTAATTTCTTTGCCATGATTAAACCTCCTATTGCCAATTATAATCTTTATAAAGATCAATTAATTCTTCAGCTTGCTTAATTAAATCCCTATAAAATAATTTTTCCTTTTTGCCCTTTTTATCTCCACCAGTTAACAATATGCCATTTCTCTTGGTATCAAAGTAAAAAGCTATTCTAAATAGGTGTTCATCTGTTTTTATTCTCAATTCTTTTAAATTTTTTGTCTTAGCACCTTTTAATGTATCTGCATGCGGTCTGCCTAAATTTGGACCAAATTCCTCTAATAAACGTACTTTATAGTTTATTTCTTCCTTATCGAAATCCAACAGTTTTGAGAACCATAACAAATATTCTTCTGTTGAATATACATCCCACACGTTAATATTATATGCACTACATGACATATTGTCAAGCTACATTTTAATAATATATATGTATGAAATAATATACACTTAATAAATCCCCAATAATAAGAACCTTCATATCTCTTGCTACTTATCTACCTGCTTCCTGTAGCGGTGGACGTCTTTTCCGAATGAGCCCTTGTAGTGCATGGCCTGGAAACCGCGTTTAACCAGTTCCTGATCCAGTTTAATATCTCGCTCTGAATCGCCCGGGCAGTCAAGGAGCCAGCCGCCGCTTTTGCAGACCCTTGTTAGTTCTGCAATTTCTGCATCGTAATTATCTCCTACAACATGGCCTGACATCACAATGTCAAAAGAGTTATCAGGGTAAGGCAGAGCTTCCGCAAAACCATCTACAACGCGGATATTTTTAATACCGTCACGCGCAATTTTATCACGTAAAAACTCACGCAAATTGTCCATAGGCTCGCTTGCATAAACCCACTCGGCTTTTTCCGCTGCGGCAAAGGCAAGGCGACCTGAACCGCTTCCAGCATCTAGCACAATTTTACCTGAGAAGTCAGCCATCTCAAAGAGCCGCTCTTTATCCCAGCCTTTAATAAAATCGCAATTTGTATTCATTAGCCAGGGTTTTGTATAAATTACAAAATCTTCTACAGATAACAGTGTGTAAATTTCTGCCTTTCGTATTTCAGCAGCATCAGTAAGAGTAGCTGCATTTGCAGTAATTTCGCTGACTATGGACGCACATTCAGGGCATTTATGTTTAAAATACCACTTTACAGCAGGGTTCGCATTAAGCGCTATGCCCATGCTTTGTTTCCATTCTTCTTTATTGTTACGCCAGCCGCCGGAATCCATCATTAAACGTATCTGAAACCTGTCCATAAGCAAGAAGCAGTTAAATGAAAAATCATCCGGATTAATCCAATTTAGTGCCATAAATACTCCTTAAGCCTATTCATAATAAATATTGGCAATTTATTTGTCAATTGACAGAAGCAATAATTGCTTTTACTATTTAATTATATGCATAATAAAATTTTACTTATCATATTAATATTAACCCATCCCTTTTATTCCTTTGCGACACCTCAGCTTCCTGACAAACTTTTATATGAAGGAAATATTTATATGCTGCAGGAAAACCCTTTAGAGCTATATTTCATGCGGTTCCCTGAATTACGTCCCAGTTCTGCATGGGTTACCAATTTATCGAGAAGATACGTAGCAACTTTTGAAATTATTCAGGATGAATTATATGTTGTTATGATAGAAGCTCTAAATGTAGATTATGTTGACGGCAATTATTTGGACAATTGGATAGATGTCACAGTTCAATGTCTTAATGGCAGCGAAAAAATGAAGCTAGACTGGTATTTTGGATATATTTCCTTTCCTTTATTAGAATCAGATTATTATAGTGATTATGTAATGATGGAAATTTTTCGTGGGCAAGTAGAACATATTCATAATTATACAGGTGAACAATACCGTAATTTTATGCGTGGTAATTAAAGGAGACCTTTTGGAAAATTTTTCTCTAAAATTAAAGAATTTCATTTTAAACTCTCAAAATGATCTTTCAAAAATAAAAGAAGAGTACTTAAAACTGGTAAAAGAGTTTCATCCTGATCTAAATAAAAAAGAAGATTTTAATAAGACAAATGAATATATGATGCAGTTAAACTATGTTTATGGAGAATTGATAACGAAAAAAACTGTTAGTCGCAAACAGGAAAATGATTATGAGGGCAATAAAGAAAATGGAAAATATTGGTATATTAATGATTATGGAAGAAAAGAGTATGTTAAAGAAAAAACCCTGTACATCTATAAACTGGCTTTATTGGAATTGCAAAAGTGTTATAAAATTATGCAGAAAAAATCAGTGTTTGATGGTAACAGGGAAGAAAGCGGTTATGAAGTAATTAAGCACTTGTATGAATGTTATTTACTGTTAAAAGAGCAGCTTAAGATGGAAAATAATGATTATAGAAATATAGCAGAAGCACTAATGAGAAAAGCTTATAGGATGAATAAAAGAATAAGCAATGGACTTCAAAAGAGTAATGAAAAAGGGCTTGTATTAAGATCACCCTAAGACGAATTAGCAGGCCTAGCTTGAGTTTCACGCCCTCATTATAAAGACACTTTTAACATTTACTTTTCACCTTCCAAAATTCTCCTTGACTTTTACGCTATTGCACGTCACAATAATCGAAACGTTTCTATAAAAATGATGATATACTGTAGTTAAACTATAGGAGAACACAATGCAAAAAATTGAAAAAGCAGTAAGCATACAAATTGACGCCGCCAAGTGGCAGGGAAAACTTGCGCATAACTGGAACTATGTAGGTTACGATGAATGTAACTACACTCACTCCCCCGGCGGCATGGAGTTAATACGCAAGTTCGGCAGCCTTGAGAAGCCCTACTACATGAGAGCCCACCACATGCTCTGTACGGGGAACCTACACGGGCAGTACAAGTGGGGCTCAACCAATGCCTACACAGAAGATGAGGATAGTAATCCCGTTTACGACTTCAGCCTCATAAGCAAAATGTGTGACATCTGGCTTAACAACAACTGTAAGCCTTTTTTTGAGATAGGCTTTATGCCCTACGACCTTGCCGATATTCATCCTCAAAAAGATGCCGATGGCGAACCCAGAAAAGTGACTTACAACGACTACAGACGCAGCGGTTGGTGCCGTCCGCCCAAGGACTATGACAAATGGTATGGCTTAATCCGCGCTCTTGTAGAACACCTCTTGCAACGTTATGGGCAGGCGGAGCTTGAGCTCTGGTATTTTGAAATGTGGAACGAACCTGACATCATGTACTGGACTGGTACCCACGAAGAGTTCTGTAAGCTCTACGACTACACCGAAGCTGCCATACACGATACCTGCCCCAGCCTACGCTTCGGCGGCCCTGCAACCTGCGGCCCCCTAACAGATGACGGCAAGGCGGCAAACTACCTGCGTGACTTCCTTAAACATACAAAGTCCGGCACAAACTACAAGAGCGGAGCCACAGGAACAAGGCTCGATTTTACCGCCTTTCATACAAAGGGCGGCGGTTATTCCTTTACCACCAAAAAGGAGGTTGATAACACTCCCTCGATCAAAAGGCTATTGGATCAGGTTCGCATAGGCACAAACATCGTTCAAGAATGCGGATATGGCGATCTGGAATGCGTTTTATCCGAGGCTGATCCCGATGGATGGGCAGCAGGAGGTCGCTTTGATAACCCCGTCTTTAATTACCGTAACGGCGAGTACTATGCCTCCTATGTCGCCTCAGCCTACAAGAACATCTTCGACATGGCAGTGGAACTCAACATGGACATAAGACCCATGGCCTGGGCCTTCATGTTCGAAGGAGAGCGCTGCTTCGAGGGCACCCGGACCTTCTCCACCCAGGGTATAGATAAGGCTGTTATGAATGTGTTTAAACTCTATTCCAAACTTGGAGATCAACTTGTTGAATTTAGATCAAGTGAAGCCAAGTCACCCGAAAGCTATGATGACCTCTGGGGCACTAATGAAAGTGCAGAAATAGACGGCTGGGCAACCCTTACCGGAACCAGGTCTCTGGAGATACTCCTTTACTGCCACAAAGACACCTGGGAAACAGACAGCACATATCCTGTAGATCTGCAGGTGGAGAATCTGCCCTTCCCCGGCCCCTACAAGATCACCCATTATCGTATAGATAAGGATCACTCCAATGCCTGTGCCGAATGGATGCGCCAGGGCTACCCCGACTGGCCCACCGGTGCCCAGTATGATGCCATCAAGGCGAAGTCAGAACTTGAGCTCCTGGAACCCGTACGCAGCCATGCAGCCACGGACAGCAAGTTAAAGCTCTCCTTTTCCATGCCGGTAAAAAGCGTGTCGTTGGTGTCGTTGGTGTCCATAGAACCGAAGACATCACGAAACGAAGTTTCGTAGTCTGAGGTAGTCACCCTTTTTTCCTAGTGGTGTTGCAGCTTTCAGCACCACAATATGTAGTGGTGGTAAGATTTGACCAGCGGTTTACTGATATTTAAGCCGCTTTTAGCGGCGATGTTAAATCGGAAGGAAACGAAGTTTCCTATTACTGAATCGATTCAGTAAAATGGTATAAATTATAATACAGTGGCAAAAATATCTATGAAGAAAATGAATATTTTCATCAAGCAAGTTTTAGTAAACAGCCTTCCATCAAAAATGGGCTTGCAACACTGCTGTTCGGCTGTCACTTGACAGCTAGTAAATTACCTCATAAATTTGATCAATAATCAATTCGAAACGTTTCAGTTAGGAGTAATATATTATGCCAAAAAAAGCGAAGGTTTATGTTCATCCCAAGTTCAAGATAGGTGAAATTTCACCGCGGCTCTATGGAGCATTTTTGGAGCCCATAGGAACCATGGTAAACGGCAGCATGTACAACCCCAAGCATCCCACTGCGGATAAAAAGGGCTACAGGCAGGATTACCTTAATGCGCTTAAAGAGACAGGGCTGCCCTGTGTCCGCCTCCCGGGCGGGAACTTCCTCTCAGGCTGGGACTGGAAGGATTCCATAGGCTCCATGGAAAAGAGAAAGACCATGCTGGACACTGCCTGGTTTCAGTACTACACCAACGAGATAGGTCTTGATGAATACCTGGAATGGACAGGGCTGATAGGCTCCGAAGCTATGTTCACAATCAACCTGGGAACAACAGGTTTGACTGATGCACTTCACCTTATCGAATACACTAACCACAAAGGCGGCTCTTACTGGTCAGACCTGCGCCGCCAGTACGGCAGAGAAAACCCCTACGGCATTAAGACCTGGTACCTGGGCAACGAGATGGACGGCCCCTGGCAGATAGGCTCCTGGCAAAAAGACCCGCGCGGTTACGGCATACTCTCCCACGAAGTATCCAAGGGCTTAAAGTGGATAGATCCCAAAGTTGAGACCATTGCCTGCGTTTCATCTTCACCTTTAATCGCACATTATCCTCAGTGGGATCTTGAAGTCTTGCAGGAGTGTTATGAGTCGGTGGATTACATTTCACTTCACCACTACCACATTGCAGCTCCCGGCGATTACGGCGCGCTGCTCGGCGGCTCACGTTTCTACGAGAACTATATTCAAACGGAAATTGCGCTCTGCGATTTCATACAGACCAAGATACGTACATCCAGAAAGATGATGCTCTCCTTTGATGAGTATGGTTCCCGCTTCCAGCCTTTAAGTGGCAGCATCCCCGGCGGAAGCTCTGTTATGGAGCATACTTACGATCCGGATCGCGAATATGTGCTTCATGATCCCAATAATATGGCAGCTACAATGGCAAGAAGGCCGACCCAGAGCGGAGATATTTTACCTGCTCTCACTTCCGCCTCGACCATGCTCGTTCTCCTCCGCTACGCCGATCGCGTAAAGATAGGCTGCATGACCAGGGGTCTTGGCGCATTGGCAGCCACAGATCGCGATCATGTATGGAAGTCCGCTTCCTACTATCCCTTCACTCAGCTAATGAAATACGGCCGTGGCATATCGCTTCGCACCATGGTTGAATGTGACACTTACGACATCCCCGGCTATGCCATTTCGCATCACTTCCAGTACAGCGATCAGCAGGGCATAGAGTACATAGAAACAGCCGCCGCTTTTGATGAAGAGAAGGGTGAGCTCAATGTCTTTGTGATCAACCGTGACTGGGAAAGCGACCGCGAGCTGGAACTGGACCTAAGCGGCTTTGGCGGTTACAACTTTGTTGAACACATACAGCTCTACACAGATAACATAGATGCAGTAAACACTTTCGAGAATCCCAATGCCATCGTTCCATCAACAAATACTAGCACTGTTTTTAAAGATGGAAAATTGAAATGCGATCTGCAAAAGCTCTCATGGAATGTGTTCAGGTTTAAGGGCTAAGGTGGGGTTCCTGGGCACAGGCTCTTGGCTACAGGTGATAGCTTAAAACTTAACTAGTCCATACATCCCGGCCATTCATTCGTGGAGAGAGGTTTAATCCCTTCGGGCATTCTGTACCCCGCCGCTTGCGGCGGGGATGTTGATTGGCTGGGTTTTTTTTCTTGACAGATCGTGATCATAAGCTATATGATGATAATCGAAACGTTTTCATAGAAACGTTTTTGTTTTGCGGTACACCTATGTGTGCCTAGTATAGAAAGAGGAGCAGATAATGAAAAGATTGTTGATTCTAATTTTAACCTTGGTTATCCCTGTGCTGGCTTTTGGAGCCGGTGGAGGCGGACAGGCAGCTCAAACAGGTACAGGGACAACGACAAACAGAGTTGTCACCCAGGTTACACCTGTGCCCTTATCTCCAAGTGTTATGCCTCAGTATGATAGGGACCTATGGACCCCACAGCCTGCCAATTCATACTCTACAAATCCCATGTATCCCAGGCAGCCTGCTGTGTCAAACACAAATGGCTTTCCCATAGTTCGAGAGCCCATTTCTATGCGGGTTTCCTTGCCAACTGTTACTTCAGTTCTTGACTACAACAATAATGATATTATCAAGTACATGGAGGAACTTACCAATGTCAGAATGGAGCTTGAACTGCTTCCTTTGGACGGAGCTACAGAAAGGCTTAACCTGATGTTTTCTGCTGGAGATAACCTCCCGGACATTGTCTACGGAGCAGGGCTCAGCATAGTATTCCAGGTAACCGCCGGATCTGCGGGAATGCTTATCCCTCTGCAAGATTTAATTGAAGAGCATGGATATAATATCAAAAGACTTCATGCGCATAACCCTTCGCTATACCCTGCCATGGTTACAGCAGACGGAAATATTTATTCATTGACTGACCTTGTTTACAATACAGCAAACCAGGTTTCATTCCGCTTTTGGATATACGAGCCCTTCCTGAATGCATTGGGTATGCAGATGCCCACCACGACTGAGGAATACTATAGATACCTTATCGCTGTCCGTGACAGAGACCCCAATGGCAACGGCCAAAGAGACGAGATTCCCCTCATAGGCTCCACCACAGGCTGGCAGATGAGGATAGACGGCTTTTTAATGAATGCCTTTGCGTATAACGACATGAGCCACCGCCTCTTCCGTACTCCCACAGGCAGGATAGATGTTTCGCATAACAAAGCCGAGTGGAGGCAGGGCCTTGAGTACTTGCACCGCCTTAATACTGAAGGACTTTTGGCAACAGAATCTTTCACAACAGTGCAGGCAGAAGTCCGCACCATGATAGAAGGCACAACCCCCATCATAGGCTCCCTGCCGGGAGGAGGTTTTAATGCCTTTGCCGATGTTACAGGAACCCGCCGTGGTGAGTATATCATTGTGCCGCCCTTGAGGGGACCTAACGGCGTTCAGCAGACCTTCTATTCAGAATTTTCCACCATACGCACAGGGCGTTTTTCCATTACGAGTAATTCACTAATCCCCGAAGTTGCCATGAAGTGGGTAGATCTGCAGTTCACTTCAGATTTCTTTACCCGAAGCCGTTACGGCGTACTGGGCAGAGACTGGATCATACCTCCTGCCGGAACAGTTGCAGTTAACGGTGAACAGGCAAGGTACGAAGAAATTTTAAGATGGGGACAGCCGCAAAGTTCATACATAGGAAACAATATTTTGTGGGAAACATTTGCTTCCTACCACAGGGCAGTATCCCCTGATCCCTTTGAGCTGGAAGCAGTACTCTGGAACGCCAGGGTAGCCTACTGGCCCTACCGTTATATGCACAGTGTACCCACACAGCTTCCCTTTACAGTTGATGAAGCCCGTGTTTATAACGACTTGAGTGTTTCCATTACCGATTTCGTCAACCAGTCTCTGGCTCAATTTGTAACAGGCAGACTTGCACTTAACGATGCCAACTGGAACACCTATGTTCAAACTATCAACAACCTGGGACTACCCCAGCTCTTAAGCACCACGCAGACAGCCTTCGACCGTTCCTGGGCACAGGCTCTCGGTTACAGATAAATTTATAAGTGCATAAGCACATTATACCCAGCCGGTCGTTGGCTGGGATTTTTTTACTATACCTTTGTATAGTATTCAATCAAAATTCCTAAAATCTCCTTTAATTTTCCTTCAAAAACACAAGTGTCTCGCATATGGGTGCCGTAATGGGGTATGAAGAATAATAAAACATATTGGCACCCAGCATTCATTGAAGCTTTACAGGCAGAGCTGGAAGAATACAAGGATATTTTGGAATTTTATCCTGAGTTTCCGTTAACATTGGAACCTCTTAAAATTGATTCGTGGCGAGGGTTTTATACCTCGCCCCTTGGGGCGTATTAAAGGTATTAAACCCGAGTCCATTACCTTATTAGAACAACATACCCGCTGCTTGCGGCGGGGTATGTTGATTGTGTAATTATCAATAAGACTAAAAATGTAGTCATAAAGAAAAACTTTGCCTCAATCTTTAATGAAGTTAACATTCTGGAATACAAAAGCCCAACTGACTATGTTTCAGTTGCGGACTTTTATAAAGTATATGGTTATGCCTGTCTTTATGCTTTTCTTAAAAAATTTCCAATCACCAAAATAACCTTGAGTTTTATACAAAGTAAAAATCCAAGAAGTTTAATAAAGCATTTAAGAGAAACAAGAAAATTTACAGTTGAAGAAAATATTTCGGGGATTTATTAACCTAGGAGCCGAGAGTCGCGGCTGTGCTTGCACAGACATGACCGAGGCGACGACGGTTATCGAAGGTAAATATTGCAAAGCAAGTAATCAGGTGGGTGTAGGACTTGCCCTGTGGTATGATACCCTTCATACTGTTAAAGGAGACATATTACCAATACAAATAATCGATAATAGACAATTATCCATGGAAGATAATATTTGGCTAAGATGTCTTCATAACGATCTAAACCTTGAAATGGTAACCAGGGTAGGAGAGGAAGTGGGCAGAAAACCAAAAGGTGCCAACATAGAAGCATATATAAATGTAGTATTAGAAGCAAATACAGAAAGAGTAGAGGAGATAGTCAGGATGAGCAGACAGAAGAAAACCCTTGAAGAAGTATTAATAAGTACCGGTCTTGTCGCAAAGTGGGAAGCAGCAGCAGAGGCACGAAAAGATGCTGAATTAATAGAAAGTGCAAAGAGAGCCCTTAAAAAAGGATATCCTATAGAAACTGTACAAGACATTACCGGTCTCGATTTAGTTAGTCTTGATTTAACCGAAGAAGAAAATTAATACGCCCGTCATATTTCACATGTCTGCGCATTTCTAGCCCGCTTAGTATCTTCAGACTCCTTCTGCACCTTACCCGCGACGCTCGGTGTTCCTGAGTAAATTAAGCTCCATCTTTTTTCATTTTTCCCTTGACAGTTTCTCAAATTGAAGAATATAATTGAATCGAAACGTTTCTAATAGAAACGATTTGAGGCATAAACTCTTTTCAAAGAGAATTTTTCTATATTTCAAATGGAGGAAAGATGAAAAAGTTTGTTCTTGGTTCATTAATTTTGGTTCTGGCGCTTGGTTTTATTGCCTGTGACAGAGATAGCGGTTCTGCAGACTGGACCAGAGGAGATTACAGCCGAAGGCTCACTCTTAATATGGCAGTCAACAATCCCATTGTCGGTTACGACTATACTGCTGGTGATCCTTATGCAAAATGGTGGTCAGATAAATACAATTGGGACATTGAAATGGTTGCCATGACTGGAGACAGATGGGACGAGATGCTTCGCATTTGGATTAACTCAAGAGATATGCCAGATGTTGCCCTTTACAACCTGAGATCTACAGTTTACCCGGATATTGTTTCTTGGGCGGAACAGGATCTTATCAAAAAAATGCCCGATAACTGGCGCCAGCTCTGGCCAAATATAGCTGCAATTTACGATGATACTGCTGTTGGTCCTTACATGGAAAGAGATTTGGGCGGTGTATATGCATTACCCAGAGCCAGGTTCTGGCAGAATCTGCCTGGTGAGCCCCTGCCTAACCACATGAGTATACACATACGCAGTGACTGGGCGCGTGCCGTCGGCTTCCCGGTTAAAGACGTTTATACAGTTAATGAGATTATCGAGTATGGAAGATTGATCAGACAGCATGATCCTGGAAGAGCCGGTGTCAATTTGCAACCGCTTAACTTTACAGCCGGTCAGGCAAATCAAGTGTTCCTTTATCATACCTTTGCAAACTTTGATACTTACTTCAGAGACAATACTGGTCGTTATGTATGGGGCGGCGCCGATCCCAGAACCCTCGAAGGCTTACAACTTTATTATGATGCATTTAGTTCAGGTGCGCTTAACAGGGAATTCTTTGCCCTAACAGGAGGTGCAGAGTCTGAGCAGTTCAGGATAGCCGGAACTGCAGGTGCCATTTATGGCGGCGGAACCAGTACAGGTATGCAGATAGAAATGATTTCCCGCTTCCAGGCAAGTACAGGTCTTGATCCTTACGAAGCTTACCATATTGCAACAGTTCTTGGTAATGATGGTTATTATCACCAGAGAGATCTAATTAACTACTGGGTTGCAATTATTTTCAGCCCGACTATCAGTGATGAACTATTCCATCGTTTCATGGACATGCTTGATTACAATGCTTCTGATGAAGGCTATCTCTTTTCTGTAGCAGGTTTTGAAGGCGAAGATTGGGAATGGCGTAATGGAGAAATGTACAACCTCCTTCCCCCAGGTGTCCCGCTTGAAGGCACATTGGGTAAGTATCCCAGTATGGGTTATCTCCTTGGTACAGTAAGGCTTTGGGATGACTTTAGTTTTGTTAATCCAAACGTACTTCCCTTTATGCGTCAGCGTTCCTGGGATCTCTATATGGATAAGGTAAACTACGGTAGACCTCACACATTCCTGGAAACTGACTGGACAGTATGGACACATGATTCACCAGCAAGACGCAGAGCATCTGTAGACTTCACAAATGACTTTGCACAGATTGTTATTAACTCAACAAGCCGTGCAGATGTTGAAACACGTTGGAGGCAGTGGGTTAACACGCAAATGGCAGTTATACAGCCTGTGTTAGACGAACTAAATGCCTTGCCTCGCAGGTAATTATTATTGATTAAGTGCCGGAACAGCGCTTGCCTGTTCCGGTTTTTCTTTTCACGCTAATATAATTAAAGGAAGTTCTGTATGCCTTTTAGAGCTAAACCTGCTAAACTAATGAAGATCAAAGACTCCGGCACACTCTTAACCCGCATTTGGAAAAACAAGGAAATTTATTTTCTTTTAGTTTTTGGACTAACGTGGTACATTATTTTTGCATACATACCAATGTACGGACTTACACTTGCCTTCAGAAACTACAGGGCAAGTCTTGGAATTTGGGGAAGCCCCTGGGTAGGTTTAAGAAACTACGAATTTGTCTTCCGCGACCCTGCCTTTTTTGCAGCCATATGGCGTACACTGCAGATTAATGCCGGTAGGCTCTTATTCCAATTTCCATTCCCCATCATTCTTGCCCTTGTTATAAACGAAGTGCGTATAGGGCGTGCAAAAAGAGCACTGCAGCTAGTTTATACATTTCCGCACTTTTTATCCTGGATTATTGTTGCAAGTATAATGATAAATATATTGGGACATACAGGACTTGTAAATTCCATCATTAGGCTTTTTGGCGGAGAGCCTTTTAGTTTCCTTGGAACTCCTTCTATTTTTTATCCTATGCTTTATATAACAGATATATGGAAAGGTGCTGGTTGGAGCTGTATTATCTATATGGCTACCATTGCAGGTATAGATCAGGAGCAGTACGAAGCTGCCGAGATAGATGGCGCATCACGTTTTCAGCGTGCAAGGTTTATTACACTTCCCGGCATGCGAAATACGATCACAGTTTTATTTATTCTGGCAGTAGGTAACTTAATGAACGCAGGTTTTGATCAGATATTTAACTTAAGTAATCCTGCTACAAGGTCTGTTGCAGAAACACTCGATATCTATATATATCGCATAACGTTTCAATCAATAACGGATTTTTCATTTTCTACGGCAATAAGTCTTTTTAGATCAATAATTAATTTTATCTTAATTTTATCAGCCGACAGAGTATCTAAATTGTTCGGCGGGGATGGTTTATTCGCATGAGTACACAGGCAGAAAAAATACAAACAGATGCTATTCAAAAACAGGTTAAGATAAGAATAAAAAGAGATTACAGGCATAGATTTGAATTACTTGATGTTTTCCTTCTTGCTTTTTTAGTTTTTTTTGCAGCTGCAATTATACTGCCTTTTGTCAGTGTAATAGCGACATCATTTGCAACTCAAAGAGAGTATTTAAGTTCACCACTGCTACTTATCCCTACAGAACCTACAATGGCTAATTACCAAATACTCTTTGTAGATGGACGTATCTGGGTAGGTTATAGAACAACTCTTCTTATCCTCGCAATAGGTGTGCCTTTTAATATGTTTTTAACAACCAGTGTCGCCTATGCACTAAGCCGTCCAAGGTTTCCCGGGAAAAAGATATTTTTATATGGCATACTTTTTACCATGCTATTTAGCGGCGGTATAGTGCCAATGTATCTACTTATGCTGGAATTAGGTCTTATAAATACAATTTGGTCGGTTATTCTCGTATATGGGGTAAACACTTTTTATATGATAATAATGCGGGCATACTTTATCAGTTTACCGGATTCTTTAATGGAATCAGCAAAACTTGACGGCGCAAGTGAATGGCGCATACTGTTTCAAATAGTTCTGCCCCTTTCCATGCCCATTATTGCAACACTAATTTTATTTTTCAGTGTTGATCGATGGAATGAATGGTTTAACGCAATGATCTTCCTTAGGCGTAACAATATGGTACCTTTACAAATGGTGCTTCGTTCCATGGTTATTGAAGCAACAATAGACAGAACTATGGAAGCCTCTCAGGGCCTGGGAGAAATAACTTTTTCTGACGGTATGAGAATGGCGGCTGTTGTTGTTACCATGCTGCCAATAATGTGTTTTTATCCCTTCTTGCAGAAACACTTTGTCAAGGGAATTATGATAGGCGCAATTAAAGCTTAAAAAACTAAGGAGAGAGATTTGAAAACTTTACTTGTCAATACCAATAAAAAACTATCTAAAATAAACAAAAACATTTATGGCCACTTTGCTGAGCACTTAGGAAGATGTATATACGGCGGTATCTTTGTGGGCGAGGACAGCCCCATTCCCAACACCAGGGGTATACGCAAGGATGTTGTAGAGGCCTTAAAAAATATTAAGATACCTGTCGTGCGCTGGCCCGGGGGCTGCTTTGCCGAATACTATAACTGGAAAGACGGCATAGGAAAGATAAGCGAAAGAAAACGTATGGTTAACACAGCCTGGGGCGGCGTTGTGGAAGACAACTCCTTTGGCACCCACGAGTTTTTGGACTTCTGTGAGCAGGTAGGCTGTTCTCCCTACATTGCAGGTAATGTCGGCTCGGGAACAGTACGCGAACTAAGCGAATGGATAGAATATGTTAATTCTGATGCGGAATCTCCCCTAACGGAGCTTAGAAAGAGAAACGGCAGAGACAAACCCTGGGGTGTAGAGTTTATAGGCGTAGGAAACGAAAATTGGGGCTGCGGCGGCCGCATGACACCCGGGTTTTATGCAAGCCTATACAAGCAGTTTGCAACTTACATACGTCCATATGGCGGCACCATGCCAATAAAGGTGGCATGCGGCGCAGACGGAGCAGACTATAAATGGACCTCCACTCTCATGAAGAAAGTCAGCGGAAGGAGTATGAGCGGGCTTTCCCTTCACTACTACACTATGCCCGGCTATTATTCCACAGATCCCTTTAAGTGGGAAAAGAAAAGCGGTGCTACAGGTTTTGATGAGGCAAACTATTACCGCACAATTAATCGTGCGCTATATATAGAGGAACTTGTTGTAAGGCACAAGTATCTAATGGATCAGTATGATCCTGAAGTAAAAGTCTCTATGATAGTAGATGAGTGGGGAGCCTGGCATTCGGCAGAAGAAGGCACAAACCCGCGCTTCTTATTCCAGCAAAACACCATGCGTGATGCAATAGTTGCCGCAGTTTCGCTTAACATTTTTAACAATCACAGTGACAGAGTACACATGGCTAACCTTGCACAGATGATCAATGTAATACAGTCAGTGATCCTTACAGAGGGCGATAAAATGGTGCTTACTCCCACATACCATGTTTTTGATCTTTACAAGGGACATCAGGATGCGACCCTAATAGAAAGTTATGTGCAAAAAGACATGACTGGAACCGAAGAAGCCCAGGTACCCTT
>Ga0099364_10001193_pt1 | contig 43356 bp, 43 predicted proteins | sample TergutTh196P3_FD_73070 | JGI IMG/M metagenome (GOLD analysis project Ga0099364, IMG submission 73070) | Microcerotermes parvus P3 segment gut microbial communities from Pointe-Noire, Republic of the Congo - Th196 P3 | ecosystem: Host-associated > Arthropoda: Insects > Digestive system > Gut ...
GGGGCTGTGGGTAGTGTGCGGGGTGTGCTGTTTTTCTTCTTCCTTTTTTTCCCCCCCCTTGGGGGGGGGGGGGGGAGCGGTGAGGGGGGGGGGGGGGGGGGCGTGTAGGGATGACCGCCCTCGGTCATCCGTGGCTATTGCGGCGGGTGTTTTTCCTTTTCGTGGTTGAATTGGAATCGGGAGCCCTACGCAAATTGCTTGAACTGCTTGCCTTTGTTGATTTTGAGCCGCATTTTGTCGGAGATCATTGCTATAAATTCTGAATTGGTGGGTTTTCCGCGCTGATTGTCAACCGTGAATCCAAAGTAGGAATTGAGGGTGTCAACATCGCCTCTATCCCACGCAACCTCTATCGCATGGCGTATCGCTCTCTCGACACGGGAGGATGTCGTTTCATATATCCTTGCAACCTGCGGGTATAATGCCTTTGTGACAAGGTTTATCATTTCCTTTTCTTCTATGCAGAGAATTATCGATGTCCGCAGATACTGATACCCCTTAATATGAGCGGGAACCCCTATCTGGTGCATGACCGAAGTAACCATCATCTCAAGGTCCGCCTTTGATATGTTCAGGCTGTCATCGTTGGCCGGCAATCCTATCTCTGATGTCAGTCCGACTATCCTGCTGGCAAGCATCTCGCAGTCGAAGGGTTTTATCGCATAATGGCTCGCCCCCGCCTTCAACGCTCTCGACACACTTGAGTGCTTATCATCGGGGCTGGCGATTACATATATGGGATTGTGATCGTTTTCGGCATATTCCATTACCCCTATCCCATCGGCGTTCGACATATACAGCTCCATCAGCACAACATCGGGCTTGTGGGTTTTGATCGCCTTTATGACCTGGGATCCGTCCTTGGGCAGGGTAATGGCCTCAAATCCTTTTGACGACATTATCTGTGTCATAAAATGCGAATCCCCTTGATCGAGAGCAATTACTATTTTTAATTTTTCCGGCATTTTCTTCATTCTCCTCTTGCTTCTATATTTTTCATTTTAGGGCAAGGACACATATCCAAATAAACCCTACTGCCATATAATAACATATGTGGCATATTTTGGCAATAGATTTTCCTATTATTTTTTATTTTCATTAATATGACTAAATATGCTCCCCATAATCTGTCGAATTTGTGCGTATTTGATAGAGCCTGATTTAGACAACAAGAATATAATACTAATTCAGAAGATCAATTGCAAGAGTTATATTTTGGCAAATAATCTTTCTTGGTTTTATTTTTTGTGCAATATGATATACGGGTTGTTAAGGGCGTGAAATAAAGAAGCCCCCTTACTATAAGTAGCGAGGGGGTGTATAAGATTTTACGAAATTTCCTTTAGGATTTTCTGAGTTTAGCAAAACGGTACCGGGTGGAGTTCTTCAAAGAAGTCACTAAAGAGGTCACTGAAAGCGGTGTACGCCGCAGACTTTGGCGGAAACTGAGGTTGAAAATGTCGGTTAAGACTGGCGGATTTTATGTGCCTGAGCATCGGTGGGTGAAGTGGCGTTAGTCTGCGATTGGGCTGTCGGCAAATCAATTCCACCTTAGTGTCTATATATCTTTTATTCTCAATTCTTTCATCACGTTTGTATAAGTGACGAAACAATTTACAAGATTTTTCCCAATCAAACACGGAAAAGGGTGATGTTTTAAGAAAAGACTTGAGTTTTTTCGATCCGTAACATTTCTGAATAATACTCCTAGCAAAATATGAAGCCTCTAATTCGTGAATAAGCTGTTCCTTTTGTTTTTTTATCTTCGCAATTTGATTCTCAGATGAATCCATAAAGTGCAACACAAAATGCCCTAATTCATGGGCAATAGGGAAAATAGATTCTTCCTCGCTTAATTCCTGTGCATACATAATATATGCCCTGTTTTCCGTATAGAAAACATTGGCAACACCATCGTTTTTTGTAAGAACATTGCTGGGAATTAAGTGAATCTTGTATCCTTTTTTACCATGATGATTTTCTATATAATTCTCTATCATCTCAATTATTTTAATAGCAATCGTACTCAAGGTCATATCCTCATTTTCGTTACGAGAACATGACCTTGAGTGTTCTGCTTTTGATTTATCTGTCAAAACTTTTTCCTCCCTAAGATCCGCAAAGTATGATATGGTGTTTCAAGGCTTCATAGAGCACTAACTCCTCGTTCTTTGTTGCTGAATAGGTATCGTCACACGCAATAATGTCACAACCGGTTGCATTCGAGAGCCAAGCCATACGATTCCGCACTTTTTTCGGGAATCCGAAAATATTAAAAATCTCATCGAATTTCTCTATCTCTCGACATTTTCGCAACTTAGGGTTCATGTACCACGACCATACACGGTTCTTTTTGTGCTTACTCACATTATTTTCCTCCCTTCCTAAAAATAGGATACCACAGTTTGTCCTATTTGTCAATAAGAATAAGGTAAAGTTTTGTAAAATCTATGTAAGTTCAGGGCGTTTTTTATTGACCCCACCAACCAACGACCTCATCTGCGTAATCGCTGTGTTGTTAAGCTGTACAAGCCGCTCACTCTGCGGCAATCCTTGTCGGATAAGCAGGGCATTAATGCTTTCCATATTTGACAGCACGACAAGCTGTTCCAGCGTGGCATAGTCCCGCATATTGCCTGTTTTGTCGGGGTTGCTTGTCCTCCACTGTGCCGCAGTCATTCCGAATAAAGCGACATTCAGCAAATCGGCTTCGGTGGCGTAAACAAACGCTGTTTGTGCTTTGGTCACCATCTTGGGGATAATCTCTTCTTTGATAGCATCGGTATGTATGCGGTAATTGATTTTGGATAGGGTGCGTTGGAGATTCCATTCGAGGGAAACACGGTTGCTTTCGTCTGATTTTAGACGTTGAAACTCCGTTATTAGGTATAACTTGAACTCCGGAGACAACCATGTTGCAAACTCAAAAGCAATATCTCGATGTGCATATGTTCCTCCATATCGCCCCGGTTTTGCAACAATCCCTACAGCATTAGTCCGTTCCGTCCATTGTTTTGTGGATAATATAAAGCTGTTGTCTACACTCTCCATTTTAATGTTACCGAATTCGGTAACATTAAAATTCGGGTTATGCAATGTTTCCCATGCTCCCATGAAGTTTAGCGTATACCCTGTCCTCATCCAATGGGATATGACAATACCTGTAGCATCTGTATTTTTATATTTCGCCATATCGGTCAGCGATATATAATCATCTGCCTTATGGGTCAGTATTGAAATCGCCGTTCCCTGAACATTTATATTTTCTTTTTTCAATGCCGCACCGTCCCTCCTGCCTTAACCTCACCGAATCCCGTGAGGTTAAAATCGGGATTGCTCATCTTCTCCCAAAGTTCCGTCTAACCGACTGGTATCCCATACGGTTAAAATCTGGATTGTTCATCCGTTCCCAAAGTCCCATATATCCGACTTCAACATAATCGTACCACAAAATCCGACAGCATACAACCCCTTATTTTCAAATTCTTCAAAATTTTTCTATTCTCGCCAAACGCCCCACGCATCCCCCAACCCACGCACCCTATTCGCCCGATATTTCTCACTCCGTAGGCCTTGCTATGCACGCCGATTTGAGTGATAGATATAGAACCCAACCACACACACCCCCGCCAAAATCGGCGGGGGGGTCTGTAGGGACGATCGCCTCGATCGTCCGTGATAACCATGGGCGGCAGATTGCCGCCCCTACGAAACCCTATTTATCAAATGCCGGATTAAACGCATAGAAATTCTTGCTGTCAAGTTGATCCTGCACAAGCCTGAGAGCTTCGCCGAATCGCTGAAAATGCACGATTTCCCGCTCCCGCAAGAACTTTATCGGGTCAAGGACATCGGGATCGTCCGCCAATCGGAGTATGTTATCATAGGTAGTGCGTGCTTTTTGCTCGGCCGCCAAATCCTCGGTAAGGTCTGTTATGGGATCGCCCTTTGACGCAAATGCGTTAGCATCGAAAGGCACTCCCGATGCTGCTATGGTATATATTCCCGTTGTGTGATCCACAAAATAGGAGTCGAATCCCGATTTTTTTATCTCATCGATGCTTATCCCTCTGGTAAGCTGATAGACAATCGCGCTGATCATCTCCATGTGTCCCAGCTCCTCGGTAGCCACATCGGTCAGGATGCCCTTGACGGCATCATACGGCATTGAGTATCTCTGGCTGAGGTATCGCAGTGAGGCTCCCAGCTCGCCGTCCGGCCCGCCCAGCTGCGTTATTATCACCTTTGCCATAGCCGGATTGGGGTTGGATATTTTCACGGGGTATTGCAGCTTTTTTTCATATGCCCACATAATTAATTGGCCTCCTTTTCCCATGGCCACGGACCGTCTATCCATGTCCAGCTTTTTGCCGATTGCGGAAGTGCGTCCATTGTTATAGGCCCGAATTTTGCGGTATATTCGGCTGTCGCATCAGCGGTGATTTTTTGGTATTTCTTGAAGTATTCCAGCGCCTTTATGTCATACGGATGGGTGTCGAGAAAGAGCGCCGCATCATTCATGGCAAACTTGGCGGCTCTGATGATTTTTTCCTGCATATGTCTGTCATTCATAGCGCTTGATACCTCCTCGTCCTGCAAACGGCAGATCCAGCTCAGGGAATATGGTTCCCCGCTCAAGACCTATCTGCGGCTCATATGTGGTCTTCCAGTTCTGAAACGGCACATAGGCCGCCGCAAGCGGCATATCTCGCCGGGTATACATAAGTGTTTCGGGTAAATATTGTTCCATTTAACATCTGCATGAGTTATCCCATGCTTCCTCCTGTCTATGATATTTTGATCCATGTAGAATCATACTATCATATGCCCGAACAAATTTTCTTGACAGTGGGGTACGCACTCCCGTGCATACCCTACTATAATTTCAAGCCCTGTAGGGTACGCACCCCTGTGCGTACCGTCCCCAAAACATTTCGTGGTTACCCCCCGTAACTGTACATTGTTCATTGTTCAAGCCCCTTGCCCTCTTTGGCAAAGAGGGTGCCGCCGCAGCGGCGGGTGTTTTCTCCGTGGTTACCGCAAACCCCGTGCGTCTCCTTGCCTCTCCCTTTGGGAGAGGTGTCACGCCTTGGCGTGACGGAGAGGGCAATCCCCCCGCAATAATTTGTTTGAAAAAATAATACAAACTGTAGACATTTTATTCTAAATATGTTATTATATTTTTAGCGCCGAATTATAAGCACAATAGGAGGCCCTGTGTTATGAATGAAAATAACAAGACAAAACATCCGCCGCTCAACAGAGCAGTGCTGAGCAATATTCTAAACGGCATGGATGCCTATATGTGCGTAACCGATTATGAAAACGATAATATTCTGTTCGTAAACAAAAAGAAGCTCGAACATTTCGGCATAGAAGAGGATGTTATCGGCAAAAAATGCTGGCAGGTCTTTCAGAAAGACAAGAACGGCAGATGCGACTTCTGCCCCAAGCATATCCTCAAGCACTATGATAACGAGCCGTATGTCTGGGAACAGCAAAACAGCATTACCAAGCGATTTTACAGAAACACCGATGATTTGATAGAATGGATCAACGGTGATATAGTTCATATGCAGTATTCGGTTGACATAACCGCTAACAAGGAAAACGAGATCAATCTCAGCAGAAGACTCCAGCAGCAGGAACTGATCAATATTTTAACCAGAGATTTTATCGCTCAGGGAGATGCAAGATCGTTTATAGAAAAGCTGCTCAAAAACATCGGTGTGCTTATGGATTTGTCGAGAGCATCGATACTGCGGTATATTCAGGAAGAAAACCTCCTTGAGGTTAGGGATGTATGGTACAACGAGCATAATAAAAACGATCTGCTCAAAAAGGATGACAGATTCCCATTCGAGAAAGGAAGTTCGATCTATGACAAGATCAGCGAGTACGGATTCTTCCCGCTTGCCGTTCACGATATAAATATAGATCGGTCGTTTGATGTATTTAAAGAAAAGGGAATCAAGAGTTTTCTGATGCTTCCTATAATCATATCGGATGAGCTGTATGGAATACTCCAGTTTGATATGTGCAACGACGCCTATAACTGGAACGAAAGCGATGCTGATATAGGCAGTGTTTTGAGCAACATTATCGCCAGCGTTATCCAGAGAGAACGGCTGAAAAATCGGCTTTTGCTCATGTCCTCTATCGTCAGCACCTCTCCGCAGTATATCAGCTACACCAACCGCTCGGGTGAGTTCCAGTTTGTCAACAAAGGCTCGGAGCTTATAACGGGATACACGGTAGCGGAACTAATGAACGGCAACATGAAAATGACCTTTGACGATGAGACCTATAACTACATCCAAAATGAGGTTTTGCCCAAGGTATACAAATTCGGGAAATATTCATACGAATGTGCTATAATAAGAAAAGACGGGGCTAAGCGTGATATGGCCTTCTCCTCCTTTCTTGTGGGGGACAACGGTGAAAGCTGCGGTTCTATCGCTATCGACATTACCGATCAAAAGCAAATCGAGAGAGAACTCTTTGAAGCAAAGGAAGCGGCCGAACAGGCTAACCGAGCCAAGAGCAATTTCTTATCCAGGATGAGCCACGAAATCAGAACACCCATGAACGCCGTTATAGGCATGACCAGAATAGCTCTCGAATCGGATGATATAAAGCGAAAGGACTATTGCTTAGAAAAAACCGGAGACGCATCCCGTCATCTGCTCGATATAATAAATGACATTCTCGATATGTCTAAGATCGAGGCTGATCATTTCGAGTTTTCGTCAAAGAATTTTGATTTTGCAAAGACAATCGAAAAAAACCTGAATATTGTCAGTTTTACCGCCGAAAAGAAGAATATAGAGCTATGTTTGAACATTGATAGTCAGATTCCGAATATATTAATAGGAGACGATATAAGACTGTCTCAGGTTCTCACTAATCTTTTGTCAAACGCTATAAAGTTCACCCCTGATAACGGCAGTATCACCCTCGATGTAAAGATTGTTTCGTCAGACGATGATAACATTGTGCTGCAAATATCGGTTACCGATACGGGTATCGGAATCTCAGATGAGCAGCAGAAGAATCTCTTTGACCCATTCAAACAAGCGGACGATGATGTTTTCCGCAACTATGGCGGAACGGGGCTGGGACTGTCTATATCCAAGCGGATTGTAGAAATGATGGGCGGAACGATATGGATAGAATCCCAAGAGGGCAAGGGGTCTTCCTTTATCTTCACGGTGAAGTTTGAAATAGCATCCGAACAAAGCTGTGAAATGACCGATACCGAAACCGATCAGCCGCCGAAAAACAACTCTTATGACGGATATAAAATTTTAATTGCAGAAGATATTGAAATTAATCGAGAAATAGTGTATACTGTTCTTGAGGACAGCGGATTTGTTATCGATTCTGCCCAAAACGGACTTGAGGCAGTCGAGATGTTTAAAGAATCTCACGGAGAATACAAGGCTATTCTGATGGATATACAGATGCCTGTGCTTGACGGGTATCAGGCTACACGCATGATTCGCTCCTCCGGCATTGCGGGCGCCGAAACCATTCCCATTATCGCCATGACCGCTAATGTTTTTAAAGAAGATGTCGATAAATGTATAGAGTCGGGAATGAACGATCATGTCGGAAAACCCATCGACAGAGAATCACTGCTCAAAAAGTTTGATATGTACATAAAACAGCCTTAATCGGCGGAACGGAGACTTTTGTGTTAAATATAAAAAACAAGGTTTTAATCGTAGATGATATGGAGATCAACAGGCTTGTTCTCAGCCAAATACTCAGCGATACCTATGATATTGAAGAGGCGGAGGACGGCAAAGAGGCCATCACCAAGCTGATGAATTCTGATGTAAAGCCCGATCTCCTGCTGCTCGATATTGTCATGCCGCAGATGAACGGCCTTGAGGTCATAGAGTATATGAAATCTGAGCCGTCTCTCTCAAATATACCCGTGATTCTCATAACCTCGGCCGATCAGGAAAAGGAAGGGCTTAGCACGGGCGCTGATGATTATGTCGCAAAACCATTCGATGCAGAGATCGTAAAACTGCGAGCGTCTCATCAGATAGAACTCTATCAGTACCGCAATGAGCTTGAAAAACTGGTTGACCAAAAGGCTAACGAACTCATCGAAACAAAAGAGGTTTTTCTCGATGTAATGGCCAATCTTATCGAGCATCGCAGCCTTGAATCGGGTGAACACGTTAAGCGGACCAAAGAATTATCGAGAATACTCATACAGCAGCTGATCTATGATAATATGTATCTCGAAGAACTTCTCAGCGCCGACCTGCGTACTCTTATAAACGCCGTCCCGCTCCATGATATAGGAAAGATAGGCATACCCGATAATATACTGCTGAAACCCGGCAGACTGACTGCGGACGAGTTTGATATAATGAAAACTCACTCGGCTATCGGCGGTGAGGTTATACAGTCTATGGCTCTTTCTAAGGATGATGAGTATCTCAAACACGCCTATGATATTTGCCGTTATCACCATGAACGCTGGGATGGAAACGGATACCCGTGCGGACTTTCGGGTACGGAAATACCTCTGTCTGCGCGCGTGGTTGCGGTGGTCGATGTATACGATGCTCTCGTGAGCGAACGCTGCTATAAAATGCCTCTTCCCCATTCCGAAGCGATGGAGATTCTGGAAGAATCCTCAGGCAGTCATTTCGATCCTGCGTTGATAAAATCCCTGAAGAAGGTCGAAAACGAATTTTTTGAATGTGTAAAATCCATTAATAAGGAATAGCATATGCGGAGGGGTGTCCGAGTGGTTTAAGGTGATTGACTCGAAATCAATTGTGCAGAAATGCACCGGGGGTTCAAATCCTCTCCCCTCCGCCAAAAAATGCCCTTACGGGCAATGAAGAATGATAAATGATGAATTGTAAATGATAAATTAAAGGAAACGCACCTTGTCCGTGTGGGAGCGGCAAGAAATACAAGCGTTGTTGTGCAGATTAAATCGAGGTGAAAAAAACACGCTCCAAGAAACTCGAATCCCAACCAGCGAGTTTTCGAGCAAGAAATCAATGGATTTTGATAGGTTCATGTCTGCACCTCTCGCATTTTTATTTTGGAATCGCCAATCCCTCAATTTCCATATTGTCCGTCTGCATAAGGAAGTATCGCCCATGTTACATCATCAGCCAGTATGCTTTTGTGTTCGATTTTCCACTTTAGTCCCGCTTGCGGTCTGCAACTGTTAAACTCTCCACAATCGCTGGTATAAGCCCGCTCTTTCGGGAACGGTTTGCGGTTCGGTTTCTTCTTTATCATAATCATTTGAATAGTCATCGTTCATTCTTTCCACTCCTTTGATAAATCTATAATTACGTCTATAACCTTTTTGACATCATCGAAATCAGGCGGAATCATCTTAAACTGCACGATGTGTTGACAGTTATTCTTTTTGCAGCCTTTGTATTCGGTTAGATTATAATGGTTACAGCTATGATTGCCCCGGCATAAGTATTCACCTTGGCAGGAACGGCAGTGAAACTCGTTCATTCTATTGAATATGTTTTCGGCAAGCTCGGGGCTGATTTCTTCCAGTCTGTTTAGAAATTTAACATTGAACTCATCACTGCGTTCTTCAGCATTATTCATATAAAACCCCAACATCGCAGTTGTCCTATGGGTCATCAGATGGTGTGATATTTTAATTTGATATGTGCAGACCTTAGGAATAAAATATGTAATTTTACTTTCAGGATAGCCGCCTTCGATTTTACGCTGTAGTTTTAATGCTCTCAGGTGCTTGTCCATGTCAAGAAGGCAGGTTTTCAGCTCCGGTGATAAATCTTTTATACAGTCCTCGACCGTGGGTTTATCCGTTTTTGTTAGTGTTGGAGCATATAAAAAATCTTTTTTCGGTAATTCAGGAAACTCAGGTTCGCCGGTGTATTCCGATATTGTCAACGATTTAATCGTTATCTCCGTCCGTTTAAGGCAGGCGATTTTCAGACCGAATCCATCGGGGAAATTTTCGTTTATTGACGGCGATTTCATATAACTGTCTTTTTTATTAAAATACCGTTCCTCGCCGTTGATATTCAACTGCATCGCTTTCAGACCGTAGATAACAGTGACATCGAAATATTCATTGAGCGGAACACGATGGTCAAATTTATGCAGATTCGGTTTTGTCTCGCCGCCGATTATAGACATCATCCTGCGGTTATCCATCCCGCCTGTGTTCAGATTGATATACCCATCGCCTATGTACAGCATCAAGGCAGCCGAATCCATTTTCGCAGTCATGTCAATACGAAAAGGTAACTTAAATTTATTTGGCAGCTCAATATATGAACCACGGTCAGATCTTCCCGTTATGTGAATCTCGCCGTTTTCCGTGCTAATCGAAATTTTGCCATGAGTAACAAACGATTCAAGGATTATGTTGTGTATGGTTTCAAGCATTTTTTCAATTTTAGGCATCATTTTAAACTCCTTTATTTGAACTCTCCCCAATTTTCGCTCAACAGCGCCGTCTTGTTCGCAAAATCAATTTGGTAACGCACGGCATCATGGTCTTTTATCAGTATACCATCTGTAAGGCGAATTTCAAGGAAACAGCGGTTTTTTCCGCATGACCACCATATCATCGCAGTCTGCCACTTCAACAAATCCGCATTTTTTATACATTGCGGCGGGTCCCATAAAATCACGGGATATGCTGATAAATTCCTTTTTCGGGTAGGCTTCAACATAGTCGAATCCGTCTTTTGCCGCATCGGCACAAACACGTTCCAGCAGCATGGTTGCGATGCCTTTTTTCTGCATATTCGGTGCAATCACAAAGCAAAACACCGACTTTATCTTGCTGTTCGGCGGGTCAATGACGGCGTTGACCGATTGCATAAAATGCTCCCAGCTATAGGAGTGCCGGCAATCCGCTTTCGTATTGGCGTTGCACCAGCCCACGATTTTGCCGTCTGAATACGCCAAATAGCCTTGCAAAAACCCGTCTTTAACGTATCGTTTGGCGATTTCACGCCGTCCCGCCTCCATACAACCGTCCTCTGAGATTTCCTCATTATGGTCAGCGGACGCCCAGCATACGCAGTAGCATTTTTGCCCGTCAATATCGTCCCAATGCGGGGTTGTGTCGAAAAATTTGACATAATCCTCCGCAAGTTCGGGGGTTAGTCGTTTGATTTCTATCTGCATGAAAAGTCACTCCTTATTTCAAATAAAACCCATAATCCAAAATCACATTGCCTTTTTCATCGGGCGTTGTGTAGCGTGGGCAGGTGTAGTTTTCAAAGAATACTATCAAAATGTAGCCGTTCGTCCTTTTCGCTTACATAAGGTTGACGCTCTTTAATATATGCGTATTCGGGAAAACGCGAAAGACAGTTTCTATAAATATAATACATAACAGGTTGATATGTTTTAGCGTGTTCTGTATTCATCGGCGCTGATTTATTTATCAGGGATAAAATTTTATCTTTATATTTTATCAATCCCGGCTCGGCAACATCAAACGGCAATTCGGACAAGCATAGCCAATAATAACGGGTGGCGTTGTCTTTATATTTATTATCAATACCGTTGTTTATTTTAGCGGCAAGCTTACACATCCATTCTTTTTCATCGGGTGCAGCAACAGTAAAAAATCGCAAGACCGGCAATGATGAGTGAAAACACTCTCCCTGACAGCAATCACCGCCGGGGCAAGAATTTTCAAGCCTTTCCAATGTCCCCGCAACCATCTCTCGTACAGTCGGATGATCCGGCGCAAATAAAGAAAGAAGTCTGAGAATATCAAGCTCATACGCATTTGATGATAAAATATGCGTTTTCGGCGACATGGGGATTACTGTTTGCAGCTTTTTATTATCGTTGAACGGAGGGATGAAGTAGACCGGATATGTTCCCGTGCCTGCTCCCACGCCTTTATAAAAACTTTGCTTTGTCTTTTGATCGCTTCGGGCAACGAGAAGCTGACGGACGATTTTATCTTTTTGCATCGCCGTCAACTCGCCGTCTTTTATTAGATAGTGATTTGTTTTTACCATCAGTTCATGTGCCGTCATAAAATCCTCCTTTATAATCTTTCAATCGGTATCCACATTTTCATAATTTTATCTTTTCCGAATATTCCGTCATGGTCAAAATGACATACAACAAATTCAGATTCATCAACACGTCTGTCCGCGTTCCATTTCACCCGCTTGTATTCGTTTTTATTGTTATCAAGCCATTCATGTATTGCGGCATATTGCGAATCCTGTTCTATTTTAAAATCTATATCAAAAACCGCCCATGCTGAGGCCGGGATTGATAACAATTCATAATGAGGGGAAGCAACCTTTTCTTTTTGACGGCAGGCTGTGAATATGCGTTCTCCGCTTGACGGGAAAAACCGCACCTCATAACCCGACCAGTCCACAAGTTCCGGCTGTTCGTGAAGGCTTGTTTCATGTTCATATTTTGCCCAAAAGTCTCCGGTGGCTTCAACAAGAAAACCGCACAAATATATTTCTTCTTTTTCAGTAATTTCCATTTTATATTTCTCCCTTTCTATAATCTTTTCTGCTTTTTCCGCAATTCCACGCTCGGTTTCAAGAATCATTTCAAATAGAACCCATAATCCAATATCACATTGCCTTTTTCATCGGGCGTTGTGTAGCGAGGGCAGGTGTAGTTTTCAAAGAATACTGTCAGCTTTTCGCCGCCTGCATTTTCATTTAGTTCGCTCCAGCCGTTTTCTTGCAACTTTTCATAACAAGCAGTATGCGGCTCACTGCCAAATATCTCACCGTTTTTGTCGCTGCCGTAAATCCAGTTTATGCCGACATCGCTTTCGGGTAAATCCAAGTAGTCAAATCCGTCAGGCACAGGTGTTTCCGGCGGAAAGAAAATTCCAATCCAATAGGTAAATCCGTTTTCTTCCTGCGGGAGTTGCGGATGGTCTGCACGGAATGTCATAAGACCAAGATAGCCGTATTCGCCATCCATCGGTTTTGCCGCCTTTTCAAGCAAGCCAAACCAACCGTTTTGATGCCACTCGCCCCACTTCGCACCGAAAGATCCGTTTACACGGTCGGCATCGGTGTAGCGTTTGCCAATAAGCCGCAACGCCGGGAAGTGTTCTTTGTAGGTTTTGATAATTTCAAATGCCATGAAAATTCACTCCTTATATTTGTTTTGTGTTTTTAGATATGCTGGCACCCCCGGCGCGGATCGAACGCACATCTAACCCTTAGGAGGGGCTTGTACTATCCATTATACTACGGGGGCGCATATTTATATTTACTTTTTTGTGTCTTGCTTACTCCTCTATGCCTTCGATTCTCTTTATGTGGCGTTCTCCTTCAAACTCTGTGGTTAGCCATGTTTTTGTTATCATTACCGCAAGCTCCTCTCCGACAATGTCGGAGCCGATAGCGAGTATGTTGGCATCGTTGTGCTGGCGGGAACGCAGTGCGGTATAGGATTCGTTACACAGCGCGCATCGTATGCCTTTTGTTTTGTTGGCGGTTATAGACATACCTACCCCTGTGCGGCATATCAAGATACCCTTGTCGCATTCGCCTGCGGCAACGGCCTTGGCTACCAATTTTGCGTAGTAGGTATAGTCGTATCGCTCGTCTTCAAAATTGCCGAAATCTTTATACTCGGCCTTTGTTTTATCAAGAAAGCTGATTAACTTTAACCTTAATTCCCTGCCGCCTAAGTCACTGGCAATAGCAATCATAACGGTTGCTCTCCTATGTTTTTATTCCGATATGCTTAGATAATAATACCATAAATATAACAATTATGCAATAGGAAAATTTTAGCGACCCACGATCACATCCCTCATCACCCGCATATCGAATATATTTATCACCCCATCGTCATTAGCATCGGCCGCCCAAAGTGCGCCCGGATCGGTTAGGCGGTTTGTGCCGAGGATGTGGTTGCGGGTTGCGAGAATGTCTAGGATGGTGATTGTGCCTGAGTTGGTGGGATTGCCCTTGATGTAGGTTTCATCAAGTTGTATTGCCGTCCACTGCGCCCATAAAGCAGCATCAGTTAAAACGCCACACTAAACATAAAAGCAGTGCTCCAATTATCGCAACCGTTGAGAAACACTTCCGCAGTCCAATATATTTCCGGGTATGGAATATTTACTCCTTGACCGAGAATTGTGTTTCTTGTTACATCGTACATTCTGCCGCCGTCTGTACCTTCATCATTGTGCATTGCTTTCAAGTCGCCGGAAAAAGTCGCAAAAGCAAACTGTGAGCGAAATGTCAAATAAGGCGTATCGCTGTCGTCCGTGACAAAATCCCAATGAACAAATCCTTCCGGAACAGGCGTATCAGCTTTCATAAAACGTCCCCAAAACCCATGCCACCTTTCGGCATCTACGGCTTTGCCGTAATGGTGTTGAAACAGAACATCATAATCAAAACTAGACTTATAGTCGCTCATAGCTTCTAAGGTAGCGAAAAGTTCTTTACGCCACTCCATGCTTTCGTGGTCTCCACATTCTTTCCCAATAAAACGCATGGCGGGCATTGTTTTATATTCAAAATATTCTACTTTAAATCCGTCCTGTTGACGTTTAACGGAATCCGGCATAAACAAGCACCATTGTACTTGTGCATCGCTGCCTTTTAAGTATTGAATATATCCAAATGATACAACACCGTCCGTGCCATATGGCCCCGTTTTATTTCCCGCGATTTGCTCACGCACACTTCGTTCTTTCATAATAGAAAAATCAGCAAACACTTTTGCGACTGTTTCGCATAACTGCTCATTCGACCGACTGCCTGTTGATAAATCACCCGACAATTCATCATCAAATATGTTTAACGCTTTAAATACAGCTTCATTAACAACGCCGGACGGCTCAAGTTCTTTTAAGTAAGCACGAAGATTGGCGTTTTGCAATTTGAAACGTGCAAGTACGCCTTGCACTAAAATTTGTTCATTTTCCGCGAGTTTTTCGTCCGTCCACTCCGAATCGTCAAGTATCCATTCGGTCAATGAGTCAAACACACTCGGATTTTTACATCTTGCCTTGTGTGACCAACTAACGACTTCGTTATATTTTTCGTCAGCCGTCCGTTTTTTGTCCTTTTGTTTTTCGATTTCTCTCCAGTAAAATTCATCAATAAGTTTATGCGACATTTCAAATCCTCCTTTTTATTTGTATCTACAATAATTGTCAATTGTACATTGTCAACTGTTAATTGTCATCGGGGAGGGGTGGCAAACACTCGCAACAAAGTTGCGATAGTGTTTGACGGGGTGGTCTGTAGGGATGACCGCCCCCGGTCATCCGTGGTTATTGCAAGGGCGTTTTTATATCCACGGTATGCACGGGGGTGCATACCCTACGGGGCTTGAAATTATAATTGTTCATCGTTAATCGTACATTGTTAATTGTTCAAGCCCCTGCCCTCTTTCGTAAAGAGGGTGCCGCCGCAGCGGCGGGTGTTTTTCCTAATTGCCCTCATCCTGCGATGTGCAGAGTGCGTAATAATCGCCTTTTAGTTCCATAAGTTCATCGTGGGTGCCGCATTCGGTTATGCCTTTGTTGGCGACATACATGATTTTGTCGCAGTTCTTTATGGTAGACAGCCTATGTGCTATTATAAATGAGGTGCGTCCCACAAGCAGCTGCTTTAACCCCTCTTGGAGATAGCGTTCGAGCTTTGTATCTATAGAAGAGGTTGCCTCGTCTAATATTAGTATCTTGGGGTCTGATATAAGGGTGCGGGCAAAGGAGATCAGCTGCTTTTCACCCGAGCTAAGCCCACCGCCCCGTTCAGGCAGTTCGGTGTTGTACCCATCGGGTAGGTTGCTGATAAACTCGTGAGCACAGACCGTCTTACAGGCGGCCTCAACCTCTTGGGGGGTGGCATCGAGCTTTCCGTATCTGATGTTGTCGATGATCGTTCCCGAGAATATAAAGCTGTCCTGTAGCATTATGCCCATCTGAGACCGCAGAGAATGGAGCGTGACCTTGGATATATCGTGTCCGTCTATCAAGAGCTGACCCCCGCTCAGGTCATAAAAGCGGGATATGAGATTGACAATGGTGGTTTTGCCCGCTCCGGTAGCCCCGACTAATGCGATCGACTCACCCGGATTTATCGTAAAGGAAACATCCTCGAGTATAACGGCATGAGGATCGTATGAAAATGTTACATTCTTAAATTCGAGCTGTCCGGTAATCTCGGGCAGGGTATAGGCGTTGTCACAGTCGTCTATATGGACAGGCTCCTCCATCGTTTCAAATATACGCTCAAGATAGGATATGGCCGTGATAAAGCTGTTATACAGGTTTGATATGCTGATGATAGGCTGCCAAAACCGCTGGGTATAGGCACCCATTGCCACGACGACGGCAAGCGAAGTTGTAGGAGCGAAGAGCAGAGTTCCGGTCATGTATAGCACCACCGTGGTTATTGTCAGCACAACCTCGGATGTCGGCTGGATGGAGCAGGATAAAAACTGCGCGTGTTTCCATGCTTTTGATGTTGCGGTGTTGAGGGTATTGTATATCTCGGCGTTTTCGTTTTCACGAGTAAATATCTGGGTTATCTTAACCCCATCGAGACTTTCGGATAAATATGCGGTGAGGTTAGAGTTTTTGTTGGAGACCGCCTGCCACGCTCTGCGTTGACGGGGTTTTATCAGTATAATCACCAGCAGGAAGACAGGCGTTCCGGACATTGCTATCAAGGTCAAAGAGGGCGAAGTTATCAGCATAAAGACCAGTATGAAAATAAGGCTGAGAAGGTCTACTATAAAGTTTATAACGCCGCTCGACAGAAAATCGGCGACATTGTTGACATAGTGTATGACCCGCACCAAGATCTTGCCGTTGGGTCTGCTGTCGTAGTATTGAAAGGGCAGCTTTTGCAGATGGGCAAAGAGATCGGCACGAATGTCACGGATGATCTCCTGCCCCGTTTCCATCATTATAACCGAGCGGAACCGTGCCAAAACTATGCTGACGGCAATCAGCAATGTCGCCGCAATAGCGAGTATGACCAGTTCCCGATGATCCTTGTTGGGGAAGGTAACGCCCATTGCTCGCATTATTATCTGCGGAACGCTGAGTGAGCAGACTATACTGAACACACTCAGCACAAAACAGATGACCATCTTGCGGGTGTGTTTTTTTATGTATTTCCCCGCTTTTTTCAGATGCGAAAAACTAAATGGCGATTCGAGCGTTTCGTCTATGTCAAATTTGTTACGCGCCAACGGTAACACCTCCTAAATCGTTCTGCAGGTCGTATATTTCACGGTAGTACCCACCGTTTGCTATGAGTTGGTCGTGGGTTCCCATTTCTGTGATTCTGCCGTGATCCATGATTATGATTTTGTCGGCGTATTTTGTTGTAGAAACCCGTTGGGCGATTATTATCTTGGTCGCCTTGAATGGCAGATTGTCAAGATTGCTCCTTATCTCCTTTTCTGTCTCGAGATCCACCGCCGATGTTGTGTCATCGAGAATGAGTATGGCGGGCTTTTTGGCAAGGGCACGGGCAAGAGCGATACGCTGTTTCTGTCCGCCCGAAAGACCCGTCCCCCGCTCGCCGATGATTGTATCATACCCCTCTTCAAGACCGCTGATAAAATCCGCGCAGGCATATCGGGCGTAGAGCCGTGTGTCATCCTCGGACATGGAGGAATCGGAGTAGGATATATTCCCGTCAACCGTATCGGAAAAGAGGAAGACCTCCTGGGTTGCGATTCCTATAGCAGACCGCAGATCGGCAAGTTTTAGTCGGTTTATGTCGATGCCGTCAAACCTTATGCTGCCGCTATTTATGTCATAGAGACGTCCCAGCAGATTGATGAGCAAGGTCTTGCCGCATCCGGTCGGACCCATGATCGCTATCGTTTCTCCCGGCTCTACATCAAACGAAATATCCTCAAGAATAGCCCGCCCGTCAAAAACAAGGCTGACATTGTTCAGCTCTATTTTTCCGCTCAACGGCTCGGTAAGATTCTCGACATCATGCCTGTCAACAATGGTCGGGGAGGCATAGTAGAGTTCCACTACCTTTTCGGCGCTGCTGAAGAAACGCTGAAAATCGTTCATAACCATACCAAAATTCCGCATGGGGTTTGACACCTGCCAGGCAAGGGTTGAAAAGGCTACATATTCACCCATAGTGAGTTTATCCGCCATGAAAAAGAATCCGCCCACAAGCAGGGTGATGATAATAAACGAAAATGCCATCCCCTCCATGAACGGGAAGTATGTAAACCACTTCCGCGCGGCATTTTCAGAGGCGGTTTTGTAGGCGTTGTTGTACTTTGCAAAGACCTCTTTCTCGTGTTCCTCCCGTGCAAAGGTCTTTACAACCTTGTTACCCGCTATGTTTTCACCCGTGCGGTTGTTGAGTTCCGAGAGTTTTTGACGGGTTATAAGATGGAGGGGCCGTACATTCTTGCGAATGAAGACCCTCAGCACAAATATGAGCGGGGAAACGGCAGCAAAAATCAGGGCAAACTGCCAGTTCACCCAAAAGAGATATATCAGCGTTGTTGAAAATATCAGTATCGAATCCAGACCCATGCGTGTTACCCATGCAACAAAGTGCCGAATCATGTCAAGGTCTCCGGTAAGTCTTGTCATAAGATCGCCGGTTCGGTTTTTATCAAAAAACACCGAATCCTGCCTTTGCATATTTTTATACAGATGATTACGCAGACGAACGATCAGTCCCTGTGAGCTGAACTCTATCAACATAAGCATGAGATAGAAAACCGACAGCCTTATTATAACATAGGGTATCATAATAAAGGCATAGGTATAGAGCAGATCGGGGTTGCGGAAAAACTCGCCCGATTCTTTGGTCACACCCACAACTGCATGGTCGATTATGTAGGAGGTGAAGGCAGGGGCGGCAAATGTCGTCGCCGCACAGATCGACGAAATGATAATAGCGGTAATCCACTGAGCCCTGTTTCCTTTTAGATTTTTCCACAGCCATCTTGTTAAAAACATATCATTCTCCAATTAATTATAAAAAAGTTTAAATAAAGCCCGAAAATCTTTCTGTCAACGGATTTTCGGGCTTATATTTACGTTTTGGAGGCACCACCCGGACTTGAACCGGGGAATAGAGGTTTTGCAGACCTCGGCCTTACCGCTTGGCTATGGTGCCGCACAAAGGAATGAGGACATAGGAGAACAAAGCTAAATGTTTCCCAATTCCTCATACTTTAAACGAATGGAGCGGATTACGAGGCTCGAACTCGCTACCTCCACCTTGGCAAGGTGGCGCTCTACCAGATGAGCTAAATCCGCAGAACGGTACGCACAGGGGTGCGTACCATACAAGTTGTTTTTATTTGCCGTATTCTTCAGATGCTAAAACATTTCCGTCGCCGTCTAAATACTCAACAATTACAGAATCGGCATTAGCGCCTGCTAAGTTTGCCGCCTCTAACATAGGTTCAAAGATTGCTCCGGACATTTCTAAGGACATTTCTGCAATTTCTTTTGTCAATGATTCACCCTGATAGGAAAAAACAAGTGAATTTCCCCTAGCGGACGCCTTGATGCTCAAAGCATCGGTTGCCATTGCCTCAAATATCTCGTTGTTAGCATCTATGTAGTCTAAGAGAGCCTGGTTGGCCGCATCGCCGGAACCGCCACCGACAGAATCCGATGCAGATGTAGAAGTGCCGCCGTTGCTACCACCGTTGTCTGTATTGCATCCCGCAAAAACAACCAACATAAATGATAACGCCAGCAAGCTTACTAATAATTTCTTCATGCGATAAACTCCTTTTTCTCAAGCGGCATACACCATGCCGCTTCATAATTATTTCTCGGAAAACCTGAGAATGGTGCCTCCGGTCGGAATCGAACCAACGACACGTGGATTTTCAGTCCACTGCTCTACCGACTGAGCTACAGAGGCGGGACAAAACCATGAATAATCGTGATTTTTATTGGGTTTCTGCAACTACCCAACTTACTTAGACACGGGGATTTTGTGCCATTGGACACGGTGACTTTATTTATTCTACACATAATTAACAATTTTGTCAAGCGTTTTTTTAATTTTTTAAAATATTATTTTTTTGTATTATTTTTCCAACATCCCCTCGCATAAAATAAACCCACGCCGCACAGGAGGGTCATGCAATGAAGACGATTCGCCGGATAGCAGATGAGATTGGGGTAACAAAGCAAAGGGTTTATAGGTACATAAAAAAGCATGGGATTGTTGAGAAGTGTCAAAAGCAAGGCGTGATGTACTTCGATGATGCGGTTGAAAACCTGATAAAACAGGCATTTTTGCACAAAACCGTATCAAACGAAACGCAAACGGAACAGGTTCAAAACACGCTTGTTTCGATGTTGACAACAACGGGCGATTCGTGACGGTGTCGGCTTTGCTTATTGCGTGGCAATTTCGCAAGCCGTGGGTTGCCGCAAAAGCGGCAAGTGGTTTGTGAGCGTGCGAGCGATTCGCCGCCGCAAATGCGCCGACTGAATCCGCCCGACATTCACAAACCACAAAGGGCGCACTTATACATTGCTCCGCAATGTGCGTGCCGGACAAGCAACAGACAACCCCCGAAAATCATATGATTTAGTATCATAATTCGGGGGTGGAGCATGGCGATTTATCATCTTCACGTTGGCATTATCAGCCGCAAAACAGGGCGTTCGGCGGTTGCGGCTTCGGCGTATCGGGCGGGCGAAAAATGTGTCGCAGTCAACGCCGCCGCCTATCGTTCGGGAGAAAAATTACAAGACGAAAAAACCTACATTTAAAGGGATTTTCCAACCGCATTGACCATCGCACGCTAAAGGTGCAGGGCGTTGATCGTGAGCCGACAATTCATGTTGGTGTGATTGCGTGGAATTTGGAGAAAAAGGGCATTATTACCGATAAAATGCAGAAAAACAAGGCGATAATCGCACGAAATACGGCGCTGTATTTGCACAAATTGCGTGTTGGATATTCGCAAATCAACAGAGAAATTGCGAAACTGCAACAAGAGTTTATCCGACACAAAACAACTCCTGAAAAATCATATGATTCGAATCCAAACGCACAAATAATCTTTGACAGATTATCCGAACTTGACAGAGAAAATCAACGGCAGGATTATCCGGATCAAAGACCGGCAAGACGATGGGAGCGTGAGAGAGAAAGGGAATGGGAACGCGGGCGGTGAAAACTAAATCTCTTCAAGTTGTTTTTTTAATGCGTTTAGATCGATTTTTATAATATCCCAAACTAATTCAAAGTTTACACCCTCATAATTATGCACTAAACGATTACGAAGTCCGCGCATTTTATGCCAAGGAACATCAGTGTGTTTCTGTTGAAAGTCGCTATCCAGTCTGTTCGCAAGTTCGCCAATTTGCAAGAGATTGAAAACACAAGCTTCTATCAATTTTGAATCTGTTAAAAAATCTGGCATTCCAACAGTTGAAATATATCGGTTTATCTTTTCGATACATTCGATTATCTTTACAAGGATAATTTCGTTCTTCCTATCCATATATCCGCACTCCTGTCGTGGCAACTTCATGTTCAATAGGTGAATCTGCATTGATATAACGCACATCGATTAAATCAACTTTTTTATTCAGAGCTTCACACACATTCTCAATAAGCCCGACAAAATCAAGACCACGCAACCCACTGTCAACCAATATATCCACATCGCTGTCCGCCGTTGCTCTTCCTTGTGCGTATGATCCAAATAATATGGCACTTTTTACGCCGTTGGATATAAAAACAGGTTCAAGTCTGCGTTTTATTTCTAAAGTATTGTAAACATTTCTATTGTTTGTCCTGTTCACTAAAACCACCCTCTTGAAATTATGGTTTTATTATACACCAAAAATACTTTTTTGTAAACACCCCATTTTTTATAGAATACAATCTATAAAAGGGGCAAAAGAAGTACCAGATAGTTCGGGGAGTTAGTGAAAAAGTGGGGATAAAACAAACCACACATGACACTAAAAATCTGCATGAAAGTATTTTTAACTATGATTTTCACAAAAAGAAAGGGATAATTAACTGTGCTATCATTAGAGCGATTTGTATCCAATTAGTAAGTAAATTTGGCAACTGGGAGTTTTCAACACTAACTTCAAAGTTTTCTAAGTTCCCTGAAGTTGAATTAATTACACCAACGCATACAAAAGAAATTATTTGTACAATAGTGAGAAATATAATCAGTGCAACGCATTTTTGAACAATTGTTATGGAATTGTGAAGAATTTTATAAAGACATCTGATCCATTTTTGCTTTGTCTTTTCTTTTTCAATTCTAACTTTTGTTTCTTCTATCCTATTTAATCTAATCATCGTTAAATATTCTTGTATCAAAACTCCCCCCAATTTTGTTTTATTGGGTAGAATGTCTTTATCAGGATCGCTACATAGCAATGCGTACATTGAATCGTTGATAGAGGGGAGTTCGGTTAGCCATTTTTTTCATGCAAGGAATTGCTTTTATATAACATACGACAACCACCTTTCTCTGTTGATTGCCCTTAATTACTCATGATTACACTAAAAGTCGGGCAATTAAAAAAACTTTTGGTGTATCATTATTTCTTGCATTGGAATCACCCTGCCTTTCAATGTTTTATTCTGCATAATAGACATTTTTGAAGAATCCACTCCATAATATAATAATACTATATAATTTACTAAAAAGGAATAGCACGATCGAATATATATTCGGTAAATATACTTGACAAACACACTAATATTTGTTACTATTGCACAAAGGAGGTTTTTATGGAGTTCTTAGATTTAATTTCTCACATAAAAGGAATACTAACAAACGAAAAGAATAAAAAATTAGAGGATCAACTAAAATATCAAAAAGAAATTAGCGAGCTACCCAAAGGAAGACTTGTCTATAAAGAAACTTTATATGGCAAGTATTTTTCTCTTCAGTATTATTGCAATGATGCTAAAAAAGCTCGTGTTAAGTATATTGGAAATAATAAAGACACTATATCTGATATGCAAAGTAAAATTGATAGACGTAGGTATTTAGAAAAAGAACTTAGAACCCTAAAAATGGATTTGATAACCATTGACAGAATGATAAATCTTGCCAATAAACACATTGAAAAACAGACAAGCATAAAAGGAACTTTGAAAGAAATAAGTAGCGTAAATGCGATCAATGAAGCACAAACTCAATCACTTGAAACAGATAAACAAAGCACTAACACCCCACCGAATAACCCTGACCCAATGAAGAAAATCTGAAATAGATGATACTCGAATAAGTAGAAGACCAAATTTAACAAAAGAAGCGCAAATGTGAATGAATCACAGAAAACGAGCAGTAATATATTTTCCCCCTTTTATAGAATACAATCTATAAAAGGGGGTTTTTACCATGTTGACATATGGATACATCAGGGTTTCGAGTACCGATCAGAACGAGGACAGGCAGATTTTAGCCATGCAGGGGTTAGAAATACAGCCCGAAAATCTGTTTATTGACAAGCAATCGGGCAAGGATTTTGACCGTCCGAGCTACAAAAAACTAACCGCCAAATTGGCGGCAGGAGACCTAATCTACATAAAATCAATCGACCGATTAGGGCGTAACTACGAGGAAATCTTGGAACAATGGCGTATACTCACCAAGGAAAAAGGCGTTGATATAGCCGTTTTGGATATGCCGATTCTGGACACACGGCAGTACAAAGACCTGATCGGCACGTTCATCGCAGATTTGGTTTTGCAGGTGCTGTCTTTCGTGGCACAAAACGAGCGTGAAACCATCCGCCAACGCCAATCCGAGGGCATAAAAGCGGCAAAAGCAAGGGGTGTAAAATTCGGCAGGCCGCCGAAAGAACTACCCGAAAACTTCGGAGAGTTGGTGAAAAAGTGGGAGCGTGGGGAGATAAAACTGCGGGAAGTCCTTGGGTTGTGCGGGATGAAAACAACGACTTTTTACAAGAAATTAAGCGAATACCGAATGTTGAAAGGGATAAAAACTACTCCGTAAATGTACACATTTACGGAGTTCCTCTATGCGGATAATTCTAATGCAAAAATAATGATTTGTCAATGGTTTTTGCAAAAATATTTCTAAAATATTACAAAAACCATGTTTTTTCGCATAATAACGGCGTTAAGAGGGATTTTTCGTAAATGTGTACATTTACGGAGTGGTCTAAAAAATTATATGAAAATTGGGGATATGTTTATGTTTTGTAATAAATGCGGCGAAAAGTTACAAGAGGGAGGCGGATTTTGTGCTGGGTGTGGTACGAAAGCCAATAGCGGCGGCACAACTGGTACGATAGTGAATTTGAGTAATGAAAACATCGAGAGCGGTGTTCCATTTACTGTTTCTCCAGCATCGCTGCATAATATAGTTGCCGCAGTTTTGTCTAAGGCTCCCAATATTGCATTGGATGTATTTGAAAAAGTTAAAATTGTTCGAGAAGAGCATCATTGTGTTCCTGCATACTGGTTTGATTGTAACGGTACAGCAAAATTCTCATATGAATTTGGTAAAATAAAAAAGTGGCAGGAAGAAGGTTATGCAAAAGGTTATGAAATCGGGAAATTTGATTCTGATACATACCATACTATTACAACCCATACTGGAATCGATTGGATTCCCACTAATGGCGAAACAGCCACCAGAGAAACATTGCTTGCCCCCGCCAACAAAGAATTTATTGAACAGATACAATCGTTGTATTTAGGGTTTGATTTCAACAATTTTATAGATTTTCACCATCTTAATTTACCTGCTGATACAAAAACTCATAGTGTTGATTTGCCTGTATCGTTAGCGTATAATGAATATGTCACACCTCATGTAAAAAAGAAACTTGAGGAAAAAGCTGAACAGAGCATGACCTCACATACGCTTTCTAGAAGTCTACAAATGCTTGGAGAAAACATTTCTAAAGAAAAACCCATATGTGTTTTCCTCAGTATATACCGTGTTGTGTTCCAATACAATACCAAAGAATATTCTGTTTGGGTTAATGGCGATGGGTCTCTATGGTTTTTTAACGAAACATTACCGGAAGACGAAAACCGAAAATCCGAAATAAATAAATACAATAAAACTCTAGAGGACAAAAATCAAGAATTATTATCGCTTCCCTCGATACCTGATGTAAAATCGGACCCCAGTTTTATTTGGTTTGTGTTGGGCATTTTAACTTATGGGATTGGTAGCATTGTATGGATTTACTTAAAGGTAACTAGAACTAAGAAAAGAAAAGAAAGTGAAATAATCCGGCAAGCAAATGAATCAAAAGAAAACAAGATTAAGCCGGAAATTGCTATAATAGAAAGGAAAATTAATTCTTTCAACACTTGCATCGCAGAACAATATAAATCGCGGAAGAAAGCTTTAGCTGGCATATATGAAGATATTCCGATCGACACGCAAGCGTTTGAGGATATATTGTCCAATTAAATCGCAATCTTGCTAAACAGACGATTACAAGGAAATATATTTCTTTGTTTTCAATAAAAATCAAACTGGAGGATATTGAGATGGATGAAATTTGCAAAAGACTTTCGCTCGAAGAGTTGTTAAGAGATTATTCGGGGAAAAGCGGTGCGTGGTACTGGATAGGGATGGCATACTGGGAACGTGGGGATTATGAAAATGCGGCTAAATGGCTCGAAAAAACTAAAAACGATTCGGGCGACCACGGTTGGCAAGGCAAGGCGACATTAAATCTCGGATTAGCGTGCTGGAAATTTCTTAATCGCAAACAAGAAGCACTGCGTTTGTTTGAAAGTATTCCTAAGTTTGCACTGGCAAAATTGTATTCAGGAGTTATGTATTTTCATGGCGATGGAGTTGCCCGTGATACAGACAAAGCCTTGGTGTTGGTTAAAGATTCGATAAAAATCATTATGGATTTGAGAAATAATGACGACTTGTTTGCCGCAAATGAGTGCTTTTGGATTGCGGAAGTATTTCATAAAACAGGGAACCGTGAAAAAGCAAGAGAATACCTACATAAAACCATTGATAGGTGCAGAGATAGCTATCCAAGCGACCGTGAATTAAAATCCATGGCCGAGAATAATCTGCGGCAGATGGAAAGAAACGGACAGTTGAATTTTTAGATGTTTGCAACAACTGAAATCGAATTAGTCGATACCTGTATTTATGAGCAGGAATTTTTATTTGGAGGTGAGGATTATGGGACAACTAACTAACGAAGAAGCCATCCGCAGATACGAGCAAATTCTTAAAGATCCAAGAAGTACCCCGGAGCAAAAAGCGATGGCTCAGATGGCACTAAAAGCGTTGCGTGGGTATTAACGCTTTCGTTTGTGCAAAGACCAAAATGCCGAATAAAGGCAGGAGGGAGGTATTTTTGAATGGATGGTAAAAAAGTTACAGGCATTGTACTTGCCATAATAGGCATTATATTATTCATTGTCGGGATTGTTATGTTCAATTCCGGCGAACAACAACTTGCGAGAGCGTTTGGTTACAGCGGTCCTGAAACTATAGCACCAATATTAATGATGGCTGGCGGGGGAATTTCTTTGGTAATCGGTGCTATCCTGGTTTTTCTAAAGAGAAAATAAAATATTTCTTAACAATCACCTCTTTATCGGTTATAATGATAATCGTTAAAGGGGTGTTGTTTCATGGCGGCAGTTGGGAAAGTTCCGAATGACAGCGTATCATGTGACATGGCCGCTAAAATATTCAACAATCATGTATAGCGTTGGCGATGATTTAATACCTGAGAATTTACATGAGTATTTACTGCTAAGGAGAAAATAAAAAATTTCTTGACAAATTTTCTTGAATAATGTATAATTACATCATGCTTGAAAATATGTTTGATAGCATAGGGATGGGCAGTGGGGTGCCGGCGGCGATAATCTGCGGATTTTGCGGGTTTTTTAGAGCGCCGGGGCTCGTGTCAAATTCCATACTCCTGTATATGAGGGAGGGAACATAATGTCAGAAGTACGGTTGAAGGAAAACGAATCGCTCGACAGTGCGCTCAAGCGGTTTAAACGCTCCTGTGCCAAAGCGGGCGTTCTTGCAGAAGTACGCAAGAGAGAACACTACGAAAAGCCGTCTGTCAAACGCAAGAAAAAAGCGGAAGCGGCTCGTAAACGCAAATACAAATAGTACATTCGGGGGAGGGTTGTGAAACCTTCCCCTAACAGTAGGTTGTGATAATTTTGCCGATCTTTATGCCCGATATAATCTTTCCTAATATCCTCTCGGTTTCCGGCCATTATCTTGACAAGGCGGGTATCGAGGGTCTGATTCTCGATGTCGACAATACTCTGCGGGTCTATGGTCAGTGGGAGCCGTTTGAGGGCGTCCGTGAATGGACAAGGTCGTTAGAGGCGGAGGGAATGAAGATAATTATAGTTTCTAACAACTTCCCCTCACGAATCGGCCCCTTTGCCGCTAAAATGGAGCTGGACTATATCGCTATGGGGCTAAAGCCGTCGCCGTGGGGACTGCTGCGGGCGTGTAAAAAAATCGGTACCCGTCCTAAAAAGACCGCCATAATCGGCGATCAGGTCTTCACCGATATTATCGGCGGCAACCTGCTCGGAATGCACACGATACTGGTATCCCCGCTCAAAAACGAGGATAAATTCATCTATAATATAAAACGCACCCTCGAGAGCGGCGTTTATAAGAAATATAATAAGAGGAATGGGGATAATGTTTTATGAGGGAGATATTTTCTAAAAGAGTATTAGGGATTATTATAGCTCTGGTCATTATGATCACAGCGGTGCCTTTTGCCGCTGTTGCGGCTGAACCCGAACAGGATTTGGTTTGCATAAGTGTGTCAGCGGGCAATGATCACTCTGTGGCGTTATTATCCGATGGTACAGTTTGGGCTTGGGGTTGGAATAATAGAGGTCAGCTTGGCGATGATACAACGACTGATCGCCGTATTCCGGTGCAGGTTTCCGGTTTAACCGGAGTAACCACTGTATCATCGAGTGGTGATCACACTATGGCCTTAAAATCCGATGGTACAGTTTGGGCTTGGGGATATAATTGGACTGGTCAGCTTGGTGATGGCACAGTAACCGATCGTACTACTCCTGTGCAGGTTTCAGGTTTAACCGGAGTTGTTGCCGTATCTGCGGGAGCCCATCACACTATAGCATTAAAATCCGATGGTACGGTTTGGGCTTGGGGGAGGAATAATCTATATGGTCAGCTTGGAGATGGTACAACAATTGACCGTCATACTCCTGTACAGGTTTCCGGTTTAACAGGAGTGACCGCCATATCTGCGGGAGGAAATCACACTGCGGTATTAAAATCCGATGGTACAGTTTGGGCTTGGGGTTATAATTATTATGGTCAGCTTGGCAATGATACAACAACTAACCGCAATATTCCTGTGCGGGTTTTCGGTTTAACCGGAGTAATCGCTATATTTGCGGGGGGTGGCCACACCATAGCTTTAAAATCTGATGGTACAGTTTGGGCTTGGGGTAATAATAGTCACGGTCAGCTTGGTGACGGAACAACAACAGACAACTATACTCCTAAGCAGGTATCCGGTTTAACCGGAGTAACCGCTATATCTGCGGGAGTCCAGCACACCATAGCATTAAAATCCGATGGTACAGTTTGGGCTTGGGGAGCTAATTGGGCTGGTCAGCTTGGCGATGGTACAACAACTAACCGCCGTACTCCGGTGCAGGTTTTGGGCTTAACCGGAGTAACCGATATATTTGCGGGTGGTTATCACACCATGGCGTTAAAATCTGATGGCACAGTGTGGGCTTGGGGGTATAATGGTTTCGGTCAGCTTGGTGACGGAACAACAACAGACAGATTGTTGCCCATCAAAACACAAACAATAACAAGCGTAACTATATCTCCACCCGAATCTATAGTGCGGCAGGGTGATACACAGCAATTCACCGCTGAGGTTATGGGTTTATTTAACCCAGATCAAACGGTGACATGGAGTGTAACAGGCAGAACGAGTAACAATACAGTTATATCTGAGGACGGGCTTCTCACTATTGCACAAAACGAAAGAGCGGCAACCTTGACAATACGAGCGACATCAACCATAAACACAGCCATATTCGGCACTGCGACAGTAACCCTGATTTCCCCTGCTACAATCAAGGGCAACCCCACCAACTCCGGAACAATCACCGTTGCCGACATCATCGCCGTCCGTGATCACATTCTCGGCACAACCCGCCTAACCGATCCGGGCGAACTATGGGCAGCCGATGCCAATGATGACGGGGTGATCAATATATTTGATATGCTAACGATTAGAAACATGATTTTGAGACAAAAATAATAATATAAATAGAAGGAAAACAAAACATGACCATGCCTTTTGAGCCTAACGCAAACAAGGAGCTGAATATAACTACAGATTACGGGGAGTTTGTGCGGTTCCCCGTAAAGACCCATGTTGTTATGAAAGAGGATGACCTTTTCGAGATTACCGGCAGATACGCCGGTGAGTTCTTGCAGGAGGACGATATGCTCTTTATCAGCGAAAAAATTGTCGCCATAACTCAGGGACGGGCGTTCCCCATAAGCGAAATAAAACCCGGCCGATGGGCTCGGTTTTTGGTGAAGTTCGTGCATAAATCCCCATACGGAATAGGTCTCGGAATGCCCGAAACGATGGAGCTTGCGATTCGTGAAGTCGGCCTGCTCAAGATCCTCTTTGCCGCTATCTGCTCGGCCGTCTGCAAGTTGTTCGGGAAACGGGGGGTCTTCTACCAAATCTGCGGCGACAAGGCTCGCGCCATAGACGGTCCGTGCGACTATACAATCCCGCCCTACAACGGTTACGCAAAACTCGCCCCCGACAATCCCGACAAAATCGCCGCCGAACTCAGCGGCAGTCTCGGCTGCCCCATCGTGGTCATAGACGCCAACGACATTGGGGTAGAGATATTAGGGCGCTCATCGCCCGACATATCCGTGGATATGTGCAGACAAATATTCGCCGACAACCCCTTAGGTCAATCGGACCAGCAAACGCCTATGGCCATTGTGCGGAGGGTGTAGGGATGGCCATGCCGTCCGTGGATTTTCGCATTTCGCAGGATTGCCGTCCTTGTCGCCGTGTTACCATATATTTCCATGTGTGTTTTGACAGTAATTTAAAAAACACTCTTGACAAGACGGAACCTCTCTGATACAATATATCGGTATTGCTTATAAAATTGCTTATAAACGACCCATTAGCTCAGTCGGCAGAGCACCTGCCTTTTAAGCAGGGTGTCCCGCGTTCGAGTCGCGGATGGGTCACCAAATCCTCCTGTTGTTACCCGCCATTGTTGCGGTGATGGCCGGGGGATTGTTTTTATAAGTGAAAATCAACAACGACACCGATTTTGTTGAGGTCAACAAAATCGTAAAAGCGGGTGCGGCTACAAAGAAAGTTAAGGATTATGAATTGACCCGATATGCCTGTTATTTGATTGTTCAAAATGGAGATCCACGCAAGGAAGTTATCGCACTCGGTCAAACCTATTTCGCAATCCAGACCTATCGGCAGGAGGTAGCAGACCGATTCAACCAGCTTGACGAGGATAATAAACGCCTCGTCATTCGAGGCGATATAAAACAATGGAATCAAATGCTTGCAGAAGCGGCACATGATGCCGGAGTTATTACCAATGAAGAATTTGCCGAATTTCAAAATTCGGGATATATGGGTTTATACGGCGGCATGACCGTTGATGAAATCCACAACAAAAAAGGGTTGGCTGTCCGTGAAAAAATTCTTGATTTTATGGGGAGTGAAGAACTTATCGCTAATTTGTTTCGAATTTCGCAAACCGAAAGCAAATTGAAAAGGGAAAACATACAGGGCATTAGTGCGGCAAGCGATGCACATTTTGTGGTCGGGCGTGAGGTTCGTGCCGCTATCAAGCGTGTCGGCGGCACAATGCCGGAAAATTTGCCAACACCTGAAAAAAGCATTTCGCAAGTTGAGCGTGAACAGCTTAATAAATTAAAAAAACGCAAAAAGCCGCTTATGCTTGATGAATGAGATTATGAGGGGGAGCTCCACAAATGTATATTCGCTATGAGGATCAAGATAACCGAATGTTCAGGTTTATAAAGACGCGCAACCTTAATATAGAGTCGCATCTTCATAAGCATATAGAGATACTCTGTGTTTTAGACGGCGAGATAGATGTTACTGCCGATTTTCACAAAAGAACCCTCACAAAAGGCGATGCCGCTTTCTTTTTCCCTAACTGTATCCACAGCTATACAACAGAATCGGTCAGCAGCATCTATATATTAATAGCAGACCTGAATTTAACCGGAGATTTTACAGGCAAGCTGCTCAAATACTCGCCCCGTGACCCTTTTATAAGCAGCGAGAACCTGCATCCCGATGTCTTGTATTGCATGGATACAATACACGCAGACAGTAACGAGTTTTACACGATGGATGCCGATACAAACTATAACAAACTTGCCGCAAAGGGGTATATTCAGGCGATAATCGCAAGACTGCTGTCGGTTATGGAGCTGCACAAATCAGAGGTTCCTGTAGATATAGGACTGAACAAAAGAGTGCTGTCTTATATCATGGAAAACTTTAGCGACAGCGAAATGTCACTAAAAAGAATGGCGGACGACCTGAATGTGAGCATACCTGTTCTATGCAATGTTTTCTCTAAAAAAATCGGTATCAACTACCATGATTATCTTAACATATGCCGCGTGAGACACGCTCAGCAGCTGTTATTCGACACCGAGCTGACCATGCCGAGCATCGCCTGTGAGAGCGGATTCAACAACACGAGAACCTTTGATCGTGTGTTCAAGAAGATAACAGGTCTTACACCGAGAGCCTATCGGCAATCTGCAACAGAAATATAAAATGTTAATTCTGTCTGAATTTGATTAACTAATTGTCCTATGCCGTCCTCTTATTTATAGTATAATATTGTTATACTATGAAAAAGGACGGTTATTATTATGAAAATTTGTTTGCTACAGATGGTTTCTTCTTTTACCGCCGCAGCATATGTCTTTTTGTCTTTTCCGCTGACGGCCATGGCCTTTCCGGAAAAGGCCCCGATTCTGCCCTCTTCTCAATATGCGGCCGATGTTGTCATCAGCGAAAATCCGGATACATTTTGTAATCCGATTGACATAAGCTATCAGTATCAGGTTGACAAAACCCTGACTGTAAACCCGAACAACGGTAACAGAGTTCACTTTACCGTTACCGACAACTGCCGTGAATCGGCCGATCCCGCCATGGTTCTCTTTAAGGATGAATACTATCTCTTCGCATCGCACGGAACGGGGTATTGGTATTCTTCCGACCTTGCCGATTGGCAGTATGTCTATGCCGGAGAGGATGCCGCTCCCGGTCTTATACCCGATACCGATAACAATCCGTCCGGAATTTCTGATATATACCGTTTTGCTCCGGCAACAATGGTTGTCGGAGATTGGTTGTACATAACAGCGTCACAAGCGGGGTCTATATTCAAAACCGATAATCCCAAAGATCCGTCAAGATGGCAGTTTGTCGCCCGTCCTATGCAGTGGAGCGATCCTGCACTCTTCTATGACGAGGAGCTGAACAGAGCATTCTGCTATCACGGATCATCTCCCAACAACCCGCTCCAGGTGGTGGAATTAAGCCTTGACCCCGCTACCGAAATGCAGCTGATAGGCGGCAACATAGACGTTTATAACACCGATCCCGAACTCTATGGTTATCAGATAAATGTCGACGACGACGGTAATGAAAAATCCGGTCGTCCCTATCTTGAGGGTGTTTGGGTGACCAAACATGACGGCAAATATTACATGGAGTTTGGGGTTCCAAGCACCAGCACGGGATATTATGCAGACGGTCTTGCGGTTGCCGACCATCCTCTCGGCCCGTTTGTACACAGCGATACAAGTCCGTCCAGCTTTAAGGCGACAGGATTTGTGCGGGGAGCGGGACATGGGTCAACCTTTAAAGACAAGCAGGGCAACTGGTGGAAGATCAGCACCGTGTCTATATCGGTCAACCACGGATTTGAGCGGAGATTGGTTCTCTATCCTGCAACCCATACCGAACATGACGAGTTGGTATCAAACATGGTCTTTGCCGACTATCCTATGTATAGATCGGAGGATAGCCGCAGAACATTCGATCAGCCCGGGCCCGGGTGGAATCTTGTATCATACGGCGGGAACGCACAGATAACGGCATCATCGGTGCTGGGAGCCAAAGACGGCAGAAACTTCAGCCCCGGCAATGCCTTTAACGAGAATCTCAAGAACTGGTGGTCGGCCGAAACAGGTAATGCCGATGAGTGGATAATGGCCGATTTTAAGAAGATAAGCTCGGTCAATGCTTTTCAGGTAAACTTTGCCGATCAGGACATCAGCTCCGCTTCTGCAAGCGGTCGTGACAATAGCTTTGTTCATCGTTATCTGCTTGAGTTCTCGATTGACGGTATCGACTGGCACACTCTTGCCGATAGGAGCGGAGCGGTTGCCCGCCCTAAAATGGCCGAAGATCACTCCCACCAATACTTCCAGCTCGAAAAGCCTGTCGACATCCGTTACATAAGAATCACAAACAAGGGCCCTGTTCCGGCAGGGGGCAAGTTTTCGGTCAGCGGAATACGTCTGTTCGGGCATGGCAACGACACGGCTCCTGATGCTCCTGCCGAATTTGCCGTAACCCGTCCCGCTCCAAGCGCCGATGACCGTTTCGCCGCCCTCTCATGGGATCCTGTAGATGGTGCGGAGGGTTATATAATCAGATTCGGCACACGTCCCGATGCTCTGCACACGCATTTTCAGGTTATCGGACAGACCTCCGCAATCATTCGCATCCTGAATCGAGGAGCCGATTACTATTTTACCGTAGATTCCTACAACGACAGCGGATACACTAGGGGAGAGGTTGTGAAGTTCGCCCCTTCCCTCATGCCGCTGCCCAATCCCGTTTCGTTTTTGAGAGCCACGGTCAACAATCTCTATTCGCATACATTAATAGCCGAAACAAAACTGCCCGAAAATGTCGGGTACAACGGAGCATATGTAGAGGGATTCGCAAACGGGAGCTATGCTCAGCTGCTGGGTCTGCGGAGGGGCGACATAATAACCGAGATGGGCGGCGTTACCGTCACGGGGGTTGACGGTCTGTTGAATTTGTATAGCCAAGCGGAATATGACGATGATATATTGCTCACGGTATGGCGGCAGGGCAGGTATGTATCTATCGGTTTTGTCAAGGACGAGAGCAATCTGAGCATAAACGTACCCTGTTTGATCGGGGCCGAGACCTATGACGATATATTCAGGTCAACCAATCAAAACATGGGGCCCGAATCCTGCGGAGACATAGGAGGCGGACAGAACATCGGGAACATTAACGGAGGGGCATGGTTAAAATACGACAGGATAAACTTTAGCGCATCCCCCGAATATCTGATTATCAGAGCGGCTCGTCCATCCTCTGTCTACAGCAACAGCACCACCGTTCAGGTGCGTTTGGACAATCCGTCAAGCGGGCCGATCATAGCCTCTGTCTCTGTTTCTCCGACGGCGGGATGGCAGGTCTATGACAGCTTTAGGGCTGACATAACCGAACAGATTGACGGAATCCGTGATGTATATATCGTCTTTGTCAACGGAGGTCTCAATCTCAACTGGTTCTCATTCAACACAACCGATGACGCCGGCGATGTTGTTCCCGATTATGAACTTGCTCGTTTCAGTCAAGCTGAGCGGACATATCTATCTTCACAAAATTCGAGCGGATTTCTGCTTGCCAACTGGACAGTAAAGGACGGCACTGCCCCTGTTGACCTAACCGGAAGCGATCGGTCTAAGCTGTTTATGCAGTTTACGATAGAATTTGCCGTATCAAAAAACCAACTCGACCCCATTGCTCATGCCGATGTTATCACCAATCTGAACAACCGTATATCTAACAACACGCTCTGGTCAGACGGCGGAATAAGATTCGGATCGGGCAACAACAACTGGGTGGGTTGGCGGCCTAACGAATTTCAGTTTACCAACGGGAAAAACATAGTAAATATCCCGCTCAGCGCATTTTTGAGCGGGGAGGGATTGCATATCGGAACGATAAACGGTACAGACCGAACGCTCAACCCGCAGGACAACGGAGCGGGCAATCCTGTCGATTGGCAGCGGGTAGATCGGATATTCTTTCAAATATTACGCCCCGGATACGATTTCAACAGTCAGATTTCGGCGGGACTTCTCGATTTTTCAATGACATTGTCCGACATAAGAATCGTTGATACAACCTCGGAGGAAATGCTAAACTCAGAGCTTGACAGGCTCAGCGGAATGTTAAACAGCACGATACCCAAAGGCAATCATACCAACGAATCCTATAACGCATACCTGCAGGCGATCGAGTTCGCCCGTCAGGAAATAACCTTTGCCGACATACTGAATCCTTACTCGATAGAAGACATACAAATCGCAATAGCAACCCTTGAGCGAGCCATCCTGGGATTAGCTGAAAAAACCGGCCTAATCAAGGGCAACCCCACAGGCAGCGGAGAAGTATCGGTAGCGGATATACTCTTTGCCCGTGATTTCATCTTCAGAAGATTGCCGGAAATAGACAAAGATAGCCCCGAATTTGCCGCTATGGACATGAACAATGACGGCATAATAGACATATTTGACTTGATAAGGATAAGGGATGCGATACTGCGGAAGTGAATCAATGTATAGGCGTGTAGGGATGACCGCCCCCGGTCATCCGTGGTTGACAGCGGCGGGTGTTTTTCCCCATGGTTATTGCAGCCTCATCAACCTTCTCACGATGCCGCTGAATCGGTAGAGGTATATCGAGACTATCGAGGTTAATGCCATGTCGTACATTAAAAATGCTACGTTTGCCAGCACCAAAAAGGCCATCAGGAGAACCCTGTTGTATTCTGCGAGTTCGTCGGCGATTTCGCTGACGACAATAACGCTTGTTACCGTGTAGTAACAGAGAAAAACCACCGTGTTAAAAAGCGCAAATTTGATTGCGTACACGGTGATTATTTCTTTTATACCCTCTATAAACGATTTTAGTATAGGATAAAATCCGAAGAACATTATAAATATCAAAACGGGGAATTTGTCAAAAACTATTATAGCCGAGACCAGCGACACGGTTGTATAGGTCATCAATGCCCATCGGCGGCCCGTTTCTATAACTATCGGTATAAAAACCGTTCCGGCTATTGCGGGCATAACGAAATATGAGAACGGGAATATCCCGCCGAAAAACATAATCGCAGAGCTTAGCGCCCCTATCATGCCGCATAAAGCAACCCGTGACGATTTCAAAACCGCATTATCCTTTCTTATGGCGTTTTTTCTAACAGCAAAGCCCTCTGCCGCCTATGCACTTGCATAGGCAATCGGCGCACATCAGAGCACTGCACATATCGCAGCAATCACATTCATCGTTACTGTTTCTGTTTGTGCCGTATCTGTATCTGCTTGTGCCCGGGTTAAAATGCCCGTGTCTTTGTCGTTTTAGGCGGCTTGCAGCCGCTCTGTATTCGGCGTTTTCCGGATTCATCCTTACTGCTGCTTCAAAATAGTTGGCCGATTCCTCCAGCCATCCCCGTGAAAAGAAGACCGATCCCTTCAAAAAATGCCACTCACCGTCCCTGTTTGCGGCAGGGATACCATCGAGAAGTTCCTCCGCTTCGGTAAGCCTGTTCTTCATAATCAGAGAACGTATATCCTGCAACCCTCCCGAGGTTCTGTAATTATGCCTGTTTTCCTGCCGATTATGACCGGAACGGCGCTCGTTCATAATTATATCATAGGCGTTGTTGATTTCCTCCATCTTTTCTTTTGCGACATCCAAAAGAGGACTTCCCGCATAATTGTCGGGATGATACTGCCGCGCTATATTTTTATATGCCTGCTTTATCTCATCATCGCTTGCATTCGGAGCAACCCCTAAAACCTTGTAGGCATCCATGATCTGCTCTCTCCTTTCTGTATTTTATCTACAGTATCCTTTAGTCCGAGATATATAATATTCTCTATGATTCCTGAGAATCTTCTTATTTTAATAAGAGCATAGACTTCGGCTATTTGGCATATGGTAAGATTTATTGTCTGTACGGCCAGGTCACGATCGACACCGGCAAAGGGATTGAAACTGCCGCTCTTTAGATCGCCGGCGAGATCGTCAAGCGCATCGGCGAGATAGACATATCTTCCTATAAGATAACCGAAGCGATAGAGAGCCTGACTTTGATTATCTGCATCATCGGTATATACCGCCATGCTTTGACATATTCTCCCCATGGCAGAGGCGGTCGGATGGGCGGCGCGATCGATAGTCGCAGATTCATTCGGGGCCGATTCTATAGCGGTCTGTCCCTCCATAGCCTCACGCACGATCTCATCAATATGCCCCAAACGCTTGGCACCCTTGTTCTTCAGACAGGCGGCAAAGGGCAACAGCGCCCTGGAGGCGTTTCTTTTAACAAAGCCGCTGTCTGATATATCATCCTTTAGTTTGTAATAAAGCATTATCATAGCCGAACACGCCCCCGAATCGAGAGCATCGCATGATAGCAGACAGTTCCGCTTTACAAGCGGATTAGCGGCACAGGAGCGTCTTGCAAACCGAGGGCAGTCTTTTTTTAAAGAAAGCTCAAACAGAGCAAGAAAGGCAAAGTCGTAGCTGAGCGTAAGTTTGGCAAATGGACCGAACACACGCCCCAACTGCTTACACAAACCGCAGTATACCGCCCTGTATATCTCATATTCCCCAACCTTGAGTTCACTTTTATAAGGCAGTATATACCCGAACAACCGCAGCACCCCTTTAGTATTTTATATCAACATTTCCCGATTTTCATTACCAAAATGTAAATATACTACCAATATGAGGTTAATAAAGGGAAAAACACCCGCCGCTGCGGCGGCACCAGGTGAAGACCACCCCGCCGCTGCGGCGGCACCCCGACGACAATTAACAGTTGACAATGTACAATTGACAGTTATTGCAAATATAAATTTGCTGGCAAAAATAGAATTAGATTTCTATAATTTCAAACCCCCGTAATTGTCAATTGTTCATTGTAAATTGTCAATTGGCATCATTCCCCTCTGGGGAGGGGTGGCAAACACTCGCAACAAAGTTGCGATAGTGTTTGACGGGGTGGTCTGCTGCGAAACGCCCTCTCAGTCGGCAATATCCACGGATGACCGCCCCGATCGTCCGTGGTTACCGCAACAGCGGGTGTTTTTCCCATCAAAAAATATTTTACAAACGTGTTGACATTTTGTACAGTCTGTCATATACTTAGGACATGACGATAAATCGTTAATAACAATCAGGAGGTAGTATTTAATGAGTATCAAGAAAATGGACATCATTGTAAAGTTTACAATTCCGGTGATATTGGTGATTATGGCAGTGCTTTTTGTCATTCTCAACATATTGATGTCACGGGTTACGGAGAAGCGTGAAGAAGGAGTAGAACTCGCCTACCTCGGTAATGAGATGTTACATAACAACGATTACTTGGTAAAACTTATGCGGGAGTTTATTATTACATATGATGCGGCCACGTTAAGAAACTATGAAAACCTGATAAACGATCCCGAAACTCTCGATAACAAGCTGGATAGGATGAAAGAAATAGGACTGTCGGCGGCCGAGCTTGGGTACATGGACAAAATCACTACCCTGCTGGACGATTTGGCAGCCATAGAGGATCGGGCTCTTGCGGCCTATAACAGCGGCAACCGTGAACAGGCTACAGCCATAATACAAAGCAGAGACTATTACAACGCCGACAGCGATCTTGCTCAGAACACCAAGGCGATGATAAGCGAGATCAGGGACAGGATCAACACAGAATCACTGACACTCACAAGTCAGGGTAAGGCAGGACTTATCGTGATGGGTGTGTTTTTCGTGATCTCTCTCCTGTCTATATTGCTTATGACCAACTGGTTTAGCAAAAAGGTACATTGGCACGAAAATATACTGGACAACATCCCCTTCCCGCTCTCTATAACCGATAAGGATATGAAGTGGACATTTATAAACAGACCTACCGAAAATTTCCTGGGCAAGAAACGAGCCGAGGTTATGGGACAGCATTGCAGTAATTGGGGGGCGGCTATATGCAACACCAACAACTGCGGCGTCAGGTGCTTAGGCAGGGGTGAAAACTCTACGACATTCAACCAAATGAATATGGACTTTAAGGTAGACGTTGCCTATCTTACCGACAAAAACGGCAACAACAGCGGACATATCGAGATCGTTCAGGACATAACAACGATGGTGCAGAGCCAAAAGAAAGAGACTGCGCTTGTCAACGAGATCGAGAGTATAAGCGGTTCGTTTGTGTCGGCGTCTAAGCAGATAGCAGACGGAGCTCAGGCCCTTGCACAGGGTTCTACCCAACAGGCGGCAACGGTTGAGCAGTTGTCAAGCTCTGTATCGGAGATCACCGAAAAGACCAAATCCAACGCACAGACAGCCGAAAAGGCCGCCCTGCTTGCAAACACCATCAGAAACAATGCCGAAGAAGGAAACCGTCACATGGATGAAATGATGTCGGCAGTCAAGGATATTAACGATGCAAGCCAGCAGATAGGCAAGGTTATCAAGACGATAGACGACATAGCTTTCCAGACAAACATTCTTGCACTCAACGCCGCTGTAGAGGCGGCAAGGGCAGGCTCGGCAGGAAAGGGGTTCGCCGTCGTTGCAGAGGAGGTCCGCAATCTGGCAAGCAAGAGCGCCGAAGCGGCAAAGGATACCGCCGGCCTCATCGAAAACTCTATGAGCAAGGCGGAACTGGGAACAAGAATCGCCGGAGAGACTGCCGAAAGTCTGAATGAGATTGTATCGGGAATAACCGAAAGCAGTCAGCTTATACAGGAGATAGCGGGAATGTCGAAGGAGCAGACTGTCGGAATCGATCAGATTAATATAGGAATAGATCAGGTGTCGCAGGTTGTTCAGCAGAACAGCGCCACGGCAGAAGAAAGCGCCGCATCTGCAGAAGAGATGAGCGCCAGAGCAAATTCGTTAGAAACCCTGATATATAATTTTCACAAAGGATGAGTATATATGACCATAGAGTTTAGATTCGATGATCCCGTGTGGATCGTCAGTCAGGTGTTTGCGTTTTTTGCCCTTGTGTTCCTGGTGTGGTCCTTTCAGATGAAGAACAAGATAGTTATAATGCTGCTGATGGGATTGGGCAGTGCGTTCTTGGGACTGTCCGCCATCTGCTTAGGCAACTATTCTGTCGGAATGCTCTTTTGGCTAACCGCAGTCTGGAACTTTGTATTTACCTACCTCGATTGGCGTATCAGCAGGGGCAAGAGGGTACACCCCAAGCTAAAATACATATTTGCGGGCATATTCGCCATCCTGACCATAACGGCGACATCCTTTTTGTGGACCCTCGGCATGGCGCTCTGGCTGGAGATTATGATATGCGTTACCCTGCTGGGTCTGATTCTCGGCAGCGTGCTAAAGGGCACAAACATCATGCGGGTGAGCTTTATAACCAACAGGGTCTTTAATATAATCAACCATATCCACTTCAACAATCCCATAGGAGTAATAATAGCATCAACAGCAATCGGGTCTAATGTGGTGTTTTATATAAGACAGATGATTGCGAAAAACAATGCAGAATGAAGAATGCAGAATGCAGAGTTGCCCTCTCAGTCGGCGTTGCCGCCGACAGCTCTCCCAAAGGGAGAGCCAAGGTGACGGACAATTAACAGTTGACAATGTACAATTGACAATTTTTCACAACCACGAAAAGCACAAAAAGACACGAAAAAAATATTAAGGACGGTATGCACAGGGGTGCATACCCTACAGAGGCACCAAAAATACCGATTGACATTCTCGCTATAATAGATTATACTTAGTGTATCGTATCACAGCAAGGCGGTGTCTTGTTTTCGGCTGACCCTCCGAAAGGAGGTGAAGCGTATGTCTTTGTTTGAAGTGATTTATCTGCTTTTAACAGGCGCATTAGTAATAATAGCGTTTTGTACATATCGGAACAACAAGAAATAAGCCGCCCTAACTTTCAAGACGGCGGCTTATTAGGCAAATAAACAAATGAGTCAGCCGAACGACACCGCTTGTGGTGCGTGGCAGAGTGGTTGGAGTGTTACTGCACTCCTTCCCTCTGTCTTTATTATAGCATTGACATACGCATATGTCAACACCTATATTGTAATATTGTAAAATTTTTTCGTGTAGTACAGTGCCGCCCTCTCAGTCGGCGTTGCCGCCGACAGCTCTCCCAAAGGGAGAGCCAAGAGTGTCCTATACAAACCCTGTGTGTCACCTTGCCTCTCCCTTTGGGAGAGGTGTCACGCCGTGGCGTGACGGAGAGGGCGTGTAGGGATGACCGCCCTCGGTCATCCGTGGATATTGCAGACGGAGAGGGCAATTCTGCATTCTGCATTCTTCATTCTGCATTGTTACAGCGGTAAAAACGTATATTGGTCACGGCCGTTGTGTTTTGAGACATAGAGAGCCTCGTCTGCTCGTTTGATATAATCATCGCCGCTCTGGGTGTGCAGGACCTTTCCGGTTGTGAATCCTACCGATATTGTGAGATATTCACTAACCTTGCTGTTTTCGTTCTTTATCTTGAGTTCCCGAATATTCTCGATTATCTTACGGGCTACTATTTCGGCACCGTCCTTGTCGGTATTGGGCAGGACAACGCAGAACTCCTCGCCGCCGTACCGCACGACAAAGTCGTCCTCTCTCGTCACGCTTTCCCGCAGGGTTTGTGCAACGATTCTCAGACAGACATCCCCCTCGTCATGCCCATAGGTATCGTTAAACTGCTTGAAATTATCTATGTCCGCCATTATAACGCTGATAGTTCCGCCGGAACGGGACAACTTCCGAATGATACGTCCGAAGTTTTCGTCCAGATACCGGCGGTTGTGTATATTAGTAAGAGAATCGTAATGCACCTTGAGAAGCAGGTCGATTCTTGCAAGCTCTGCCCTGTGAGCGTTTCTCTCGGCCTGGAGCTTGTCGTTAAGATGGGTGTTGATGCTTGAAACCATCTCGTTTACAGCGTTTTTTATAAGGGCAAACTCATCGGTATAGTGACCCTCGATCTTGGTGCTGAAATTACCCTTTGCTATCTCACTAAGGCTGTTTGTTACGGTGTTTATAGGCTGGAGCAGTCTACGCAGACTAAAATACAGCAGGACTATCATAACCACAGACGCCGCCAAAGCAAAGAACAGATTGTTTATCAGTGACCACCTTAACTCTTTGTAAAACTCGTCCTCGGGAATGACGCCGACAATGGTATAATCGCCCTGATTTCTATACTTGGCGTAATAATCGACACCGTCTATCGTTATACTGCCGTATCCCTCTCCGGTGCTAACCCTGCCGAACCACTCCCGCTTAGACATATCCATTCCCGCAACGGTGTCGCTCGGATGTGCGTGCATCTTGCCGCCCTGTAGGACAAATCCATACCCGGTTTTGCCCAGAACGGTCTCCTTTATGATAACATCGATATTTATCTGATCACGCAGACCCAAGAGAAACTCAACATCATAACCGATTTGATAAAACCCTCCGCCCTTGCGGGCTATGCCTATGTAGTGGCTCATATCACCCAGCAAGGGTGAGGCTATAACAGAGGCGCGGGGTTTTTCGTGCAGTTCGGTAACTGTGCCGTAAAGCAGCGCCATATATTTCTGCGTCTGTTCGGTAGAACCGTAGTTAAAGCCGATAAAATCTTCGATATTACTGTGGGTTATTGTCCCCTCACTGTTGGCAACCGTCAGTTCCACAATGCCGTATGGCTCGCAAAAACTGCGGAGAAAATCGTTGGATATATCTTCCGCATCGTTGATCAGATTCGCCACCGCCCTCCCGATCGAGAGGTGCTTTTGAGCCAGCGCCTCCTCGGTTGTCTCGAGAATACGGTTAAGATGGTTTATCTGCATGGTAATATCGGTAGCAAACATATCCAACACCGAGTTTGTCCGCTCGTACAACGACCTCTCGAGAAGCCTGTAATTATTAGCGGTAATAAAGGCAATGGCTACAATAAAAACAGATATTGTCAGCACAATAACCTTGTTTTTAAACGAAATTCTTAAATTTTTCAGACAATCACCCCCAACTACAATGTACAATGTAACAAAGAACAATTAACAATTATATCAATGCAGAATTAAGAATGCAGAATGCAGAATGTCGCCCTCTCAGTCACGCCGGGGCGTTTCGCAGCAGACCACCCCGTCAAACACTATCGCAACTTTGTTGCGAGTGTTTGCCACCCCTCCCCGACGACAATTGACAGTTGACAATGTACA
>Ga0099364_10001194_pt1 | contig 43337 bp, 25 predicted proteins | sample TergutTh196P3_FD_73070 | JGI IMG/M metagenome (GOLD analysis project Ga0099364, IMG submission 73070) | Microcerotermes parvus P3 segment gut microbial communities from Pointe-Noire, Republic of the Congo - Th196 P3 | ecosystem: Host-associated > Arthropoda: Insects > Digestive system > Gut ...
AATGGCCGACACTACGCCCTATCAATAACTCCGTGCCATTAATCATGGACTTTTCATACTCTGTGCCAAGGTACGCAAAGCAAGAGTGCGGCAATTTCCCCTTGTCGATATTGACCTGTAATTGTCTGTGGACGTTCTCATCAACATACCATGCCAGATTCGCGCTATAATAAACCTCTCCGGCCCCTTCGTCTCTCTTGTAAATTCCATATGTGCCTTCTTCAACGATCTTCATATCTGCCGGGATTGTTGATGGGAAAAAATCAATGCCGTAGTAGTCGACAATTTCATTTTTGTCCATAGGCACAAAATCTTCTGGTTTAAGGTCTATAATAAGCCTCGCGGCAGATATCTCCGACAACTCGTTTATATTGATTACGGATAAATGCGCCGTTTCTGTTGATGGAATGCTTGGCGCCTCAGTTTGCTGTTGCGGAACAAAAGGAGTTTCCGTACTAACCAAATCCGTTTGTTCAGTCGATGCAATTTGCTTCACGTCACCGCCAGCATCAGGTGGTGCGGACAGGCCGTTTTGCCCAACATAAACATCCGCCGTTTCTGTTGATGGAATACTTGGCGCTTCAGTATGCTGTTGCGGAGCAATAGAAGATTCCGCAGGAGCCAACCTCGTTTGTTCAGACGATGCAATTTGCTTCACGTCACCGACAACATCAGACACATTATGCGGCGTGAACAGACCGCTTTGCCCGACAAATACACCTACGGCTATTGCTAGACATGCTGCAACCGGCACAGCCAGTTTCAACCACGGTGCGAACGTCGGGCGTTCGCTTCTACGGTCTTTTGGCGCGGCAATGACTTCTGCGTCCTCGTTGATAAACTGATCGTCTATGTTGCCTATCGCTAAAAAAAGGCGTTTGCTTTTCATAAATAGATTCCTTCGCTTTCAAGATGTTTCCGTAGCTTTTTTCGCGTACGGAACAGGGTGGTTTTGACTTTTCCGACCGACATATCAAAGTCTGCGGCAATTTCATCAATGCTTGCCGCCCTCCAATAACGCCGGACGAAAATGCGTCTGTTATCGGCGCTTTGCTCTGATAAAAAAGCATTCAGCGCAACAGTTATTGCTTCGGTTTCAATCAGTTCGTCGAAAGAGTTCCTACTGTCAGCGATACACTCTTCTAACTCGGACAGTAAGGCGTCGAGCTGACCGCTGCCGCGCTTTTCCGCTTTTGCTTTATCGAGCCTGTCAAATGAAAGATTACGGGTTATTCTTCCAACAAACGCCCGTAGACTATTCGGGCGTTCCGGCGGTATGGCGTTCCATATACGATGATAAGTGTCGTTTATGACTTCTTCCGTATCTTCGGCATTGCCGAGAATATTAGATGCGATAGCGCGGCAATATTTATAATACTTGGTATTTATCGCGCTTAATGCCTATTCTGAACGCGCCCAAAACTGATCAATAATCTCATTGTCGTCCAAACCAACCCTCCTTTCAATTGTTTTGCCCTACACAATAAAAGACGGGTTTTTTTGAGCGAGGTTTCGCATTATCTCTAAATATCTTTTTATTTCAATGGGGACGGCTCAAGGTTAAGTATCAATCCGCTTCAGTTCGGTAATGGCTTTGTTTCGATATATCAAGTCCTCCCTCGTGGTAAACCCCTGCTTCTCCCAAAAGGCGTTGCCTTTATCATTTTTACCAAACACGACCAGCGCGGCTTTGTTGATCCCCTCGCGCTCGAGCGCGGACATAGCCGCGTTTACGAGCGACGTCCCGACGCCGCCGCGCTGATAGCGCCCGTCGACGGCGGTATGATGGATGTAGCCCCTGCGCCCGTCATGCCCGCACAGTATGACGCCGATAATTTTGCCGTCGTCTTCGACGACAAAGCATGTTTCGGGATTTCTTGCCAGGTATTTCGCTATGCCCTCTTTTGAATCGTCGAGGTTGTTCAGCCCCATGTTCGGCGTGCCTAGCCACAAATCGTAGACCGGTTCATAATCATTTATTGTCATAATCCTGATGGTCATGGCTTATATCCCCCTGTCAAACGCAATAAATCCTCTATAGAATCTACTATCCAAGTTGCGCCCATCCCTTCGAGCTCGGCGCGCGTGCCGTAGCCCCATGTGACCCCTGCGCTGTCTATTCCGGCCTCCTGCGCCCCGATGATATCGTGCTTTCTGTCGCCAACCAAAATAGACGTTTTTTTGCGCTCCGGGTCAAGGGCAGAAATCGCGGCGCGCGTTAAGGCGCCCTTGCCGTTTATGGTCAGGCTGCCGTCCAGTTCGTCACCAAACACCGTAATAAAATATCTGCTTAGCATAAAGTGATCCAGGATGCGGCTGGCGTATGTTTTAACCTTATTGGTGACAACAGCCATTAATTTCCCGTTTTCTTTTAAGCAACTCAAAGCCTCCGGAATGAAAGGATAGACACTTGCCTCAAACAGACCTTTTTCGGCAAAATACTCGCGATATTTAGCTACGGCCCTCTCCGTATCTGATTCTGAGAACCCGTAAGAAACCTTGAACGATTCGCGCAGCGGGGGGCCGATGAATTTTACTAGGTCATCGAGTTCTTCGTGGATGCCGTACGCGGCGAGGGCGTATTGAAAAGACTTGGTAATGCCGGGCTTCGGATCTATCAGTGTCCCGTCAAGATCGAACAAACATAAATCGTATGGCAAAATAGCATCCTTTCCGGATCATTTATATGCAAGGGACTGCACGCCTTTGTGGCTTTTCGGCGCGTAGAGGACTACGCGCCCTACGACAATTCGGAACGCCGTGAAATGCGTGCCTTTGTGGCTTTTCGGCGCGTAGAGGACTACGCGCCCTACGACATTCGGGGTGCAGGGGGCTACGTGCCCTACGAATTAATAACACTTTTACTTATAGCAATATTGCTAATATAATTTTATAATAAAAAATAATTTATTTCATCCATGCATTTAACATATAGTAAATTACTAGCAGGGGGTGCAGTAATTGAGGGAATTTATTAAAGTATACAAACAGAGTGTTCCGGCGTTTAGATTTATTGGGAAAAAATATGGCGACTCTGCGGATGGGTTCGGCGCGATGTGGCAAGAATGGTTTGAAAATGGCTGGTTCGATTTAATCGAACAGCAAATAAACGGAAAAATCAAGGACATCTATGAAGACGGCGATGCGTATATAGGCTTGATAGGGGGAAGCGGTACGGCAGAAGACCCTATGGAATATTGGATAGGGATATTCATGCCGGAAAAAACGGCCGTTCCGGAAGGGTTTGAATACATTGATTTACCAAAAAGCGAATTTGGGATATGTTGGGTATATGGCAAGGAAAATGAGCTATACGGAAATTACAATCAATGCGTAGATAAATTGATTAACGAAGGTTTTGAGTTCAATGCTGATTTACCTTGGTGTTTTGAACGTTACGCCTGCCCGCGTTTTACAACGCCCGATGAAAAGGGGAATGTTATTCTTGACATTGGCTTCTTTGTAAAATAAGGTGGGTTATATTACGCCATTTACGTAACCGGAAAATGTCGGAGGTCGTTGTATTATGCAGAAAGGCATTGGTATATTTGGCAAGCAGTATGAATTTGGGTAAAAAAATGTAACCGCAGATTCCCGCCCGAACCTTTTTTTGCTGCATCGTCTAGCCACTCTCTGTGTTCGACCTGTGTGCTACACCCGCATTTCTATTTCGTCTCTTCCGAGGAATGCGAATGCCACCTGATATATAGTCTTGCCGCCCCCTCTATATTTCGCCGCGTATCCCCTGTCGTTAATTTGCGCCATAGCCTCGTCCAAAGCGGCATCAAACAGTTTTCGCTTTGTTTCGTCGCTTGCGCCGGGCAGACATTTCGCATATTTGAATTCCATAATGTAGACATTGCGCTCCAGTTCCAGAACAGCGTCTACCCGGCCCCTTGCCACAGAGACCTCGGCGCCCATGTCAAACCCGAGCAAATTCATGAATGTGTAGAATATGGAATGGTAATAAGCCTCTTGGTCGACATGAAGCTCATACGGTATCGAAGCGAAGAGCCTTCGCAGCATATCGAGCATTTTATCAAGGTCCCCTGCCTGGAGGGCCTTGCTTATTTCCGCCCGCGCCTGCCATATGCGCACATCGTCCTTTTCGGTCAATGCTGAAAGCAGGTGCAGGCTAAACGCCTCCCTGACTTCAAAATTCGGCATATCAAGGACATAAACGGGCGCCCCGGGTATAAACGGAATATCTTTTATTGTTAAGTACCCGGTTTGGAACAGGAGCGGTTCAATTGTGATCCTGTCGATTTCTATGGAATCGAGCATATGCTCTGTCAATTCAGTGTGTTTTATGTCGCAATACGATTCCGGTTTTTTCTTTATGAGTTCAAGCAAAAAACTCGGGGTACCGCTGGCATACCAAAATCCGGAAAATCGCTTCTGATCAAAGAAATTCAATAGGGAAAAAGGGTTCAGCAGTTTCGTTTCCCCGTCCCAGGAATAGCCATCGTACCACTTTAATATTTCGTCGCGAACATTATCATATTGTTGGAATCTTTTGTGGGCTGACAGATTCTCAATGAACTCGTAAAAATACTCGTCCAAGTCTTGAACCGGAATACCACAAATATTCGCGTGTTCCTCCAGCATAGTGATATCCTTTAGATTGTTTAGGTCGGAGAATAGCGATGTTTTTGTGAATTTTGAAACCCCTGTGATAAAGATGAATCGAAGATATGGATCCAATGATTTGAGAATGCCATAAAAACCTCTTAATACTTTCCTGTTTGCTTTCGCCGTATTAATATCATCTATGTGGTCCAGTATTGGTTTGTCGTATTCGTCGATAAGTATGACTACTCTTTGGTTATACTTTTTATGCATATCCATTATCAGGCTTTTAAATACATTCGGCGGGTCATTGTCGTATGTGGCAAGGTTTTCATTCTTGGCTTTTATTTCCAATTCATATAATAGGGCGGATTCAAGCGCTTCAGGCGTCTTGTTGGAGATTGAGCTCATGTCGAGCCTGATCACCGGATGCTTCTGGAAAGCATAGTCGGAATTATATATCCAAAGCCCGGCAAATAGTTCTTTGTCGCCGCCAAATGCTTCGCCGATAGTGTCGAGCAGCAACGATTTGCCGAACCTTCGGGGACGCGAAAGAAAATAATACTTAGCATCATTGATAAGCTTGTAAATGTATTGAGTTTTGTCGACATATACATAATTGCCGGTTGCAATATCCTTGAAGCTCTGTATGCCTATCGGCAGCTTTTTCATAATGGAAACCCCGCAGATCGCTATTCATCAAAAACAACACAAACCAATATGGATAACAGGCGCAAACACAAATGATACCACTGGTACAATGTAACATCTAAATATATAATTCATTCAACAACTGGGTAAAAACGTTTAATTTTACTCGGGCATCATCTGCCCGATGATTTCATAAGGTTTGAGCTTAAAAAATCATACAACAGATAACTCGGAATCATAGTATCAATATTTTAACCCAAATTCAACAAACACACATGAAACACACATGAACAAAACTCTACAAATGTTTTGGTTATGGCGTCGTTGCCTGTGTAGAGGCGAGGTTATATACGAAGGGGGCGCAGTCTGCAGGGCACAGTGGACTGCGCCCCCTACGATGTTTGATTATGTCAGGGTAGGTCGGGTAATTTGATTGTCCACAATTCGTAACCGTCGGGTTCGCGTTCATATTTATGCCCTATCGAGGCTTCCATGATGTCCGCGTATGCCCAGTAGTCGGATGCTATGTCGGTAAAGACGGGCGCCCAGTCGGGCAGGTAGGCACGGTCGATGCGGCGGCGCAGCATCCTGTTTATAATTGTCACCGACTCGGCGCGGGTGAGGCTGTTTTCGGGCTTGAAAGTGCCATCCGGATAGCCGACGATCCAGCCCCTGCCCGCCACGCTAAGAATCTCGCCTACCGCCCAATGCCCCGCGATGTCGGTAAAGCTTACGCCATTGCCTGGCTTTAGCTCCGAAAACCGCGAAATCATCGTCACAAATTCGGCGCGGGTGATCGGCGCGTCCGGCAAGAACATCCCCTCGGGGTAGCCGGCGACAATGCCGATGCTGGCAAGGTATGTGACCGCCTGATAGTACCATTCGTCCGCATTAACGTCAGAGAATTTTTGCGGCAGCTCATCGTGCTTGCCCTCGTCAGAAAGCAGCCGGAACAGTATCATTGCCAGCTCCGCCCTTGAAATAGGCCGGTCGGGGCCGACTGTACCGTCGTCGTATCCCAGCAGGTAGCGTATATGCTCCGAGTTGAACCCGAGCGGTATGTCGTCGTCGTCAAAATGAGCCGCAGGCGTCAGCGTGGGTGTGGGCGCTGGGGTCGGGGTCGGGGGCAACGTCGGCGCAGGCGGCATCGCCGCTTGGCTTGAGCCTCCCGATGTTGTTCCCCCGGGCGCCGTTGATCCGGGCGGCGGCGCGCTCGGCGTCGGGGTCGCGCTTGGCGTCGGCGTCGGCGTCTCACTTGGCATCGGCGTCGGCGTCGGTTCTGTCGGCTGTTCATCCGGGTCCTCCGGTGGCTCCTCCGACGCAATTGTTACCGTGACGCTTAAAGTTGTGGATTTTGTGATCCCGCCCTCGGTGTAGCTGACTAATATAACTTGCGAGCCGACAGTGGCCAACACCACGCCGTCCGGCGGGTCTGTGGCGTAGCCCACCACGTTTGACGTGGTCGCGTCGGTGTAGCGCGCGGTCACGACCATCCCGGCCAGCGCAAGCGGCTCGCCCTCCACATAAACGGTCTTGTCCGGATAGACGCTCACCGCTATGCTGTCCAGCTCGCGCACGGGCGCCGACACCCCCACCGATATGCGGAAATCCGTCGACCTTGTCACCCCGCCCTCGGTGTAGCTGACATCGACATACTGATAGCCGACCGTGTTGAGCGTCGTGCCGTGCGTAGGCACAGTTTCGTAGCCTTCCACCGGCCTTTTAACGCCGTCGCTGTATGTGGCGGTGACGACCATGCCGCCAAGGTCCAGCGCATTATCCAATTCATATTCGGTCTTGGGGTACGTGGTCACGGCGATGCTGTCCAGCACCACTGCCGCGCCCACCGCCACATTGAAGCTGTCTGCCCTGGTGATCCCGCCCTCCGTATAGCTGACGGTCACAACTTGCAGGCCGGCGGCATTCAGCGCGTCGCCCTCCGCAGGCGCCACGGTGACAAAGTCGATTACGTTCGCCGTCGTGCCGTCGCTGTAAAGCGCCGTCACCACATCCATGCCTGTTAGATCGAGCCTTTCGCCCACTGTATAGGCGACTTTGTCCGGAAGCCTGTCGATTGTTATCTGCACCAGCATCACGGCCCCCGGCTCCCTCACTTCCACATCAAAGTCCGCCGTCCTCGTGATTGCATAGTCCGCGCTCACATGCTCTGTATAGCTGACAACAACATTCACAGCGCCCACGGCGCCCGCCGCACCCGCGACATCCAGCGCGTCTCCGTCGGCCGGGTCCGTCGTCACATGCGCAGTCACGTCCGCCGTGCTGCGGTCGTCATAGTAAGCCGTAACGACCATGCCGCCAAGATCCAGCGCCTCGCCCTTGATGTAGTCCAGCTTGTCCGGCGGCGTCGTCACATCGATAGCCATAAGCACCTTAGGGAAGTCGACGCCAACCGTTACGCTAAGCAGCGCCTCTCTCGTCACGCCGTCCTCGGTGTAGCTGACATCTATTGGCTGAAACCCGACCGCGCCCAGCGCCGCCCCGTTCGCGGGGCCTGTGATGTAACCAGTCACGGCTCGCTGTCCGCCGTCGCTGTAATATCCGGTGACTACCATACCTGTCAGATCCAGCGCCGCGCCCACATCGTAGTCCGTCTTGTCGGGATATACGGTCACCGCGATACCGTCCAGCGTCACTTTTTCATTTACCAAAACCTGGAACGCCGCCGTCCTCGTGACGCCGCCTTCCGTATAACTCACCCCGACTCCGTTCGCGCCCAATTCGACAAGCGCCGCGCCATGCGCCGGATCCGTGACATACCCCGTCACGACGTGCGAACTGCCGTCGCTGTAGCTGGCGGTCACTTCCAGACCGTTCAGATCTAAACCGTCACCGACAATATAAACCGTCTTGTCCGGCAATATCGTTACGGCGATGCTGTCCAGCGTCACAGGCGTGTTTACCGTCACGGTAATTATATCCGTCTTTGTGATGCCGCCTTCCGTGTAACTCACGGTCACCAGCCGCTCGTCCGGGCCGGCGCCGCCACCGCTCCCGCCGGGGCCGGCAGCGCCCAATAGCACGCCGCCCGTCGGCGCCGTCGTGTAGCCCGCCGCGCCCGTCGGGTCCGCCGCCAGCTCCCGCCGGCTGCCGTCGCTGTACCTTGCCGTCACGACCATGCCGCCTAACGCGAGCGCCTCGCCCGCGACGTATTCAACCTTGTCGGGCGGCGCCGTCACGGCAATGCCCTCCAGCGTTATCTCTTCTTCTACGACATCCACATCAAAACCCGCCGTCATCGTGACGCCGCCTTCCGTGTAGCTCACGTCCACCGGCTGCGTCCCGAGCGCGCCCAGCGCATCGCCGTCTGCGGGGCTTGTCGTGACAAACTCCGTCACGACCATCCGGCTGCCATCGTCGTACAACGCCATGACGACCATCCCGGAAAGGTCCAGCCCCTCGCCCAAATAATAGTTCAGTTTTGCCGGCAGCGTCGTCACCTCGATGCCCACCAGCGCCGCCGCGTCGACCACCATGACGGCGAAGCTGTCCGTCCGGGTCACGCCGTCCGCCGTGTAGCTGACAACGACATCCACGGCGCCCACTGTATCCAATACGTCAAATTCTGCAGGGACGGTATCGCAGTCGTCCGTCACATCCTGTACATAGCCGCCGCTGAACGTCGCCATCACGACCATCCCCGCAAGTTCCAGCAACTCGTCCACAAGGTAGCCCGTCTTGTACGGTTGGCGCACCACCTCTATCTTCTCCAGCACGAGCGGCTCGCCGTCCACATCGACCGTGAAGCCCGTGGTCTTGGTCACGCCTCTCTCGGTATATAGCACCATCACGGTATGCGCGCCACTCGCGCGGAATGCCTCCCCGCGCGCCGGCGCCGTCACAGTCATCGCCGTAACGTCCCTCTTGCTCCCGTCGTTGTATTCCGCCATCACGACCATGCCGCCCAAATCAAGTCTCTCGCCCACGACATAAGCGGTCTTCAGCGGCGCCGGGTTCAAATAAATGCGCGTCAGCGCGGGCGCCGCGCCCCCGCCCGGGTTTCCGTTGATCCACACCGTCGATGTCATGGCGTTCCCGACGTCGGTATATGTGAAGTAGCCCGGCTTCGTGGTGGGCTCGACGTAATCGTCAGGGCCAAAAAACAGTTCCTTATACCCCTCTTCGGGATGATCCAGTTCCATTTTGATATAGTCGGCGGCGTTCGTGGTATAGGCCCCGTCGATGGTAATTACGGCCTCGTTGCCCGTATATATACCGATATCCTTGCCTTCAATCCTGTAGTCGCCCAATATATCGATGGTCGATCCGCTACTGGCATTGATGCCGGGCCGCCATTCATCATAACCAGCGTCATGCACCTCCACGCCGCCGACGGCGACGCGCGCATCGACAAACGTATATATCGCACCCGCGCCTTGCGCCGCCCGCACAGTCCCGCCGACCTTGACGGCGGCTTCGTAGCTGGCGTCAATGGCGTATTCGTACCTATAACCTTCGCCTTCCTCCTCGTCATATGAGGCCTTTTTGTATACCAATTCGCCGCTAATGTTTATAATGCCGCCGTATGTGGCAACTACAGGGCCGATCACGTCCCCCGCGACGGTCACGCTCGCGCCGCTCCCCACGTCCCAATCGTTGAAGCAGTACACATATCCCCGGACATCGCCGCCCACTTCGACCGCTGCGCTTTTGCCATCTTCCCGTACGTTCGCTTGTATCGCAGTTTCATATGAAAGATTCGTCAAGTCGCCTAAAACCGTGAGCTTGCTGTCGTACGCTTCGGCGTTCACTTCGGCGCAAAAGTTGTGCGCCTCTATGCTGGTGACGGTGACTTCGCCCCCGCCCATGATGAGTACCCCGCTCCCGGCGCCCCTTATGTCGAACGCGCCGCTGCTACCGCTGACGCCATCGCCCAAGAGGAATATGTCGCCCTCAAATACGTAAAGGGCGATATAGTCTTCAGTATCTATCAGCAGGTTGTAGCCGTCCAAGTCGAGTGTCACGCTCCTGTTTATCACTTCCACTGTTTCGCCTTGCTCAATGTCCTTTAACAGGCGTATCGTCTCCGCGCCCCCGTCGCCGACGGCGTCTATAGCCGCCAGCAACTCAGTATAGCGCGCGCCCGTGCTTACAATCATACAGACATAGTCTTCAGGATCAGGAGCAGCTTTAACGACATTTATCCTAAAGTCCTTTGTGAATGGCACGCCGGGCCTCACGCCGTCCTCGATCCGCGCGGTGACGACCACCTCGCCGATGGCGGTGGTGTTCAGCACATATCCGCCGCCCGCGCCACCGCTACCGCCCCCGCTCCCGCCGCTGATGGTCGCGCCCGTACCGCCGGCGCTCTTTACGCTCCAAATGATGTCTTTATAATGCGCGTCGCCAGGCGCGACGACACCGTCCAGCTCCGTCGCGACTCCGCGGAACACAGTCTCCGGTATGCCCGTTATATCGGTTACGGGTATAAAGATACCATGGATAAATATATGGCAATCGCCGATTGAGAATTCATGTAAACCCGGTTTGCTCGATACCGGTACGCTTATTTCGGATAGCGGGTAGTAATCGAGCCACGCGGAGGATCCCAACCTGACGCCCATTTCCCTCCCCGGCGCCTTGTCCGGGCTGTCATAAATAGTCCCGTTGATTATCAATGTCCCGCCATTGCGCCAATAAGGGGGGCCATCTTCGTCATAATACGATGTAAAATCTATAATCTCGTTGCGCCTGCCTGTTGACTTTGGCCCTATGAAAAAATCCCCGTTTATAATCATCTCCGCGCTGGCGGATAGCATTTGCAAATACCACGAAGACGCAAAGACGTCGCCGTTGACGGTAAGCTTCGCGCCTTCATGAAAATGAACGTACACTGTGGTAAAATCGTCGTTTAACGTGACAGAGCTGTTTTCTATATGGCATTGGTTGTCTGAGGTATCATACGTATAGGTATAGAACCATGAGTCCCCGGAAATACTGCGCGAATAACCTATTGAAGTCAGGGTGCAATCGCTGTTGTAAGCATTAATCATCGGGGCGATAAATCCACCCGTGACGCCGGCGTTGATATAGTCCACGCTACTGTTTTCGACTTCAATCCCATTTTCGCAGTTCAGCTTGTAACCGTTTAAGTCAAATGTTATCCGCTTGTTCATTATCGATAATAAATAATTGCCGAGAGGCGCCAGGGCAGGATTCGATGTCCGTCGATCATGTATGAGTACCTTGTCCCACGATCGGTCGTATACGTCCGTAAGCAGCTTGATCGCAGTTTGCTCGCCGTCCGGCGCGGCCTTGATCGCCGCGCGGATGGACGGGTAGCCGACATTGCCTATCTCGCAAACGTTCTTAACTTCAATCGTGAAATCCTGCGTATATGGCCGCCCATCTGTCCTGCCGCCTTCGACGGTCGCCGTGACGACGACCGTGCCAGCCGCGAAGGTGTCCAACAGGTTGCCGGCGCTGATCTTCGCGCCCGTCGCCCCGGCGCTCTTTATGCTCCAGACTATATGGTTGTTCGTGGCGTTGGCGGGCAACACCGACGCGTTGAGCTCGAGGGGTCGCCCCGCACGGTGCTGGGCGCCTACACCGAACGCAGTGTATGGTACATTTCCGGGGAGCGAGTCCCCCGCGAATATCGAGCTTGGCACGCCAGCGACGGCCATTGTTTCGACAAAGTACGGCGTCACTGCGATATTGAAATCCTGCGCGAAATCCGTGCCGGGACCCGCGCCGTTGGTAATCGTCGCCGTGACGACGACTTCGCCCGGCGACGAGGAGTAGAGTATGTTGTCGACGATATATGCACCGGTCGCACCCGCGTCCTTCACGCTCCATACAATGCGCTTCGAGGAGGCGTCGCCCGGAGCTACGGCGGCTGTCAACACCAGCGGATCGCCCGCGCGGGCCTGCGCAGGCGCTCCGACGACGCCCGTAACCGCTACGGCGTCCCTCACCCACACGGCGCTCCCCGCCGTACCATATTCGACATAGCCCGGCTTAGCGGACACCAGGTTCGCTTCATCTTCGCCAATAAGCGTAATTCCTGCGATCACGGCGACATAGTCCCCGCCGGCCAGCAAACGACCGTCTACCGTCGCCCTGCTCTCGTGCAGCCAAAAACCGGACCCGGTAGTGATCAAGCTGCCGTTGATGACGATGTCCACATTGCCGACGCCGCCGACGGTTTGCTTGTAGCCGGGTATACTATCCGCGACGATGTCGCCGTTTACCGTCAAGCTTGCCGCCTGGGCGTCGCCGTACCCACCGTTGACTGATACACCGGAGTAGTCGTACTCCAGCGTAATATCGCCGTTTACGGTCACATCGCTCTCGGCAATGCCTAAGCCGCCCGTCAAGGGCCCAATCACGCCCCGGCTTTCATAGAAGTATGCCATATAATATATTTCAAAGCGGCCTTCGCCTATATAATCGAGGCTGCCGTTGCGGACTTCGACGCCCGTCCCGAAAATCAGGTTCTTGCCATTTAAGTCGAAAGTGATGTCCTTGTTGATAATCCTGAGTTTTAGCGACCACCAGGCATAATCGTTGTGGGTGATATCTTCCGCAAGCCGGATGACCGTGTGGGCGTTCTCGGGCGCGTCGGCTATGGCGTCCAACAGGCTGGTGTAGCCTTTCAGTCCGATATGACAGACGAACACAGGCAACTCTTCATGATATAAAACTTCCCTTTTTACCCATACGACGCCTGCGGAACCGTCCGACGGGCCGTATGAATAATAACCGTTCTTTGAGGTGTACGCCAACCTGCTCGCGGCGCTTCCGTCCTTTGCCTCCGGGTACACCATGATGTATGTCGCGGCGTCGGTGAGGTAATTTCCGTCAATCGTCGCTTCGGCATTGTTGACATACAGGCCGGTATCTTTGCCATACGCCGCGTAATCCCCGATTACATGCAACCACGCGCGATCTTCCGCGAGCGCACCGTATGGGCCGCTGCCGGCGGCGTATACAAAGCCCGCCGTCACGGACGTGCCAACTCCGGCCACGCGTACGGCGGCGCCGCCGTCGCCCAGCGCCGCAGCCCTGCCGCCGACTATGACGGTCGCGCCCGCTTCCGCGAACACGCCATAACAGTCGGCGGCCGGCGCTCCGCCCCCCGCGTTCTGTCCGGTCGCCGTCGCGTCGCCCGTGACGAACAGCCGGCTCGTGGAGCCGCTGGCGTACGCGCCGTAAACGGCGCCGGTCGCATTGCTCACCGTTACGTCGCAGCCGTCGACGTACACGCCGCACACATCGCCGTAGACGTTGAACGCCCCGGCGTTTAGTAAGTACACATTCCCGTCGTCTTTTATGTCGAGCGCTATGGAATCGGGGTTCGCACGCGTGTCTATGACAAGCTCGAAGCCGTTCAAGTCGAATGTGATGCTCCTGTTGCTCACAACTAAAGCTTCGTATGAAACAGCGTCTCTCGTCAGCGCGATTGTCTTGGATTCCCCGTCGCCTATCGTCCTCTCGGCGTCGGATAGCGTTTCGTACTCCTCGGCGCCGATTACAAATGTTGCGGTGGGCGTGGGATTCTTTTTCACCGTGATCGGGATAGTCACAGTCCTCTCTTCGGCGCCTTTAGTCAACGTGGCGGTCAGCTCGACATCCGCGTCCGCTTCGTTAAAGAACGGCCGCGTCACCTTCCCGTCGGCGCTTACGGCGTCCTCTTTGTCCGATTGCCAATTTATTTTCGAACCGTTGCCGCCTTTCGCCGGCAGCCGCAAATCGGACGTCACGGCCGCTTGGGACTGGTTGTAGCCTTTGATTGTGTTCCACGTCAAGTTGGCGGCGTCGGCCGCGATGTTCGCGGCATCGTTCGCACCGGATGGATTGATGACGATGCATAAATTAGTGGTTACGGTAATACCGGCTTGCGCTTTCGCTTCGACCTTCATATTGTATACGCCGGCTTCCGTCGGTATGCCTTCAAAAACGCTGACATATGGATTGTCATATACGCCGCTCGTGCGCCTCGTCCTCAAGCCGGGCGGGATATTGGACACGTCGGCGGAGTAGGGAGGCGTTCCGCGATCGACAATGAATGAACCGTAGTATGGTTGACCGACCACGCCCACAGGTAAGTCGGCGTTCTGAATACGCGTTTGGTAGAAGCCTTTGATCACGGGGAGTTCGAGTTCAAACGAAGTTGTTGCTCCGGCGTTGTTCTCAGCTTTGACAGTGAAGCTATATACCCCAGCCGAAGGCGGAGAACTGCCGAATATACTATCTGGCGTATAAATTACGCCGCTCGCGGGGTCTATGTTCATGTCGCCGGGCAGCCCCTGAGCCGACCAGGCGACGGGCGCTACCCCGACGTCCATGTTTACGTGCGCGCTGTATGTGTTATACTCCATGGCGTCCGGCAGGGAGACGCCCTTATTTACACCGCCCACATTGGACTCGCCCCCGATGTCGGCGCCCCTTTTCACCCATACGACGCCGTGCTGCTCGTAAACTTCTTCGTCGAAATAAGCCAGATAACCTTCCTTATGTAGCTCGCCATGCGCCCCCGCCGTAGTGACAATGCCGTCATTCCATTGCTTGAAAGATAGAAAAATACGAGCCATGCCGATACAGTCGGATATCGTGCCGTCCACCGTGACCGTTCCGCCTGTGCTGTTAGCGGGGCCCCATGGATTCCAATATGTTTGGGCGCCGTAATAACAATCTTTTATATTATTAACCGTGATATTCGCGCTATCGGTGACATATACCCCGCTGCCGCTCTTATATCCGGTCGCGAGATACTCGGCTTTTTGAATGATCGAAGCCGTGCCGCCGACGGCGATATTGCTGCCCACCCCCGTCGCGTAAGCGCCCGCGAAAGCGATCTTCACGCCGGTACCGTCCGCTACGACGTCGCCCGTGATTTCCGCAACGCCTCCGTCTCTGGCTTGTACGCCGTTCTTGCTTCGCGTGCCAAACCCTTCCACATGTATAGCGGAAACGTTCCCGCCCACTGTGACCCTGCTGCCGGCGCCCTCAACATATGCGCCGTCGTTGATACCCGTCACGTCGCCTTCCACGCGGGTCACGCCGCCGGCCGCAGCGCAAGCGCCGATGTTGTTGGACGATATGGCGTCGCCTTTGACCGTGGTCCGGCTGCCTGCGCCATACGCAGACGCGCCGTATTCCACGCCTTCAGCATTCAACGAGACACTAACCGAGCCGCCGCCGATAGCCTGGGCGCCGTAGCTGCCGGGTCCGTTGCCTATAGCGCTGCCCTCGCTGATACTGACGCTGCTGGCGTTGCCCCCGAGCCCGCCAAACTCGTACGGCGCCACGCCCGAAGCCAACGCGCCGAAAATGAAGCCTTGCGCGCCGGATTTTACCGTGACTTTGGCGCCCCCAAAAGCCGCTGCGCCGACACTGCCCGCGCTTACGCCAACAGCCAGGCCACTTACTGTCACGCTGCTGCCGCGGCTGTCGGCCGAAGCGCCAAAGCTGCCCCCGACCGCGTTCAAGCCTACCGAGACAGAGCCTCCACTCCTGGCTGCGGCCCCTTCCTCGCCGCTCGGCGCAGTGGCGCTCCCGCCTACCGTTACCTTGCCTTTGTCTGCGGCATACGCGCCAAAGCAGAAGAAGCCGTCGCCAATCGCGTCGCCTGATACTAACACGGTGGACCCCTCGCCGGAGGCCGCCGCGCCGGCGCCGCCGCTGCTGCTGCCGGTCGCCGAACCTTTTATGTTCACCGTAGCGCCGCTGTTCGCCAGCGCGCCGAAGTCGTCGCCCTGGGCATTGCCGTTCACCGTCGCCTTGGCATTGTCTTTGGCAAACGCGCCGATGCCCCCCTGCTTCTCCGACTTCGCGTCGCCTTCCACGGTCGCCGTGCTGCCGGCGCCTTCCGCGTATACGCCAAAGTCGTCGCCGGTGGCGTCTTTTTTAACCGTGATCGTGCTGCCGCCGGTAACCATCGCGCCGATGCTGCCCCTGCCGTTCCCCACCCCTACGAGGTTTTCGGCGCCGATTGCGTATGTTATTTCCGCTCTGGATTTATTGACCAGCACGGCGCCGCCTTCCAGCCCGGTAGCCCGGATTTCGCCGGCGCCTATCGCGGTGAGCGCTGAGTTGTTCAAATACAACCCGTACGATGCGATATTGTTGCCTAAAATCAGGTTATGCCCGTCGGTGTCGACGCCCAGCTTTATATCCGAGAGTGAAAGGCCGTTGGGAAGCTCCGCGTCCTTGAGCAGCTTCATATAGTACTCCGCCTGCTGGTTCCCGCCGGTTCCGCCGGCCTCGCCGCTCCCGCCGCTCCCGCTGCTCCCGCCGGATCCGCCCGGCTTGCTTACCAAATGATTGGAACGCTGTTTGTACATCTCCTGTACGGCTTTATCGATGTCGGTATACTTCCCCAAAAAGGCGACTTCGCAGACATATTCCTCAGCTTTGGCGGCTTCGCCTATTTGTGTCTTGGATAGGGTATAACTGGTAGAAGTTGCCGGACTGTTAGCCAACGAATCTGCTTGTGTACGCACCCATAGATAATCGTTGAAGTTACTGCCAAATTTATCGATCAAAGTGTTAACATAATAATCTGTTATATAGTAGTTAGTGAGCATTTGATCAAAATTCCACTCGGTTTGAAAATCGCGCACATGCCAATAAAACCCTGGGGTGTTGGTGGCGGGTATGGAATAGTTACGGATCAATACAGGGTCGAAGACATCATAGCCCAAACTACTTATCGGATTACCACCGTTATAATCGATTAAATCGCCATATGTGATGCGGAGGTGGTGTTGTTCCGGCAATCCGCTGGTTTCCATCGCGCCGTCTACGATGATTATGCCGTTTTGGTTAGCCACCGCAGCGCCGTTTGCCCCCGTCACTTTAGCGTTACCGCCAACCCTTATGATGGGTCGATCGGCTGCAAGAACGCCGCCTATTCCGGCTTCGGCGCGACCATTGCCCATATATGTCGCGTTGACGGTCGACCACCAGCCTTGCTCCACCGCCGACGCGCCCGCCAGCGTGCCGACAGCGTCGTTTGTGACGGTGATCTGGCCGCCTTTTTCCGCGCGCGCTCCGATACCGTCGTCTCCGGTCGCTATGGCGTCGCGGCCGACGGATATCTTCGCCCCTTTGCCGATTTCGTAGTTATAATGCTGCATGCCGCCCGTCGGCCATTCGGGCTCGATCCGAAACAGCGGTTCGTTACCGCCGTTCACGTACGCGCCGAAGTCATTGCCTTTGGCGTCGCCGAACACCTTGATCTCCCCGCCGGCTTCCGCCCAGGCGCCGGCTTCGCTCTCGCCGACTGCGTCGCCGCCGCGCTCGAATGAACCAACGGTGATCGTACCCTTGCTCTCGACCCGCGCGCCGCTCTTCGAACCTTTTGCGTTTTGCAAGACCGTAATACTGGCGTTCTCGCCTTCTTCGCCGATATAGGCGCCGTTGCCGTCCGCAGCCGTGGCGTTCGTCACGGTGGCCTGGCCGCCGTTGCGCGCCTCCACGCCGGCTGTCGAACCCATGCAGTTGAACTCGCCCTTGCCCTCGACATAGATATGGCTGTCGTCGGATACTGTGAGCGCGGGCCCGGACCCTGTATCAATGTCAAGCTTCCGCCCGTTCAGGTCGATCGTGAACTTCCGCCCGTCCGAAAGAACCAGCGTGTCATTATAGGCGGCGTTGCGCAGCAGCTTGATCGTCTCGCCCGTCTGCACCGCGCTAAACGCGGCGCCGAACGAGTCGTAGCGCTGATCGCCGATAGCGCAGACACCCGACTCTTTATGTACGAGGGTGAAGCTGTGCGCCAGCGCGCCCCCGTCGAAATAATACCAGTCATAGCCTTCGTACAAGCCCGTGTATATATCCGGCGGCTTTTCCCTCGGTTCGTAGGATTCGTAAGTTTCAATCGGCGTACCGAGCGCGCTCTGCGCGCCTGTGGTTATAAAGCTGTTCGGCGCATTCAATTTGTTGCCCACGACAACGACGCCGCCCAGGTTATATACGCCCGTATAGGAACCGTCCAGTGTGTCTGTGATGTCGACCCATGTATAATCCGTTAGCGCGCGCTGCACATTTTCCGGCGTCAGCGCTTCCTCCGCGCGGACGCCAAAAAAGCCGCTGGCGAACATCGCCGTGACGCGGGCGCCGTCCCGCGCCCATATGCCGCCGCCCCCGCCGCCTTCGCCCCCGCGGGCCTGCCTGATGCCGACCGTAGTGCCCGCCCCCGAAGCGATGACGCTCCAGTCCTCGGCGTTCGCGTAGCCCGTCACATCCACCCTGGCGCCGCTTTCCGCTCGCAAGCCCGTTCTGGCGCCTGTGTTGACCACGCCGTCCAGGTAGACCGCCGAACCCGCGCCATGCGCGTATATCCCGTCCTCCCTCGCGGACACGTTGCTTTGCACATCCCCGCCGCCGGGTTCGAACGGGCGGAGCCGGACGCTGATCACGCCGCCGCTGCGGGCGTAAAGGCCGGTGTTACCCATGATCTGCATGGACGTATCGCCGACAAAGAGCAGCCCTCCGCCGTTTTCCGCGTATATCCCGTAGTCGTTTGTAAAATTGCTATTGCCTAAATTCAACTTATATGGGCCGCAGTCCACGGTGACGGTCTTGCCGTTCACGGATACGCCGTTTGCAACAGTCACCTCCGCGAGCAGCGTAATTACGGCGCCGTCCGACGCGGTGTTGATCGCCTGCTGCAGCGTGCCGGCAAACGGCATTCCGCTAATCGCGCACACCGGCGGATCCGGCAGCCCACCCCCTGCGGCGTGCGCCTCCATGGTCGCCGCCCCTTGCAAATCCGGCAGTACCCCCGGCAGCACCGGCAGCCCCGTCGGCAGCAACCCAGACACCATCCCCAACATCAGCAAAACAGCGACTGCCCTCTTCAATAAACGCATAATGCCCTCCCATGCGCGACTAAAGCCTTTAGCGCCTGCGTACACTAACCTGTATTGGAACCTATTTGCGAACTTCATAAAATTAATCATACGTAAAATTCTAATGTAGCAATTATATCATCATAATGAAATCAAATGAAATAATATATATATTTTTTTATATAATTGCCAAGATCCAAAAACTATCTCTTCTACTAATTTGTGTCTTGAATAAATGCGCGCAAGCAACCTAAATTCGTTGTAGTTATTGCTGTATTACAATATAATTAGCCAGCATACATTGAGAGGGGGCAATAGCGCCATGCATAGAGCGGCAATCAATGAACTATATCGCTGGAAGCAACAAAACAACACGCAAAACCGGAACATTCAGGAGCATTAATGACTGTTTTAAAATATTATAAGACCGCCCAAACGGCGCTACGCGGGCAGACTAACGGCGGAATCATCTATATGTTCCCGCAGATTCTGTTCAAGATTATTTATTTGATCCCGCTGATGTTCATTTGGCGCATTGTCACGGCGAGCGGCGTCGACTCCGGGATGAGCCTTAATCAACTGTTGAGCTACACCTATGTCAACGCGCTTTTGTCGCACATACTCATCGTAAACACGTTTATCAACGATTGGGACTCGGCGGGCAAGGTCATTCCCCTGTTTTCCCGGCCTATGTCGGTTTACGGGCAGGTGATATCGCGCACGGTTGGGGAATGGGCGCCGACGCTGCTCATGTTTTCCTTGCCCATGGCGATAATCGCGCCGCTATTCGGGATACAGATACTGCCGCAAACCCTGTGGGCGATCCCGTCGCTTATATTGTGCGCGTCGCTCGGCTTCGCACTCGAGTTTTTGTTCTTCTGCGTTACGCTGCGCCTGAAAAATGTCGTGTGGCTGATGTCGGTAATACGCTCGGCCATCGTTTCGTTTTTTTCGGGTACAGTCATACCATTTAAAATTTTACCTTTCGGGATGGACCGGTGGATGGCGTACCAGCCTTTCGGGAGCCTGGGCGGGGCGACGCTCTCGCTCTATATCGGCACGGCGGAGCCATTGCGCATTATTGCGGCTCAAATTTTTTGGAACGTCGCTTTATGGAGCGTCGCAGTTTTGTGGTTCAATAAATCGCGGGAAAGAATGGTGAGCTTCGGTGGGTAATGTATCATTTAAACGCTGGCGCCAGATTCTTGGCATATACGCGAAAATGGACATGGCGGCGCTGTTCCGCGACACACAGTTCATGTTGATTGCGATGATATCGGATATATGCGCGAATGTTTCCGGCATCTCCGGCGTTTTTTTGCTGGCGTGGAGGTTCGATGGCATCGGCGGCCTTGATAAATTCGAGATACTGTTCATGCTCGCCTACGGGGGGATAGTGAACGGCGTCATCGGGGTGCTCGACCGGGGCAACGCCTCGTTCCCGAGCCGCATAATCGGCCGCGGGCAATGGGAGCATATGTTTATTATGCCGCTGCCGTACAGCGTACAGATGATAGGTTTCTTCCCGTTCACCTGCTCCACCAGGCTCGTTTCGGGGATCGCCTTGATGGCTATCGCGGTGTTCAACCTGCCGACACTGCCCATGTGGTGGATAGCCGTTCTGTTATTGAATATATTCATCAGCATCGTCGTAGTCGTCGCGCTTTCATACCTTGTATCCAGCCTGGCGTTCTACGCGCCCGTGCAATGCGAGGAAATCTCAAGCTCGATACGGTACAGTGTGGACTATACAGCGACGTTCCCTCTGTCGGGCATGCCGCTATACATGAGGATACCGTTGCTGACCGTTTTCCCGGCGGGGCTGATTGCGTGGCTCCCCACATTGCTGATCTTGGGCAAGGCGCCCGCTATTGCCAACCTGTACCCCATATTGCTCGCGGCGCTGCTTTCGTTTGTAGCCGCGCATTGTTTCAAGAAAGGATTTAGTTATTATGTCAAAAAAGGCATCAACCGCTACCACGCGGGCGGGCACCGTAGTTGAGGTGGGCGCTGCTGTTGGGGCAGGCGCCGCTGTTGAAGTGGGCGCAGCAGTTGAGGCAGACGCTGCAGTTAAGGCGGGCGCCGTAGATGCTGCAGGCGCCGTAGATGCTGCGGGCGCCGCAGTTGAGGCGGGCGCTGCTTTTGGGGCGACAAATGCCGTACGCGTCGACAGCGTTACGAAAATATTCGAACAGTGGCAGCGCGAGAACGCGGGCAGGGCTTTGTTCAAAAACCTGCTGAACCCGCAAAAAAAAATCGTCACGGCTCTCGATAATGTGTCGTTTTCCATAGAGCGCGGCGAGTTTGTCGCATACGCCGGGCCCAACGGCGCCGGGAAATCCACTACCATGAAGCTGCTCGCGGGCATGCTCCAGCCGACCGGCGGCAGCGTGAGCGTCCTCGGCATGTCGCCGGAGCGCGACCGCATAAAGGTCATGGGCAGGCTGGGCGTGCTGTTCGGCAACCGCACGGAGCTTTGGTGGGATCACCCCGTTTCGCAGAGCTTTGAATGGAAGAAGGTCGTGTGGGACATACCAAATGACGTATATCGGCGCAATCTCGAAATGGTCGTGGAGCTGCTTGACATCGGGGAACTGATGAAAACATTCGCACGCGAGCTGTCGCTCGGCCAGCGCATGAGGGCAGACCTCGCCATGATGCTTCTGCACAGCCCGACGCTTATTCTGCTCGACGAGCCAACGCTTGGGCTCGACGTCGTGGCGAAGCGCCAAATGATTGATTTCCTCAAAAAAATCAACCGCGATAACGGCGTGACGATTTTTGTGACCAGCCACGACATGGACGATCTCGAGGAAATGGCGGAGCGGATACTCATGATCTCGAACGGCAAAATTGCCTACGACGGCGACTTTGACGGGCTGCGAAACATAGCGGGAAATCTGACGCGGTTTGTCGTGACAGCAGACAGCGGCTTTCGGCCAGAACTTGAAGGCGCTGCGCTCATCGGTTCCGGAAACGGGGTTTTTGAGTATGAAGTTGACGTTACCAAAAACCCGATTAAGCATCTGCTCCGCCAGCTATCCGACTCCGATGGGGTAAAAGACGTGGAGATTAAAAAGGCCCCAATCGAGCAGGTCATAGCCAGCTTATACACATCATGGAAAGGCGTACGAACTGATAACTCATAAGTCCAAGCTCTACAAAAAAGGCTGCGCCATCGAGTTGCAAGCCTATAGGTTGGCCGCCGCACTGGGGATACCATGTAGTAAAATAGAGCAATCACATGCTCCGAAAATATTGTATGATCGTCAGGCTTCGGTATAAAACCTTTTCAAATTGTCGAGGCTGACTTTGGTCGCATATAGGCAGTCCTCCATCCCTTCGTACTCGACGAAGATGTTGCCGTCAAAACCTGACGCTTTTATATCGCTGATGATTTCCCTGATGGGCAAATCGCCCTGCCCCAAAATCGAGCCCCTCAAATAGCGGCCCCCGGCGGAGCGGAACCACGAGCCCGAACAGTCAAACTGCGTGGCGTCGCCGGGGTCCATGTGCGTCGGCCTGACATAAAAATCCTTCATGTGGATGGTCGATGCAAACGGGAGCATTTTTCGGACGGACGATTCCGGTACGTCGTCCACGCATATGTAATTTCCGACATCCAATTGGTGCCCAAAATTGTCGGAAGCGACATTCTTCAATATCAGCCGGACCCTATCGGCGCCATTTGCATGGAAGCCATGGTTTTCAATTAGTATCCGGATACCCCTTGCTTTGCCGTATTCGCATAATTGTTCATACGCATAGACAATGACCGGCAGCTCTTCTATGAATGTTTCGATGGTGTTCAGTTCGATGGGGCGCCTGAAATTCGCGCAGTCGCACCGGAAATCCGTGGCGCCGAGTTTGACGGCTTCATCGATGTGCGATTTCACCCGCGAAATCTCAGCTTTCAACTCATCTTCGGTCAGCATCACAAAGTTTGCGTTGAGCGAATAGCTGGCGATGGGGACGCCATGCTTTGCGGCTGTGTATTTTAGCTTGTTGGCAAGCGTGCGGTCCGCCAGCATATCAATGCCGAACGGCACGATCTCGACGGCTTCCGCACCCTGGCTGCACAGCCATTCCACTCCCTCTTCCGGCGTCATTTTACCATTGATTATGAGGCGGCTTATGCTATAAATCGTGACTCCAAACTTTGGCATATGTCATATCCCTTTCAAGCATTAATAAAGGTTAATAAATTAATACTAACTCACATGAAGGATATTTACAAATCCTTCGAAGCAGAACATAATAAAGACGATCCTGGCAAGTTACTGGTCAGAGGGGTGTCTATCGATGACTATTTTCGTAGGGACGACCGCCTCCGTAGGAGGCGTTCCCTCGGTCGTCCGTGTAAAAAATGCTAGCCGCACAATCGGACGACCGAGGGCGGTCGTCCCTACAATTATCCATGTCAATATAAACATGGTGTGACCAGTAACCCTGGCAATAAAAATGCGAAATAGCGAAATCATAGGGAGGGTTCGAATATATATAAGGCGACGGATGGCGTGGCAGCGGGGGGCATGGAGGCGATAATAGATAGCGCGGATGTGTTGCGTTTGAAACATGGGGATGTGCCGCTGCCGGCTTTTTTCCCTGATGCTACGTATGGGTCGGTCCGGTGCGTCGACGCCGCCGATTTGGTTGGCTGCGGCGTGCCCGGCCTCGTCATGAACTGCTACCATTTGCTCACGAGGCCCGGACTGGGCGTGCTGCGCCATTTTGGCGGGGCGCGTCGCTTTTCGGGCTGGGGCGGGCCGCTGCTCACGGATTCCGGGGGCTTCCAGGTGTTTTCGATGATTCGCGAAAACCCCAAATTCGGCGAAATCAGGAAGAGTGAAATCATCTTCCGCCGCGAAAACGGCGAAAAATTGAACCTAAGCCCGGAAAAATGCATCCAGGCACAGTTCGCCTGCGGGTCTGATATCATGATGTGCCTGGACTACTGCTCTCATCCGGAGGATTCCTACGAACTGTCCGCAGAGTCCGTGGACATAACCATACATTGGGCGGAACGTTGCAAGCGTGAGTACGAGAAACTGCTGGCGGCACAAAATGCACGCGGGGTGGCACAAAATGAGCACAGAGCAGCGCATGGGGCGTACAGGGAGACGCAAAATGAGCACAGGGCAGAACATGGGGCGCACAGGGCAACGCATGGGGCGCACAGGGCACCGTCGCAAAATATACAGCATGGGGCGCAGCATGGGGCGCCGAACGGGGAAAGGCCGCTGCTCTTTGCCATCATCCAGGGCGGCGGCTACCGCGACCTGCGCAAGCGATGCGCGGAGGCGTTGGTTGCTATTGGCTTCGACGGTTACGGCTTCGGCGGCTGGCCGCTATCATCCGACATGCAACTCATCGAGGATATCTTACAATACACAGCCGACTTGATGCCGGACGACGCAATAAAATATGCGATGGGCGTCGGGAAGCCTGAAAATATCATTAAGTGCGAGGCAATGGGGTATAACCTGTTCGACTGCGTGATCCCCACGCGCGACGCCCGTCATCATAGGTTGTTTGTGTTTACGGATACGTACGGGGACGGAGACGTTGACGGGAGTAAAAGCGAGGACAAGAGCAGGGGCGACGGTAGGCTTCTGCATTCCACATATTACATCCTTGACAAAGCGTATATCAGGGATAGCCGCCCTGTCTCAGACTCTTGCGATTGCCACACTTGCCAAAATTATTCCAGGGCATACTTGCATCATCTCGCGAAGAGCGACGATTCGCTGCTCTATCGCCTGGCCACAATACACAACCTGCGTTTTTACGCCGAATTAATGGAACGGCTGCGGATGCGGCGGCGCAGTGCGGATGGAGCGGGACATGGATGATATGCGCGGCAAGGATGATTTGCGCGGCAAGGATACTGTGCGCGGCGGGGATGATAGAGCTGCCAAAGCTGCCGATGAAATCTTGGGCGGCAAAAAGTATTCCGGGCTTGATAGGGCCGCAATCCGGCGCATTTGCGACGATATCATGCCACGATATACCAAATATGGCGACGGGCTGAAAGCCGTTAAAAAAGAATTACATATAATCCACGGCGCTTTCCTGACAAAGGATTGCCATGAACGCGCCGCATCGTTGATTAGTAGCTACGGCGGGGCGGATATACACAGCGATAAGGCATTTGCCTTGCGCCTGATGGATTTGCACATGTCCACCGCAGAACGCGCGGCCGCAGCCGACGGCATGTACTGCGTTGCGGGTGGCTGCATTTTGCCGGGGGATGCCCTGGTCGACATTGGGTGCGGTTTCGGCCCTTTCGCGCTTCCCTTTTTCCCGGTCAAGCCGAAGTCATATACGGCATACGACATATGCGCGCGCACCACCGACCTGTTGAATGCGTATTTTATGCCGCTTGGGCCTGGCTATTTTGCCGCACAACTCGACGCTGCAACAAAGACCCCAGCAGACGTTATCGTAACTGGCGCCGGTTCAGCCGATAATACTGTCGTTTTCATGCTCAAGCTGTTCCCTCTACTCGAACAACAAAAAAAGGGCTGCGCTTTTGATATGTTGAGCGAAATGGGTTTCCGCGCCGCAGTAGTGTCCTTTCCGACAAAAAGCGCATCCGGGCGCGAGCGGGGCATGGAAGCGTTTTACAGCGCCATGTTCGAACGCAACCTACCGGATGGGCTGTCAATTTGCGATAAAACAGTAATTGGAAACGAGATGTTTTTTACAGTTGAAAAGCGTTGACTATGCAATAATATTAATAATGCGGGAGGCGACAAAAAATGATGAGCTACAACGACCAGCGCAAAAGGATGTATGATATATGCGCCCACGAGGGCGACGACTACGAAAACTTCCACGGTTCCATGGGGACGCCCATATATCAGACGTCTCTTTTTGTGGATATCGGGCGGGAGGGGGGCTACTTCTATACCCGCGTCAACAACCCCACGTTCGAGGTGGCGGAAAAAAAGCTGGCTTTGATGGAAAATGCCGAGGACGCCATATTGACCTCCTCCGGCATGTCCGCGATAACCGTCGCAATGCTCTCCTGCGTAAAGAGCGGCGGGCATATCATAACGCTCAGCAATGTATACGGCGGTACAAAATCCCAGTTGAGATATTTCGAGCGCCTGAACATTGAAACCACCTATGTGCGCGGGACGCGCGTTGAGGATTTTGAGGACGCTATCAGGCCGAACACCCAGCTTATTTATTTGGAAAGCCCATCGACATTCATGTTTGAAATGCAGGACTTGGAAGGGGTTGCGGAGCTGGCGAAAAGCCGCGGCATAATGACTATGATTGACAATTCATGGGCCACGCCGTTTTTTCAAAACCCGCTGGATTTCGGCATCGACATTGTTGTGCACAGCTTATCAAAATACCTGGGCGGCCACAGCGACTTAATCGGCGGCGCGGTGATGGCTTCGCGGGAAATCATCGAGGGCATGAGGCGGACGGAGCGCCTCAATTTCGGCTGCCAGATGGACCCGCACCAGGCGTGGATGGTCGTCCGCAGCCTGCGCAGCTTCCCCGTCCGGATGGAAAAGCACATGGAAAATGGCATGAAAGTCGCGAAATTTTTGGACGGGCACCCTTTGGTGGCGGAGGTAAAGTATCCGGGGCTGGACGGCTATCCGCAAAAGGAGTTGGCAAATAAGTACCTATACGGATATTCAAGCCTTTTCGCCTTTACCACCAAGGGTACAATCGAACAGACGCGCGAGTTCTTACATGATATACAGATATTCAACCGCGCGCCGAGCTGGGGCGGATTCGACAGCCTGCTCACTGGCGTCGGCTTCGGCGGGAGGGGCGCGCGAGCAGGCGCGAGAGCGGGCGCCAACGTGTCCAGAGGCGGGAGCGAAGGGAACGAGGGCGGGCGAGACGCCCGCGCACCCAGGGGCGAAGGCGACTTGACGCCGGGCCTCATCCGGATAGCCATTGGCCTCGAGTCTCCAGAGTCGCTGATGGAAGCCCTGGACGCCGGCTTGAGAAAGCATATAAAAATATAGCGCATACCTGTGCCATTATTTAAATTTATTGACTGCATTTACAAATTATGATATGTACTAAGAAACGCTTTTTGTTTGGAAACTGGCCTTGCCGGTGGCAAGTAATCATAAACCGTTTATGACGGGGAGGAGGTCTGCAATGAGGGTCGCGTATACGGGCTGGACATGGCTTATCAACCACAAGGACAACTACAAGTGGGAGTTTGAGCAGTTTTTAAAAGAAGCGGCGGACATCGGCTATGATTCGGTGGAAAACTTTGCGTTCATAATGGGGTATTTCGACGACGACGCCGGCGAGGTCGCGGGGTTGTTGGAAAAATACGGCCTGCACATGGCTAATTTGTACCAGCATTTTTCGGACGACAGCGGCGCCGACTATGAAAAAGCGGTCGCATATGTCGATTTTATGAAAAAGATCAAAGCCGACTATTTAAACCTCCAGGGCACGATGTGGAACGACGATCCGCAGGACCGACCCTTGAACAAGGAGCGCGTGCTGGCGTACGCCGAAGTGTCTAACAAAATCGGCAAGCTGTGCGCGGACAACGGCATAAAAGCGTGCATGCACCCGCACGCAAACACGGCGATATTCACGGAAGAGGACATCGATTTTTATGCGGCCAACACGGACCCAAACTGCGTCTACCTGTGTATGGATACGGCGCACACGCTGCTCGGCGGCATGGACCCTGTCGGGGCGTTCGCAAAATATGCGGACAGAATCGGTTACGTCCATTTGAAGGACGTCTCCCCGGTCGAGGCCGTTCCGGGGCGGCGCATGAGCCGCTTCGTCCCGCTCGGGATGGGCGTGGTCGATTTTCTCGGCGTGTACAACACATTGAAAGCCGGTGGGTTTGACGGCGTGCTGTGCGTGGAGCTGGACAGGCCGCATGTGTGCAATTATAAGTCCGCGCTCATATCGAGGCAGTATATCCACAACGTACTGGGGCTGTGAGCGGTGTGAGCGGTTCGGTAACATAGCGGCTATAAATTAGCGGCTATAAATTAACTGCATATTAGCAGCATATCAACAATATAAAAAATAAAAATACCGTCAATTTATATCAATAATTTATATCAATAGTTTATATCAATATAAATAATGAAAGCAGGGCTTTTTAATGGGCAATGTGAAAATAGCGATGATTGGCGTCGGGGCGATTAGCGGCATTTACCTGAAAAATATAACGGGAAGGTTCAAAGAGATAGAGCTTATCGGCGTGTGCGACTTGGTGCGCGAGCGGGCGGAAGCGGCCAAGGCCGAATACAACATCCCGAAGATATACGACACGATGCACGATGCGTTTAATGACCCCGATGTGGACATAATCTTGAACCTCACGCGGCCATACGAACACTTCGAGGTCACAAAAGCCGCGCTGCTGGCGGGCAAGCACGTATATTCGGAGAAGCCGCTCGGCGCGGCGTACGACGAGGGTGTGGAGCTGGTCGAGCTGGCGGAGAGCCGGGGCCTCATGCTCGGCGGCGCCCCCGACACGTTCATGGGCGCGGGCATACAGACCTGCAGGAAGATCATCGACGACGGGGTCATCGGCGATCCCGTCGGCGCGGCGTGCTTTATGATTTGCCGAGGGCACGAGAGCTGGCACCCCGATCCGGAGTTTTATTACAAGTTCGGTGGCGGCCCGATGATGGACATGGGCCCGTATTATATCACCGCATTGATCAACCTGCTCGGCGGCATCGGCGGGGTGACAGGCGTCGCTCGCAAGACGTTCCCCACGCGCACCATTACGAGCCAGCCGTACTACGGTACGGTCGTGGACGTCGATGTGAACACGCACGTGGCGGGCATACTTGAATTCACCAGCGGCGCAATCGGCACGATTTTCACGACGTTCGACGTGCATTACAGGCCGCAGGCGCGCTTCGAGGTATACGGCTCCAAGGGCACGATAGTCGTGCCGGACCCGAACGGGTTCGGCGGGCAGGTTAAGCTTTTGCGCCCGGAACAGGGCGACTACATGGATATACCGCTGCTCTTCGATTATAAAGAGAACAGCCGGGGGCTCGGCCTCGCGGACATGGCAAAAGCGCTCGCCACCGGCAGGGCCAGCCGCACGTCGCATAAGCAGACGCTGCATGTGCTGGAGGTGCTGTCGAGTTTTGACAAGAGTTCCGAAGCCAAGGCGAGATATACGATGCAGACGAAATACACCCGCAGCGAGGCAATGAAAAACAACCCGATGCATGGCATCTTGGACTAGTTTTAAGTAAAGCTGAGCCTGCGCCACATAAAATAATGGAGGTAATACAATGCTCGTACCTATGAAGCAAATTGTCGACGAGGCATATGCCGGAAAATACGGCGTGCCGGCAGTGCCCTCTTTTAATGAATTTTTGGTGCGCGCCTCCATCGAGGCGGCGGTCGAGGCCAATTCCCCGCTGATCTTTTTGACCAGCAACAGGGGTGATCCGGTGTTTTCCCACGGCGTCGTGCAATATTTCGCAGACAAAGTCGATATCCCCATAGCGCTGTGCCTGGATCACAGCAGGAGTTTTGAAGACTGCGTTATGGGCGTTCGGACCGGCTGCACGGCCATCATGGCGGACCGCTCCCAACTGCCGTACGACGAAAATGTTGCGCAGGTCAAACTGCTCGCAGAAATCGCCCACGCGGCGGGCGTCAGCATCGAGGCCGAGCTGGGCCATGTCGGGCGCGGCGACAACTACGCTGTCGACGGGACGAAGAACCTCACGGAACCGGACGACGCGAAACGGTTCATCGACGACACCGGCATAGATTGCCTTGCTGTGGCGGTCGGCACAGCGCACGGGGTCTACACGGGCACCCCGAAGCTGGATTTTGAGCGGCTAAAAGCGATTAACGAGGCGTGCAGGATGCCGCTGGTCATACACGGCGGCTCCGGCTCGGGCGACGATAACATTCACAGGGCCTGCGAAATGGGCATTGCCAAGGTCAACATTGTGACCGACATCATCATAGCGAATTACCAGGCGATTTTGGACGGCAGTTTTGCCGGAAACAAGGCGCACGGGATATACCCGGCCATTTCCGCGTCCACGAAAGAATCAGTGATACGCCTGTTTGATGTCACAGGTTCTGCCGGCAAGGCGAGGTCCAAATACGACGCCGCCAAAGTGGCGAGCGACAGGGCAAGCACAGAAGAAAAATAGACAAACGCAGCGCAGTAAATCGGCGGGGGCGACTCCCTCTAGTTAGCTTAAAAGAGGAAGTCGCCCCCATCCTACGTTCCTTTTTATAAGCGATTGTAAAAACCGGTATTTCACGGGCGAACACTGTTCGCCCCTACAACATTTTGTATATATGCAAAATTGGCTGCCTATATGTAGGGACGCACATTGTGCGTCCGCGACTTTTACAATCGTCCTACGTTTGTTTTTCGTTGTCAAAGAATTAATTTATGATGTCTGTTTGTCACATCGCTTGAACCATCGCCCAGAACTCTTCGTCTACGGGGATTCCGTTTTCCAAGTTGTCCGCCCTGGTTATATATGATATCTCGTTGGGATAATATATGTTTCCGCCCTCCGACTCCGGCGTCGATGCTTTGATATGCTCGATGGTGCTGTCCGTGATTTGGCGCATGAAACCGGGGTCACCGCACTTAGCCGGGGATATGGCGATAAACAGTTGAGAACAGGCTATCTCTGTGCCGATCTTCCCGATGTCCTGTACTGTGTTGCCGTTGGATAGGCCTGCCGCGAGCAGGTCGAACACCATCGACATGCACGAGCCCTTCCAAAACCCGACCGGCAGCACGCGCCTCGACTCCCACAGCAGCTTCGGATCGCTGGTTATATTGCCGTCCTTATCGTAACCCCCCGGTACGGGCAGCATCTTCCCATCCCGCATCGCCTTTTCCACAGTGCCGTACGCGTACTGGGAAACAGCCATGTCCAGCATAAAATGCAGACCGTCGGCGCGGGGTATCGCTACGATGAACGGGTTGTTGCCGATCCGGTTGTCCAGTCCCCCCCAGGCAGGCATATTGGGCGATGTATTCGTCATACAGATGCCCACGCAGCCCAAGTCGGCCGCGTGCAGCCCGTACGCGCCGCCGCGCATCCAGTGGTTCGTGTGATGCAGGGCAACGCAGCCAATCCCGTACTGCCCGGCCAGCTCTACAGCCCTGCCCATGCACCGCCTCGCGTTGCTCGGGCCCATGCCCATGTTCCCGTTCCACCGCTCAAGCGCACCAAAGCCATCGTCGCGCTCCGCGACCGCGTTGACCTGAATATAGCCTTTGTCGATGTAATCCATGACTCGTGGAAAACGGTTGAGCCCATGCGAATATATGCCGTCGAGGCTGTTTTGCGCAAATAGCGTCGCATTGACCCGCGCGAGTTCCGCCGTCAGCCCCTTTTTAATCAAGACCCGTTCAAATTCGCCCTGTAGCACCTCAAAACGTACCCTCATATACAACCGCCCCCCTCAGGCCGTCCCGCGCGGTCCGCATTAATTGCCGGAATAGGATTAACATCCGCTTGACAGCCATAAAATTTTAATTGCTGGTTTTGAACCAGACCGTCATTACCTGCCGGGCCCTCTCGTAATCGGAGCCTTCCAAAAACCGGTCGTACGCTTCGTCCCACAAGTCATTGAACTCGGCTTCGGTCGCCGCCTCCAGCAGCGCGTGCACCTCCTCGCCCACGAAGTGCGACCAATAATAACTGGTCACCTGCGACACCAGCTCCGAGCCGTCGCCATATGCGTAGCGCCCGCTGCGATCGTAGCCCCCCAGCGACACCGCTGCTCTGTTCATCACCATGCTGTCCAGCTTGGGCGGGAACGAACGGCGGTAGTCCGCGTAGTTGACGGTCGTGTAGGGCGCGCAGATCCCGGCTTTGGACAGGTATGGGAAATACGAACCGGACGTGATTGTATAAAGACCCCAATAGTCTGCGCCACGCCCCCCCGTGACGCCCAGCAGGCAGTCCTCCTCGACCCTCGGATCGATAAAACGCTTCACACCGTCGCGGTACTCCCAGACACCGGCGTCCTCCGGCCCCCACGTGAGTATGTCCTGGCCCTCCTCGGAATAGAACCAGTCAAAATACTGCGTCAGGCGTTCCTTGTCGGGAAACCCGTCGCGGATGATCAGCCTCCAGAAACCGTTTTCAAAGATATCGAAGGCGCCGACGCCTTCCTTTTGCTTAGGCCACTCGATGTATCGAATGACGGCCTTTTCGCCGACCGACTGATAGAGCGCTGCCTGCGCGTCCTGCACGCCGGGTATGTACATGCCCATGGCCACGCGCCCGGACGCGATTTTGGACTGCGCCTGCTCTTCCGAGTGGTTCATGAAGTCCGGGTCGATCAGGCCTTCCTGATATAGCCTGTTGAGAAATTGGTAATACTCCTTGGCGCCGGGGCTTCCGACAAAAGCGTCCGCCTCGCCGGTTAAGGGATCCGCCCGCCATTGGCCAAAGTCGAACATGCTGCCCATATGCAACTGGCTCCAGCCGCTGCTCGACCATGGTATCAGCGGCTCGCCGTCAATGGTAATGCGAAGATTCGCGATTTTTTTTAACAGTTCATAAAAATCGTCCGGCGTCTTTATGGGCGGGTTCGTCTGGTACGCTTCCGTCGGCGCGAGCAATCCCCGCGACAGGTACTGCCGTTCTATCTCGGCGAGCGACGAGAAGATATAACCGCACCGCTCCAGTATGTCCTCACGGATCCACATACCCCACGAGCTCATCGGCGCCACATACGGATCGCCCGCGTATGGCTCCTTTGACACGTCGGGGCCTGTGATGGGGATTTGCGTCTTGACGCCGTCGTTCATGAAGCGCGGCCAGAACACGGGATCGATTGTCCGGTTCAGGTTCTCCATTTTATCTATTTCGTCCGTGAGATCGGCAAAAAGCCCCGTTGCCACCGCGTAGGCGCAGTTTTCGCTGCCGGCGATAATGACGTCCGGCATGTCGCCAGACGCCACATATTTGTCTATGCGTTCTTTGAAGCCCAGGTTTGTAGTCCCGCTTTGGACGATGTCCGTAACCCTGACGCGGAAACGGTTTTCTATGTATGGCGTCACAATGTCGTTCGGGTTGTCCAAGGTGGTAGCGACGGAGGACAGCGCCAAATCAATCGAATACTCCAGCCAGGGCTGGTTGGCCTTCGTTTCCACTTCGATGACGTCGAAGCCGCTGTCCGTCGTCGTCGTTGTTGTCGTCGCCGCAGTCGTCGTCGTGGTCACGGTGCTGATGAGTTCGGCGCAAGCGGTGGCGGACGCTACAACGAGCGACATCACCACCGCCAGGCCCATCGTTGCGATATTTATATGTTTGCGTTTATTTTTGCGTTTATACATGCGTTTATACATACGTTCATTTATGCGTTTATTGTACGTTTATTGTGCGTTTATTTATGCGTTTATTTTTGCGTTTATACATACGTTTATCTATGCGTTTATTTATACGTTTATTTATGCAGTCTGTAGTTTTGCACTCCGGCGACCGCGCCTTTCAGGAACGAGGTGAACGCCGCCTCGCACGCGTAATGCCCGCCCACCATGTCAATCAGATGATCGTTGATGATGGCGCCGTCATAATCTATGTCGTCAAGCGCCTTTATGACGTCGACTAGATTATAGTACCCGGCGTCCGGATATGTCTCCGTAAAGCCGCCTGGCTCGTGGATCATCTGCGTCACATTGCGGACATGCAGCTTGAATATCTTTTTGCGCTCGCCGAGCCAGCGGATAAATTCCTCAGCCGAGGCGCCCATCCGCTCCGTCCCGACCTCCACCCAGCAGCCGACGCAGAGGCACACGCCGATATTGGGGCTGTTTGCGATTTCGATGGCCCTCTTGTATCCCTCAAAAGAGCCGAGTATGCAGCGTGGGATCCCGCCGATTTTGTAGTACGGCGGATCGTCCGGATGCATGCCGATGAACACGCCCGCGCTCTCCGCGACGGGCACGACCTGTTTCATAAAGTATTCGAAATTGCGCCACAGCTCGTCCTCTGTATATTCGCGGCCATGCGTCAGCCCGTCTTCGTTTGTGTATTCCCTGTTGCCGGTGCGCGCGCGCATCGGTCTGTCAAAATCCAGCCCGCCGCCCGTCGCGCCGCCCCGGATGGGCATGCGCTCGAAATTGCGCCATATCCCGTTAGCCATGTGCGCGTATGTGGAGTAGTGTATACCGGCCGCGCCGATCCTCGTTATGTGCGCCAGATACTTTTCTATCCACTCGTCGCGGTCTTCCAGGGCCAAGGTCACCGACGGCATGTTGTGGTAGCCTTGGCTGTGCAGGCAATATATCTTGAGGCCGTGCTGCTCGAGCAGGGCTTTCGCCTCGATGATGGTGTCAAGATTGTGGTCCGGTATCTGCCCGCCGCTAACCATGACCCATTCGACGCCAATCTGCTTCAAAAAATTGACCCCGTCCATGTCAAGCTGCAGATTGCCCTTTGCGTCCCGCGTTATCCGCCCCTCAAACTTTGTGGCCACTTGGATGCCGTCCACAGTGTTCGTGTAACCCGGTATGTATTTCGATTCCCCCATGATTCGAAAGACCTCCTATTTTATTGTTACAGTTTTAGGCGATTGTAAGAGTCGCGGACGCACAATGTGCGTCCCTACATATGGGCAGCCAATTTTGCATATATACAAAATGTTGTAGGGGCGAACAGCGTTCGCCCGTTAATTACCGGCTTTTACAATCGCCTATATTGTTACAGTTTCATTGTTACAGTTTCAGTTTATTATTGCGTTATGGTTGCGGCTTTGTTTTTATGGTTGTGGCTTTGACTCTATGGTTGCTATTTTGACTCTAAGGTTGTGGCTCTGATCCCTGTCTGGCGCCGCTCATACATTGCGTAGCTTTAAGCCCCCGTCCACCAGAACGGTCGACCCGGTCATATACCTGAACGCGTCCGAGACCAGACAGGCGACGGCGTCGCCCATGTCCTCCGGCTCGCCCACGCGCCCAAGCGGCAGATTCGGGCGGGCCTTTCCCTGGTTGCGTGGTCGGTTGGGGTTGTTGCGGCCGATGTTGGTGTGTATCGCGCCCGGCGCGAGTGAATTCACCCTGATGTTGAACGGCGCGAGATCGACGGCCAGGCACTGCATCAGGACCTCCAGCGCCCCCTTGGTCGACGAATACGCCGCCTGCGGCGGCAGCGGGTACAGCGCGTTGACCGACGTGACAATGACGATATTGCCGGACTTTTGCTCCTTCATGGCCTCTGCGGCCCGCTGGCAGCAAAATAACGTGCCTTTATAGTTAATGTCGAAAAAATAGTCCACGTCCGCCTCGGTTGTGTCCAGCGCGCGGATGGCCGAGCATACGCCGGCGTTGGCCACCAGGATGTCCAGCTTACCGCCGCTTTCGCGGTAGTAACCGTCAAAGAAGCTGTCGACGTCGCTTTTGCTGCTGATATCCACGCGGTGGCCCGTGCATCCGGGCTCAATCTCTTTAAGCTGGGCGACCGTCTCGTCAATTGTGGGCTGATCCCGCCCCAATATGGCGACATTCGCCCCCATGTTGGCCAGGGATATGGCGACCCCCTTGCCGATGCCGGAATTGCCGCCCGTGACAATGGCCCGCTTCCCTTCCAGCCCCAATACCCTTTTCACATAATCGAGATTCACTAAAGAACCCTCCCTAGCAAATTGCTTCATATGTTAATATACCATTTATACCGCAAAAAAACAAAAAAACAAAGACAAAAGGGGACGGTTCTCTTGTGTTATGAATCTCGACAAAAAAGAACCGTCCCCCTGTGTTCCGTCTTATTCTACCATTTGGCGCGGCACGATGAGATTGGGGAAGTCGCCCCTCATGTTCGGCGCGCGGTATGTGGGCGTCTGCGAGAAGCGCCGCAGCTCAAGCTTCAGCTCCACGCCTTCGCCAGCCCCCAGCTCGACATTCAAGTGTTTGCTGTTCACCGGGATCGGCTTGCCGCTATCGCTGCCGCTTGCGGCATTGCCAGCACCGCCAGCGCCACCCGCACCCGCGCCTACGCCGCCAACACCGCCCGCCGCGCCCATCACCGTTGCGCTCACAATCTCGTGCTCGCCGAAGCAGCCGCCCTGCACCGTGAACGACGCGCCGTCCTTGCCCGCGTTGTGCAGCGCCAGCGTCACGCCGCCCGCGTTCACGTTGCGCACCAACGCGCCCACGTTCTTGGGCAGCCCAGGCCTGTCGCCGTGGAAATAACGCAGTTGCACATGCATGAGTCCGCCGTGGTAGATGTTGGTGGAGCCGCCCATCGTGAGCTGCACCAGCGCCTCGCAGATGACGGGGTTCTTGTCCTGCCAGTGGTGGATGTCCGCCGCCGGGACGTCGGTCTCGTCGTGGATGATCTCGTCTATCCTGCGCTCTACCGCCGCAAGGTTCGCGTTCAGCGTCTGCTCCGGGAACGCCGGGTTGTTGCCCGCCATATAGTAGTACCACGGGTGGATGTCCATGCGGTTGCCCTTGGAGAGGCGCTCGGGCACCTTGCCCCATGTGTGCTGGTCCGGCAGGCGGCCGATGCGTTTCAGGTCGCCGTCGTCCATAGTCACCGACCACAGGTAAACGGGCCACTTCGTGTTTTCCCGGCGGAACTCGGACCAGCCCTTGTCGAAATGGCGCGTCGGCACCAGCGGCTTGCCCTCGCTGTCCTCGATGCGCTTCTCGTACAGCATGTCCATCTGCGAGCGGGCCAGGTTGACCCACTTCATGTCGCCCGTCAGCAGCAGCGCGTTCAGCCCTGCGGTGATCAGCGGTTCCACCACAGTATTCGCGCCGTGCGGCCAGCGCCAGCCGTAATAACCGCCCCACCATTTGCCGTCCATGCACTCGCCGATTTCGCCGCTGGGCCCGATATTGTCGGGGATGACGCCGCCGTTGCGTGCCGTGCGCTCTTCCCACGCGCCCAGGTACTCGACAATCCAGTCGCGGTATTTTACGTCGCCCGTGTACATGAACGCATGTGCCATCATCGACGTCGCGTTCAGGTTGAGCGGTACGTCGCCTGTCGCCATACGCTTGTTCATCAGCCGCAGGATGTGGGCATAGGACTCCTCGCCCGTCCAGTTAGCCCTGCCCATGACGAACGGGTTGCCGGGGATGTCCTCGAACGGCGGCAGGTAGTAGTCTAGCTGCGCGCGGTGCGTCTCCCAGTCCTCGCCGCTGTGCGTGAAGCGCGGCCCGTAGCTGCCGTTGATGGGGCTGCGTATCATTTTGAGCTTTTTGTCGTAGTTGGCGGCTTCGGCGTCCTCGCCATTATAGAATGAAGCGAAGCGTTCGGCGCGCGTGCGGAACTTTAGCGACAGCGGGTCGGCCAGACCCATATAATACAGGAACAGGCTGCCCTCGCCGTGGTGCATCCAGTCGTAGTATTTAAAGAACTCCCGGTACAGTTGGCCATACTCGGTCCACTGCCATGCCGCCGTGTCCCACTCCGAATGCGCCAAATCCAAAAGCCGCCCACCGGCGCCCATCGCGTACAGGAGCGGATAGTTCTGGAACGCCTCAAACGCGTCGTCCGCGCCGTCCATGCCCGGCCAGAACTCACGCCATACCAGCGTGCCGTCGTCGCGCACATATTTTTTACGGAAAATCTCGACAGCCTCCTCCATCCGGTCGATCAGCTTCCATTCGAGCGCCGCCCATTCGGGGGTCTCCTGGCGATAGCCTTTAATGCAAGGAATTGAATCGCTCATGCTTTGCTCCCTTCAAATTATAACGCGGTTTAACGAGTTCGTAATCCTGTTCATAATAAATCGTCCTGTACGTACAGGTAGGGGTCTTCTGCTTGTAGCGCGTATATGCGCGCCCATTGCTCCGGGTATATGACCTCGCGCATGGCGGCGACGGTAGAGTCTATGTTGCTGTCGCGGCGGATGCCGTTGAGCGTCAGCGCAATATCCGGGTTAAACATCGAATACTGCAGCGACGCCTGCGCGATGTCCACGCCCATTTCGCGGCACAGGGCCTGCATCTTGGCCACGCTGCGCAGATTGCGCCTGCGGAAGCCGAACGCGGGGCGATCCGTACTGCCCAGGCCGTCCGGGCCGAGCGGGTCGGGGTGCTTGATTGTGCCGAAATGAAACACCGACGCGTTGATGAACGCCACGCCCCGCTGCTTCGCAACGCCAATCACATGCGCCGCCGAACGCTTTAACAGCGAGTAGTTGATGTAGCTGAGGACGGAGTCGACATGGCCGCTGAGTATGGCCAGCTCATGCGCGTTCAGCGAGCGCGTGCCCAGCCCGATGTAGTCGATCAGCCCCTTGCCCTGCTGTTCAAGCAAAAACGGTATAACTTGCGGCTCGCAGCAGTCGAAGTGATCCGTGTCGTGGATCTGGAACAGGTCGATGTGATCGGTTTTCAGCCTCTCGAACGAGGCGTAAAAGTTGTCGCAGAACACGGAAAACGCGTCTTTACTTCGGCGGAACGGGTATTGCGATTTCGTGGCCAAAAAAATGGTCTTGCGGTCTATGCGCGATACGAATTCGCCGACGGCCTGTTCGCTGTTGTTGTATGTCCTCGATGTGTCGAAGTAGCGCAGGCCCAAAGAATACAGGCGATCCATAAGTTTCAGATCGCCCGTCAATGTGTCGCGGTAGTCGTCGGCGTCGCCAAAATATGCGCACCCGACGCCCAACGGTATGCTGCGCCTTTCGAATTGCCAGTAAAAGTCTTTGATGCGCTCGACCATCGGTGGTTTGATCGGTGATATGTCTGTAGACATACAAGCTCCTAAATGAGTGTCATTGTCATTGTCGTTATAATGCTAATGCGCAAATATGAACGGGAACGCGTGCGACCGGGGACGTTTTCTCCAGCCACTCGCGCCCCATAGCATCTATTGCGTCTATTGCATTTATTGCATCGTTATGCCCATGTCCCGGAGCAAAATTTTGTTAGCCTGGAATATCGGCGTCTGGTCGTCCAGCAACTGCTGCACATTGAAGCTTTCATGCAGCAACTTGATTGCGGCGTTCCACTTATCCTCAAACTCGGCCTCGTCCTTTGCCACCAGCGCCAGCTTGAACGCTTCCTCCCAAACCGAACGCGTCTGGAACATCAAATTGACGTCTTCGAGGTGCGCGTAATCCGGCGCCCAGGACTGGAAGCCGGGGACCACCGGGATGTTCTGCGCGTACGGGCTGGTGAAGGGGAATTTCCCAAACGCCTGCTGCTGCGTCAACGGCTTCGTGTCGCGGTAGATATAGGCCGGGTTGTACAGACTGGAGCCCGACGCCGCGATGGCGAAGTTTGTGTTATTAGCTCTGTTGTACTGTAGCAGACCCTTGCACTCGCGCCAATCGATGGACGTGTCGCCCTCCACGATGGCTTTTTGCAGATTTTCGTCTGTGAACGTACGCAGCCCATCAGCGCCCACAGAGTAGAGCCCGGCGGACGCGGGGCCCCAAAATCTGACGTCGTCCCACTCTTCTGTAAACTGTACGTTTATCCAATACAGCCACTGCGTCAGCTTGGCCTCGTCCATGGTTCTCATCGGTACCATGAACGTGCTACACGCGCCGGCCACCCGCAGTTGCTTCACCGTCGGATACTCCTCCCGGTTGGGGACCTGCGTAAAGAAAGGCACGTAGAGGAAGTCTTTGCCGGCTTTTTCCAACTCGCCGTTGAGCAGATCAAAGGTGCCGTAGCCCGCCATGTTGCCGCCCATTGTACAAATTATGCCATAGTTGCCGTTCAGGTATTTTTCGCGGTAGCGCTCTATTGTATGTACAATCGATTCCGGGTCGATGACGCCGTCGCGAATCATTTGGTTTTGGATGCTGGCAGCCTCTTTGAGCATGGGCGTGTCGAATCCAAACTCGAGCTTGTCCTCCTTCGAGTTGTAGACGGTCATGTACTCGTAGCCTTTGTAGCCCAACATCTCGCCGCCGAACGCCGTCAGCGCCATCCAGTTGTCGCCCTGCACGTAGCCGAACGCGTACACTGGCCGGTTGTTTTCCATTATGTTCATGTCCCTGATGTCATAAAACACCTTAATGTAATCCTCTGTGTTGGTGATGGGCAGCACGAACGCCTCCGGAATGGGCTTGTTGTCCTTTTCCACCATAGCCCAGGCTTCGTTAAAATCGACGGCGTCGGGGAACAGCATCTTTAGGATGTCGTCGCGGATGGCGAAGTAGTTCCCGCCCGGATTCCAGGACACGGTCTGCTGCGGATGGGCGTAGTATGTGAAGAAATCCTCCGGGTACAGCGACTTGTCCAGAAAATCCAGGTTGACGCCCGCCGGGATACCGTAAATCAGCCCGTCGCGGGTCACGACGTCCCAACTCGCGCTGGGGATCACAGCCCAAACGTTCGGCGCGTGCTGCTGTATGAATTCTTTTGTCATACCGTAGGCCTGCCTGGTCTCGACGCTGCGGTCGAAGCCCTCAAAGTTGTACGTGACGCCGAAGTCCGGCACCGTGCCGCCGGCTATCATGGTCTCCAGCCGCACCTGCGGCGACATGCCCGCGTTCCCGAAGCCCTCCTGCACGTATGTCATCGTCTGCTCGCGCAGCCACTGGTCAGGGATGTTCTCGATGGGCGTCTGGATGGTCGGGATGTCCGCGTCGTTCATCCACCAATACGTGAAGCCCACTTCCTTATCCGGAATGAACCCGCCTTCCTCTACCGCCGCCGCTGCCGCCGTCGTAGTGGCCACCGCCTGCTGCGCGGTTGTGGTTGCCCCTGCCGCTGCCGCCGTCGTGGCCTGCTGCCCGCCGGCGTCAGCCGCCTCTTCGTCATCGTCGCCGTCCGCTTCCTCGTCGGTGGCATCGTCAGCCTCGGCTGCCGCTGCCGCCGTCGTTGCCGGGGCAGCGGTCGTCTGCTCGACCGGCGGCGTCTGCGGTGTCCCGCAAGCCGCCAGCAGCATCGCCGCGACCAGCAGCAGCGCCGTCAAAATAGTGAACAATGTCCCTCTTCTGTACGAATGTCTTCCCTTTTTCATGATAGATCCTCCTCGATGTATTGTTGATTTTAGGTTCTCATATACGCTATACATAGTTCAACACGGACGACCGAGGGAAACGTCCCCTGCGGGGACGGTCGTCCCTACTCTTTGATTGCGCCTATCATTATGCCTTTTACGAAATATTTTTGCAAAAACGGGTACGTCACCACGATGGGCAGCGTCGAGACCATCAGCGTCGCCGCCTTTATCGACTCCGGTGTTATCGTCGGCGCGGTATCCTGCCCGGTCGCGAGCCCTTGCCTTGCCCGGTCTGCGGCAATCTGCATCATGACCTCGGATTCCTTTAGCAACCTGTACATCATAAACTGCAGGGTGTGCAGCGCCCTGGACTGCACAAATAGCAACGTGCTGGTCCAGTCGTTCCAATGGGATACCGACATCCACAGCGCAATTGTGGCGATGACCGGCGTGGACAGCGGGACATATATATAGAGCATTATCTGCACGCTGTTCGCGCCGTCCAGCATGAAGGATTCCTCCAGCGACTCGGGGATGGTCCGTAAAAATGTTCGGAATATGATCATATTATAGAAACCGAACAGCCCCGGGAATATATAGACGAAAAAGTTGTTGATGAGCTTTAGCTCCCTGTACAGTATAAATGTCGGGATGAGGCCGCCGGATATGAACATCGGTATGATGAGCATCGTAGTAAATATGCCTCGCCCCGGCAGCGAGCGCTTTGACAGGGCGTACGCCGCAGAGTATGTCACAATCAGGCTGAGCGCCGTGCCGCACAGCACGCGCATCACCGAGACCGCGAACGCGTTTGTGAACAGCTCATTGCCCAGCACCATTTCGTAATTTTCGATGGACAGCACCCTGGGGAATACGGTGATACCGCCCAGCGCGGTGTCGCTGGCCTTGTTGATCGAGATGACGAACTGGTTGACATATGGATAAAGGAAGACGACGCAAAGCAATGACAACAGCGTCATGTTGAATATATTGAAAACATGCTCCGATACCGTCATCCTGCGGCCGCTATGTGATTTTGCCCTGTTGCCTTTCGTCCCAGACACTTCCGTCGATACCTGCGCCATGACGTTCCCCCATATTTAAACGAACTGATGTTGCTAAGCCGCTCCCAAATTAAACCGAACTGCCGCCGTTAAGTCTCACACCGACTACCAGACGCCGATGCCACTAAGCTCCACGCCGTTTACCAAACACCGGCACTGTTTAACTGCGTGCTCCCCGACTACCAGACGCCGATGCCGCAACTAAGCGGCGCACACCCGACTACCAGACGCCGATGCCGCTCAGCTTTTGCGTGATCCTGTTCACAGTGAACATCACCATGAACGACACGACGCCCTGCGTGAGCCCGAACGCCGTCGCGAGCGAAAACTTGCCCTGTTGCAAACCGTATTTATATGTGATGGTATTGATGACCTCCGACGACTCCTGCGTGTATAAATTCTGTAAGCCGATGATCTGCTCGAAGTTGGCGTTCAATATGCCGCCTGCCTGGAGGATGAACAAAATTACGATGGTCGGGAGGATGGACGGCAGCGTTATGTATATGGCCTGCTTGAAGCGCCCGCAACCGTCGACCACCGCCGCCTCGTACATCTGCGCGTCCACCCCGGCTATCGCCGCAAGATAGATGATAGTCCCCCACCCGATTTCCTTGTACACGTGCGACCAGAACATCAGGCCGGTGAAATATTCGGACATCATCAGTATGTTGATCCGCGTCGTCTCGGGGCCGAAAAGGCCCAGGCGTATGTCGTTAAACGGGCCGTATAGCTCGAAGAATGAGTAGAACAGCGACACGATGGCTATCCACGAAAGGAAATGCGGCAGGTAGCTGATGGTCTGCACGACGCGCTTGAATAGCATTTTACGCAGTTCGTTGAGCATCAGCGCGAAGAGTATGGTGAGCGGGAACGCGAAGAACAGTTTGAGCGCGCTGTAAAACACGGTGTTGACCACGGCGCGCCGGAGCGGCTCGATGGTCACCATGCTAGCGAAATGCTTGCCGCCGACAAACGGGCTACCGAACACGCCGTCGACGACGTTAAAGTCCTGGAAGGCCATAACAATGCCCGCCATAGGCACATAGCAAAATATTATGGTCCACACCAGAGAAAAACTCAGTAACACATACAGTAGAGCGTGCCGCTTTATCCTGACCGACAGCTTGGCTTTCTGCGAATTGCCGCCTCCGCCTTTGCCGCCGCTACCGCTGTCTTCGTCATGGTAGCCGTACACAACTGGATTGGTACTCACATGACCACCTCATGTCCGCTGATTTGTTGATTAATAGTGTTCACGACAGTGCCGTCACCAACATGGCACGAAAGTATGGAGTCGTGGACACTATGGCGGCGAAACGCGGCGCGCGGGTGCAACG
>Ga0099364_10001195_pt1 | contig 43334 bp, 36 predicted proteins | sample TergutTh196P3_FD_73070 | JGI IMG/M metagenome (GOLD analysis project Ga0099364, IMG submission 73070) | Microcerotermes parvus P3 segment gut microbial communities from Pointe-Noire, Republic of the Congo - Th196 P3 | ecosystem: Host-associated > Arthropoda: Insects > Digestive system > Gut ...
GGCTCCCTGCCGGGGTGGGCGCTGAATGTCACTGGTTAGCAAAATCCCTGCGGGGTGGGGCAGGGGGCCGCTTTGTTCCGGTCTAAAACTGGGGCTGCCGCACATTCTTAGTGCGACAGCCCCGATTCGTAATGCCTTGCAGAGACACGGGCGATTGATAATCGCCCCTACGAACCAACCAAGGATGTTTCCTTATCTAAATGACATTGCCGTCTGAACTGTAACCTTGCATATACCATTATACCATTATACCATTATCCCTGCCCCTTTGCTTGACATCAATGATAGCACGGTGTATGATTTAAGCATGTAAAAAAGAAAAGGAGAAGTTTAATGTCAATCAAGAACCCAATTGACCATGCTAGAGATGCTTGCTACACCATGATACGCAAGTTCGCTGCTGAAGATTTGCCACCAAAAGGCCGTTTTCACTACCATCAGGGTGTTTTTCTATCAGGTATGTATAAAACCTATGAACTATGCAAAGATGAAAAACTGTTTAGCTACATAAAAAACTGGATTGATAGCGTTATAAGCGAGGATGGCATTATCTTAGTGCAGGATGGCATTCAAATGGACGATATGCAACCGGGAATTCTGCTGTATCCGTTAATGGACAAATTCGATGACCAAAAATATCGGCTTGCCTTGGCCTTTTTAATGGGTCAGTTCGCATGTTACCCCCGCAGCAAATCGGGCGGTTTATGGCATAAGGATAGCTATCAAAACGAAATGTGGCTAGACGGTCTTTACATGGGCGGTCCGATAAATGCAGAATACGGCAAGCGTTTTAACAGTTCTAGACATACTGAGCTGGTCATTGAGCAGATTAAACTCATGCGCAAGTTCACTATGGATGACGAAACCGGTCTTTGGTATCATGCTTGGTCTGAGTCGAAAACAGCCTCATGGGCTAATCCGCAGACCGGTCAATCTCCGGAGTTCTGGGGGCGTTCAATAGGTTGGGTAACCGTAGCTATTTTAGATGACCTTGATTTCATATCAAAGAGCAATCCGAGTTGGAATGAGCTTGTGGAAATAGTCGTTAATTTGATAGAAGCAGTATGCAAATATCAAGACGCAACAGGGCTTTGGTATCAGGTTGTTAATCGTGTAGGAGAAGCAGGTAACTGGCTTGAAACCTCATGTTCATGCTTATTTGTCGCATCAATATGTAAAGCAGTTCGAATGGGGTTAATGGACAGCGGTATGCTCAAGGCTGCAAGAAAGGGTTATGATGCTATTATCGGCTCCTTGAAATATCAAGAAAATGATGTGCTTATCGGCAGTGTTTGCATAGGTACAGGTGTTGGTGATTACGAGCATTACTGTAACCGCCCAACATCCACAAACGATCTCCATGGCGTAGGTGCATACCTAATCATGTGTGCCGAAGCAGAGCGGGTGTTTAACAAGTAAGCAAGCAAGCAAGCAAGGGGACGGTTTTTCTGTTTGGTTTATCGGTGTAGAATAAAACCAAGCAGAAGAACCGTCCCTCTGCTTACAATAAGGAAACGCAAGAGGTTTTCAAAACCTAGCCTGATGAGGCACTAGGGTGTTTTGGCCATCTTGCGCATTGCGCCCAACAGGCTGAGCTTTGTCAAGTGTTTTTCAAACTTTTCGAATTGTTTTTGCTATTTTTCCGTTACATAACGACATAACGCGAAACCTAACTGTACTCCCTGATTAATAAATAACAACAACCTCTACACAGTAAAGATCATACACCCAATCGGATTCACTTACATAAAAATAGTACAACTCCATCTCATCATCCGGTACCAGCTCACGAACTTGTAATAAAAGCTCTTCCCTATATAACATAGCTGTAAGGATGTCACCCGCTGCAAAGAAACCGTTTGAATCATCTTCTAACGCCACAACTTTCAGATACCATCCATCTGATTCTTTGCTAATCGAAGGATCGCCGGTTGGTTCTCCAATACATAAATCAACAAACCGAACCAGAACTTCATCAGGAGCAGAACCTATACCTCCGGGAGCTGACAGTGCTTTATCTCCAACTTCATTTTGAGGAATACAACTTACACAACTAAAAATGCAAAACAGCATAATGAGCAAATCTTTAATAATAATTACCAGTTTCTCCATAAAACCACACCATAAAAAGTTTAATAACTTTTCTCATAAGTATTCCTTCATTTTTATCTGTTAACATGTGTGTTTCACTTCCCCAAAATCAAGCTGCTTTATCGCTATAGTAAATTAAGTCCATCTTCATACAGCTTATTCACAGTTCAATTTTACTTATTATATCATAAAGAATCATACTTGTTTATAAACATATAGTGAACACATTTCGTTCACTATCGCTGTAACTCCTTTGTTCGGAAGCAGTTAATAAAAAAGGAAAGCGAGAAACAAAGAGAATACAATACCTAAAGGGGTACAATCTTTGTCAAGTTAAGCGAAAAGCAATTGACCAATGAAGCGGATTATGCTATAAATCGAATAAGCAAGGTAGGGGGACGGTTCTTCTGCTTGGTTTAAGTCAGTTTACTTAATAAATTTCTGCCCCAAACGGAAGACCCGTCCCCTTGCTTGCTTACCCCTGCTAACGACTCCTACCGTGGTGCGGGCGGTGATACCTGAACGGCATGAATCCAGTTGGGTTCGGGCATTAATGGGCCTGTCAGCCTGTGGGGTACATATGGCTCTTCCAGGTATGCAATTTCCTCTGAAGATAGCGCGACATCCACCGCTCCCACCGCATCCGTTATATGCGACTGCTTTGTAATCCCCACCACGGGTGAAGCGACAACCGCTTTATGCAGCAGCCAAGCGAGCGCGACCTGCGAGCGCAGTATGCCTCTCTTCAAAGCGATTTCGGCTACGCGTTCGATAATAACCTTATCCACTGCTTCCGTGGAAGCATACTTGGCTGTCTGAATAATGTCATTCGCGCTGCGGTTCGTCTCCGTGCCTGTATCGCGTGTGAGCCTGCCGGATGCCAGTGGGCTGTAAGGGGTAGATGCGACGTTCTGGTCTGCTAAAATCTGCATCATTTCCCGTTCTTCCTCGCGGTATATCAAGTTGTAATGGTTTTGCATGGAAACGAATTGCGTGAATCCATGTTTATCCGCCGTATACTGCGCTTTTTGAAACTGGTTTGCCAGCATGGCAGAAGCCCCGATGTAACGGACTTTCCCGGATTTTATGATATCGTTGAATGCTTCCATCGTTTCCTCGACCGGCGTACCGTAATCCCAGCGGTGAAGGATGTATAGGTCGACATAATCCATGCCAAGGTTTTTCAGGCTTCTGTCAATCTTGCTCATCAACGCTTTCCGGGAAGCGCCGCCGCCATTTCCGGAGCTAAACTTGCTCGAAGTAGCGGGGAAAGCCTTTGTCGCAACCACCAGTTCATCACGGTTGCCGAACTCCTTAAGCGCTTTCCCTAATATTTGCTCGCTAATGCCGTTTGCGTAGACTTCCGCAGTATCGAAGAAGTTAACCCCTTTCTCAAGAGCCTTTTTCACAAGCGGCAGCGCATCTCCTTCATCAATCGCCCAAGCGTTGTGCGACCACCCCTCTGCTTTTCCAAAGCCCATTGCGCCGAAACAGATTCTCGAAACATCCATGCCGGTATTTCCAAGTTTTACGTATTTCATAGTATCCTCCTAATAATCATTATTGTTATTTATTGCTAAGGTGAGCTGCGCCCACTACTCAAAATGGGGGGAGTCCATAACAAAAAACAGGCTAACGTATAAAGTTTGTCATAGCTCCAGTTAAGGCTTCCGGCGGTTCTATGTTACTGTGGTGTTTGCATTTGATTAAATAAGCCATGTTATCAGCCAGTGTCTTCATTATGCGGACTCCCTCTTCATCTGCGTATACATCCTCCGGCGCATAACCGTGAATGCCGTTCCAGTAGCATGAAGAAACGACCGGCATCTGCGAGATTGTGAAATACTTGTTTAACTGGTCAAATGTGGAACTGTTGCCGCCCCTTCTGCAACTGACTATGCAGGCTCCGAATTTCAATCTTTTTGCTTCCATTTCCGTACAGTAGAACAATCGGTCGAAAAAGGAGGTAGCCGCGCCTGTCGCCGAAGCAAAATGCACAGCAGAGCCTAGTATGATGCCATCGGCTTCTCTTAACGCTTGAGCGACCGTGTTTACCAAATCGTCATTAAAAACGCACTTTCCGGCTTTGCCGGGCTGTTTGCACACTCTGCAGGCGGTGCAACCTATGATGGGTTTCTTGCCGACCTGGAAGATTTCGGAATCCACTCCTTGTTTTGCTAATTGCTCTTTGATTATGCTAAGTCCTGTGAATGTGCATCCGTTTGGGTTAGGGCTTCCGTTGACTAACACTACTTTCATTGTCTCCATCACCTTTCGTAATATAGTTTGTTTATCTTTCGTAAAATATGACTGTATTATAACTGAAATGATTTATAATGTAAAATGCTTATATTAAATATCGTATCATGCCTATTTCGCATGGTGCAAACCATGCAGAAGAACCGTCCCTTTGCTTAGTTTGCAAGCAGGGGGACGGTTCTTCCGCTTGGTTTATGCATGGTATTTGCGTTTGACATACTCAATGAACAAAGAGGCGGACTGATTGAATATTCTGTTCTTTTTCCATGCCAGCACATGCCCGGATTTCCGTTCGGGCGAAAACGGCACAAAATGCAGGTTCTCATTTGGGCGGATTGAAAACGACCCCTGCACAGTCACCGCATACCCTAAACCGCGTTCAATCAGAAGCATAATGTTGGTGATAAAGTCATGATACACGAGGATATGCGGCTTTTTGCTTTTTCCGCCGAACCAACTCTCGACTTCCTCTTTTACTATATGTCTGCGCGATAGGAATAAGGGGAGGTCGATAATGTCGTTTGTGCTGATGTGCGATTTGCTTGCAAGCGGGTCATCCTTACGCATCAGCACGCCCCATATGTCCCAAAAGGCAATGGGAATATAATCATACTTCGCAGTTTCTATCGGTTCGATTAATACTGCGGCATCAATCTGCCCGTTGTCAATCTTATCACGCAAATCATCCCCGTTCGCGCTGTAAATCTCATATTGAATCATGGGGTAGCGTAAACTAAACGCTTCTATTGCATCCGGAAGGAGCAGGGAAGCGGAAGTTTCAACGCAACCGATTGATACTATGCCTCCCACTGCGCCATCGTGTTCGGCTATGTCTCTATGAGTCTTCTCGAATAAAGCAACAATTTCCTGCGCCCGCTGCTGAAACAAAATGCCGCTTGCTGTTAATGTGATGTGCCGTTTACCGCGAACCAGAAGCGTTGTCTCCAGTTCATTTTCCAGTTCAATAAGCTGTCTGCTCAAGGTAGGCTGCGTAACATGAAGTGTCTGTGCGGCTTTTGTGATGTTGCCTTCCCTTGCTACGGCGAGAAAATATTTCAATATGCGCATGTCCATAATATGATCTCCGATATTTTTTGTAACTTAATGATTGAAAACGTGAAATAAAGACAAGAATTTTTTTCTTGCGTTCCCTAAATCCTAACCCCTTTCAGTCCGTAGACTGCTTTATAAACACAAAACCTCTTGCGCAGCAACAGGATTTCCTGTTGTTTCCACGCGTTTGTATTCTCCGTCCGGGTGCAGTTCCCATGCGCAGGCATTGTCGCTCCACATCAGCGCGAAAATACCGCAGGCGCGTTCTTTCAGCTCCCGGTCTTCTATAGGGAAGATCAGCTCGACTCGCCGGATAAGATTTCGCGGCATCATGTCAGCGCTGCCCATATAAACAAGCGGGTCGCCGGCATTTTGGAATATGAACATTCTTACATGCTCCAGAAAACGCCCTACGATGCTCCGCACGCTGATTCTGTCGCTTATGCCCTCCAAACCCGGCAGCAGCCCGCATATTCCACGGACCAGCAGCTTTATCTCAACGCCCGCCTGCGATGCCTCATACAGTTTGCGGATAACATCGATGTCCAGCAGGGAGTTTACCTGTATTTCAATGCCGCTTTGCAGACCGCTCATGGCGTTTTGAGCTTCCCTGCCGATTTTGTCCAACAGGAATTGCTTTAAATGCTCGGGGGCTACGACCAGCTTATGGTACTGCGGCGGTATGGAAAACCCGGTAAGGTGGTTAAATAACGCCGAAGCATCCACGCCGAAAGCCGGACGGCTGGTGAATATGCTTATGTCTGTGTAAATTCTGGCAGTTATGTCGTTGTAATTACCCGTGGACAGGTGCAGATAGCGCCTTATGCCATCTTCATCCCTGCGCACCACCAATGTAACCTTGCAGTGCGTCTTCAGGCCTGTCAAACCGTAAATTACGTGGCAGCCGGCTCTTTCCAGCCGCTGAGCCCACTGAATGTTGTTTTCCTCGTCAAACCTTGCTTTCAGTTCCACGAGAACAGTCACCTGCTTACCGGCTTCAGCGGCCTTTTCCAGCGCGTCAATCACCAAGCTCCGCCCGCTTACCCTGTAGAGCGTTTGTTTGATAGCGAGCACATCGGGGTCTGATGCGGCAGCTCTTATGAAATCCACAACATGGTCAAAACTTTCATACGGGTGGTGGAGCATCCAGTCGCGATTGCGTATCAGCGCGAACATATCACCGCTCTGTGCAAAATCCGCAACGGTTCTGGGGGCAATCGTGCTCATGCGCAGATGCTCATACCCTTTGAGGGCAGCTATCTTCATCAGTGCGCGCAAATCCAGATATCCGGGCAGTTCAACAACAAAACGCTTATTCACCGGAAGCATGTTCATGAGGAATTCCTTCATTTTATCATCGAACCCCTCGCTAAGCTCCAAACGTATCGTCCTGCCGCGTTTGCGCTTTTTCAGGGTACGTATCATTTCCTCCAGCAGATTGTCGGTATCATCGTCAGCGTCAAAATCCGCGCTGCGCGTAATGCGGAAAAACCCGAATGCTCGTAGCTCATTTAAGTTGCATATTTCCGGAAGAAAGTGAGCAATCAGTTCCTCCAGAGGCAGTAGGCAGTAGTTATTCTCGCAAGGCAATGGAATAAAGCGAGGCAGAATTGACGGCACCTGAATTACAGCGTAGACGTTTTTCTGTTCTGCATTCTTCATCCGTACTCCAATGTTAAGCGATTGGTTGGCGAGGAACGGGAATGGCCTGCTTGGATCAATCGCCAGAGGCGTTAGGACGGGCAGAATCTCATTATCGAAATATTTTCTGATGTAATCATGCTGCTGATCGTTAAGCTCGCCTACTGTCACAAAAAAAATGCCATGCCCGCGCAGTTCATCCAGAATTATGTCAAGACTTGACAGTTGCGTTTTCTGGAATGCCTTAACCGCATACAGCGTCCTCTCCAACTGTTCGGCAGGCGTGAGTCCCGCTTCGTCAGGGGTCGGGTCGTTTTTTGCATCATTGAGATAAGCCACGCGCACCATGCAGAACTCATCAAGGTTGGATGCGGTAATAGCGAGGAACTTTAAACGGTCAAGCGGCAGCGTGGATGTCTTCAGAGCCTCATCAAGCACACGCTCATTGAACTTCAACCAAGACAATTCCCGGTTAATGAAAGGTACAGCCATATCATACCTCCTGACTCAATGTTAAATATGTCCTCAAAAATACAGCTATAATGAGTTTTCGGGGACATTTAATAATTATACATATTGCCGGCTTTCAAGACAGGGGTGATGCCGAATATCTCTCGAAATAACGCTGCGCTCTCTTTGAACCGTAGTTGTTCTAAGGTATAATCATCATTAATTTTTATGGATATGACAAGATTAACGCCTTTTAAATTTACGCCGGTCAGGCTTGCTTTCTGTTTTCGGGAATAGTCGAGCGCTTTTGCAAGATTCATTATCGCATGAAGTTTTGCCGCCAACTGGATGTCTTTCCCATACAGTGCGCCGCCCCGCCATCCGCCCCGCGTCATTCTTGGAAGATTTCTTGGAGCGATGATATTCGCTGCCATCAGTGTTTCTGCGGATGTCAAGCCGTAAATATGGGCATCCCTCACCAAGTCAAAAGAGGCTTCAACGACATCTGCCGAGTTGACGTAGTAACCGGCTTCATGCAGTATAGAGGCAATTTGCAGCAGATGCCCTCTCTGCGCAGTCAGCCCGATGAGGGCTTTGAGTTCCTCAAACAACTTCATCGCAATATGAGCAACGTAATTTCCATGCTTCATATCGCAGCGGTAACGTTTTGCTAAGTCAATGGCTGATGCGACAGCTCCCTTTCTCAAGTTTTCGTTATATTTCTTCCGCGCGCCGGGTATAAGAAGAATGTTCTGCATTGCATCAGCTATATTCGCTTCTGCGCAAGATAGCTTCTGCGCATCCGTGAGGCGAAGAAGAGAAGCAAGCAAGGCAAGCATAGCATACAACATGCCGCCGCTCTGTATGTCAAAACCATGCTGGGAGCACATCTGTTCGACAGAGAGCATTCTGTATGTTTGATAAAGCCGCAGCAATTCATCACGCGTTATCAATACAGCGCTGCTGCCGGCTTGAATGCCGCATAGCTTGTAAAGAGGCTGCAGGTCGCTTGTAATGAACATGATGCTGTCTGTTTTCCAAAGGTCCTGAATGCGGTTGTCCTTCGTAAGAAACGTATCGAGATATTCCTCGGCTATCACGCCCGTATTGTGCGATAGTCCATCTGCTTCCCTCATCATCTCGGCGATTTTCAGCAGCCCGGTATTTATGCTGTGTGCTAGAACAACCTTATCGTTTTTAAGCAACTCAAAGTCGGTCGTACCCGTTCCGCCGTTGACTAGCAGCGTTCCCCCTGCGGGTATGACCTCGCTGTTTTTCACAGCGTTGAGCATCAGCGCACTGACTTCTGTATCTTCCAGTACGTGGACATCAAGCTTGCTCCTTGTTAGGAGATGGTCGAGTATGTAGGCTTTGTTAGCCGCTTCACGCAATGCTGTCGATGCAACAGCAAAAATGGCGCTTATGCCGTATTCCTTCGCTTTTTCGCAGAATCCGCTTATCACCGACGAGAGCGACTGCACTGTGTCGAAGGTAATATACCCGGTTGAAAACACTTCCTTGCCTATCTGCGTCGGCATCTCCAGCCTGTCCAGAAGCAAAACCTGTCGGCCATCCCATTGTGAGATGTGCATCCTGACGGTGTTTGAGCCTATATCGATAGTAGCAGCTATTTTTTGCTTTCGCATATGCATATTCCCCCTGCCTTACATTGAGGTTTGCTCTCCAATAATACCACAAAGCAAACGCAATGTCACAGCTTTTCAAGGGTTTGCAAGGTAAAATGTATGTAAAATCTAGGTGTTCTGCGTGATAGGCGGGTAAGGGTAGGGGACGGTTCTTCTGCATGGTTGTTCAAATGAAGAAAGCAGGCAAGGGGGTGATCCTTCTGCTTACTTTTATTTTACACCGATAAACCAAGCAAAAGAGCCGTCCCCCTGCTTACCCTTGCTTACTTCTCACAAATCCGCAATCGCTACGATATTATCTTTCCCCATCCCGGCAACGTGGAGATTACTGTCGTACTCGTAACAAAAATTGAGGAACTCCCGCTTTAACCCATCGTCGCTCATTATATTCTGCAGTACCACGCCGGGTATGCTCCGCGATAGCGCACCCGGACCGGACAATCTTATGTTCTTCGCACCACCGCTCTCAAGAATACCGCACAGTTCGTCCGGCATGAAAGCGTAGGAAACCGGCCACGGCGTACCCCCGGTTTCAAAAGACCACGCCGTTTTCTCGAACGGATCCATTAAACCAGTCTCATAAAACGTCCGCACATCCGCCATATCCGGCTGGTGTCCCGCCCGTTGCACTAACCCATGATCGAGCGTCCAACGGGCTAAGGCATCACGTGTTGCTCGATCAAGTATATATTTCTCCTTCTGTGCCGGGTCAAAATGGTATGTCCACGCAAGGCGGCTGTACACGCTGACACAGATTCGCTTATCCGCAATGCGCATAAGGTTTTTCATCACAGCTCTGTGATTCGGATAGGTATATGAAATCGGCGCATCGAACGACATCACTAGGTCAAACTGCTTATCGTCGAACATGCCTATATCCTCTAGCGAACCGTGGATGAACGTCATATTCCCGGCTACTCCACGCTCCCCAGCAAGTTCCTCCGCTTTTTCGATCATAGGCAGCGAGATGTCAAAATGCGTAACATGAACATCGTGCGCCGCCAGAAGCAGGGAAAAGCGCCCATACCCCGCCCCGCCGTCGAAAGCGGTGCTGATTCCACCGAGGTTTTCCAACAGCAGCCGCTCGATATGTGCCTTGGCAATTATGTCATCGATGAATGTGTGCTCCCGCGCGGTTTCCTCGTCCGCCTTTTGCGGCAGATTCCAGAAACGGCGTGATATTTCTGTTGAAATACTCATATAGTAACTCCCTACCTCAATTCTCAATTTTAACTTAGTGACGGAACATTTCCTGTTTTTGCTTACGTTTCCAATCACTAAGTTAATTCACCACTGTACTGCGCGCATTTTGTCGCAGTAGTATCTTACCATGTCCCATTGGGCATCGGGGGCTATGCGGTGGTCGGGGCAGGGGATGTAGCCGCCCAGGGCTGCAAGCGGCTTCAGGCGTTCTATCTCCGCATCCACGGCATTGCGGTCCTTTGCGAAAATGCGCTTGTCCATGCCGCCTATGCCCAGCAGCTCCCTGCCGTACTTCTCCCGCCAGGGGGCGATGCTTGCGTTCCATGTTCCAACCTCGATGGGGAACATCGTATTGACGCCGTTTTTCAGCCATATGGGGAGCAGGGAGTCAATCAGGCCGTCGCAATCGAGCGAAAACACCTTGACCCCGTGGGCCTTGCCTAAATCGGTGATTTTCTTATAATAAGGCCCGACCTTCTCCTCGAAAACAGAGGGGATTACCAACGGCCCTGATTTGAAGCATATGTCCTCCCAGAAATGGATGAAATCAAATGTAACACCCATCTCCGTACACTTCTCCAGCCCGAATCTGATTACATTGTAAGCCAGCTCGCCTACCGTGTGGATTACCTCATCGTACAGTTCCTCATCATCAACGGCGATATAGCTCAGCCCCACAACACCGAACCAGTTACGGATGACACCGTACAGGCTGCCGCCGTAAAGCCCTATTGGGTTGCCGCTATCGGTATGATAGCTCAGGGTATCGAAGTCATATCTGTCCCCGGAGAACTGCAGGCGCGGCAGGTATTCTTTCTCCCAGGATTCCCTGTCAGTCAGAGTATGGCCGATTTCAGCGGGTATCGACACGATGCCGGGTTTTTGCAGCTCAATAACGCCGTCTCTGTTGAGAACATGCTGCGAACCGTCAGGCAGTGTTTTTATCACATGCTGCTCAAATGACGGCCACAGATTGGTACAGCCTGTAAAGTGCTCGCCGAAACCGAAGTCGAATCCAAGCCTTTCCGATATGCTGTTCCAGTCCTCGCCCTGTCTGACATGCCCCTCGGATATCCATTTATCGACAGTTTCGTCCCAATAGCCGAAATGCACAATAGGCATCTGCGCATTTGTCTCATAATTGAGCACGGATAAGAATTTGCTTCTGTTGTCCATAGTTTTTCTCACTTTCATATTGTAAAAAATAAAAACAAATTACATATAGATTAAAAACAAAAATTTTGATATAATACGTCACACATGAAAATTTGGAGGTATGGTCATGAGCGAAATTCTAAAAGAAATGTCCGAAGCGCTGCAGGCGGGGAAAGCGAAAATCGTTAAAGAACTGGTGGAAAAAGCGCTTGAAGAAGGCATTTCGGCAAAAATAATCTTAGAAGACGGTTTGTTATCCGCAATGGATATAATCGCCGTTAAATTCAAGAATAACGAGGTCTATGTTCCCGAGGTGCTGATAGCGGCGCGGGCTATGAACATGGGTACGGCGCTTCTTAAGCCGCATCTTGCCGAAGCAGGGGCGAAGCCCGTGGGGCGGGCATTGTTAGGCACTGTTAAGGGCGATCTGCATGACATTGGGAAGAACCTCGTGCGCATGATGCTCGAAGGCAAGGGTATCGAAGTCATCGACCTGGGCGTGGATGTGCCGGCTGATAAGTTTATCGAAGCGTATCAGGCGGAGAAACCGGATATTGTCGCGCTGTCCGCTCTGCTGACCACGACAATGGTAGAAATGCAGAACACTATCAGCGCTTTCGTAGATGCCGGCCTGAGGGATGAGGTTATAATAATGGTAGGCGGCGCGCCTGTCACCGAAAGCTTCTGCCGGGATATTGGAGCCGATGTATACGCCGCCGATGCCGCAAGCGCCGCCGATGCCGCAAAAACTGCGATCCTTGGGAAGAAAGCTTAACTGAGGTTGACCGTGTGCAGTTACGATCTCGTGAAATAAAACTCGCTGATTTCAAATAATTCCTCGCTTCTTGGGATGCCTTCGGCAGCGGTGAATCTGAACATAAGATCGAGCGCGTGTGGGGTGTAGCTGCCGCCGTAGTTAACTTGGTTTAGGATTTCCGCCGGAATGCGCAGCGTGTAAGTTTCCCATTCGCCTGCAGTGCCGTTTATCTCCCAACGCCCCAGACTGAATGTCCACGAGGGGTCAGGCCATATCCTAAAGCCCCAGTTGGCGTATATCTCTATGCGCCCGCCCGCCAGCGCCTTTGCGCGTACCGATAACTCACCATCGCCGCCGGTTGCGAATACAGCCATGCTGTATAGTAACTGGCTGCCGTCGGTTATGCCGGAGACTTTCACGTTGCGCCCCATTTCCGTAGCTGCGCCAGCATCATCGGAGGGCGCGCGCCATAATCCGCCGTTGTTCCTAAAATGGAAGCGGGCAGCAGGCAAGGGCTTGTTCCATATGTCGGTATGGAGATAAGCGGAGTCCACGGGGGGCAAGTTGAACTGCCAGTCGATGAAATAGCACAGCGCGAAATAATCCATATCCTCATCGGCGCCTCGGAATGTAAATGTTATATCCTTAACGCCGCTTATAGGACGCAGCAGGTAAGCGGTGTAATACACGTTTGCGCCGTCAACGCGCCGTATGGGTATCTCGCAGATTACAGGGCCGTCGCTGCCGCCTTCCCTGACAACAATTACCGCGCCGTCTTCGAATCCGCGCACGCGGACTGTCAGCGATATAGGCTCCAACGAACCAAAGTTTACATCCCTGTATGTCACATAATGCGTATTGTTTACAAAAAGGCTGGGGATGAAGTTTACGAAAGGATTGCCCATTTCCACCATGCTCTCAGCCTCGCTCATGCTCCGGTTTGCCGAGTTTGTCTCGTAAGGGAGGGCCACAGCGGACTGCGCTTGGTATGGGTTGATCAAGCCTACGGCCGGCCAGTCGCCGTAATCAGGCTGCCAGCCAATGCCGTGGCGGTCTATCAGCCCGCGCCAGACGGACGGCTCATTGAAATGCGCCGCATGAAGCATGGTAGTCCAGGATACTCCTTCAGCCTCCAGTATTCTTAGCAGCTCCGGGTTCGGGTAGCTTGTCAGATCCAGACCCCCTTCATATCCGACCGTCAATGAGGGAACTTCCGTGTTCATGATGGGATAACCATGCTGTTTGAACCATTTTATGACAAAGCGCATTAACTCGTAATTTATCCAGGAATCCTCATCGCGGTAGCCGTTGGCCGTCTCGTAAGCATGAAAACCTACTGCTTCGTTTGCCCATGATATGGGGGTGCTGACAAGCTGCTCCATCTCGGTAAGGCACCAAAGTGTCTCATCTAAGTCAAAGGTATGCGAAAAAGACCAGAGGATGCATAAAGTATTCGGCGCCAGCCCGCGTATTAAATCATATGCCTGAGCCATAAGCAAAGGGGATTGGCCGCGCTGCGGATGCCCCTGCTCGGGTTCACCCATTTCGTTCATAACATCGTAAAACACATGCGGCTCGTCTTTATAGCGCGGGGCGATGATTCTCCAATAGTCGAGCATATGGTCATAGAAAACCCTGCCGTCATCGTCCGTCATCAGGCTGGGACCGAGCCAGACATACAGACCCAGCTCCGCAGCCCAGTCGACGAAGAGATCCGCTGCTTCAAGGTATTTCCGGTTCTCATCCTCGTTTTGCTCATATGGCCAAATAATAGGCACGTTAAACCTGACGCAGTTCATGCCGTTATTCCTGACCTGAGCCATGTCATCAAAGGTGATTTTCATCCCGCCTGTCAGCAGCATCTCGTATGCGCCCGAAATCATCCCGCGCATCAGCGTGCCGCTTGCTGTCATAACCGTGCCGTCGCGCACAACCGGGCGGCGGGAGGAAATAGTGTCGGGCGGCGCTGAAGGATCGGTAGTCGGGGCTGAGACTAAGTCGTTTATGGGATCGTTGCTTAAGCCTACGGCCGGTCCTGATATTGCATCCGATGAGGGGGGAGCGGCCTGCGTAGACGGCAGAATATGCAGCAGCAGAATAACCGCTGTAAAGACACAGCCAAGCAAAGCCCCTGATAAAACACAGATGATGATAGTTTTACGTTCCATATGTATCCATTCCTTTAGAACAAAAAGATTGACAAATTAAGCATGTTTTGTTAATGTTAGAACCTACAAGGAGGGGTATGACAATGACGCTTTATGAAGAACTCACCATGCGCGGGCTTATCGCGCAGGTTACCAATGAGGCTGAAATCAGCCGGATGCTCAACAAAGGCGAGGTTATATTTTACATCGGGTTTGACCCGACGGCGGATTCGCTCCATATCGGCCATTTCGTCGCGCTTTCGTTTATGAAGCGCCTGCAGATGGCGGGCAATAAGCCGATTGCGCTTGTCGGCGGCGGAACGGGGATGGTAGGGGACCCTTCGGGGAGGACCGACCTTCGCAACATGATGACAGTCGAGATCATACAGCATAACTGCGATGGGCTGAGGAAGCAGATGGAGAAGTTCATCGACTTCTCGGAAGGCAAGGCGCTGATGGTAAATAACGCCGACTGGCTTCTGGGGCTTAATTATGTTGATTTCCTGCGGGAGTTCGGGGTGTGTTTTTCCGTCAATAAGATGCTCACAGCGGAGTGCTACAAGAACCGCATGGAAAAAGGGCTGTCATTTCTCGAGTTTAATTATATGATAATGCAGAGCTATGATTTTTACGAACTTTTCCTGAGATACGGCTGCAATATGCAGTTCGGCGGCGATGACCAGTGGTCGAATATGCTCGGCGGCACGGAGCTGATACGAAAGAAGCTAGGCAAGGACTCACATGCTCTGACAATAACGCTCCTGCTTAACTCCGAGGGGAATAAGATGGGGAAAACGGAAAGAGGCACAGTCTGGCTTGACGCGGATAAGACAAGCCCGTTTGAGTTCTTCCAGTACTGGCGCAATGTGGCGGATGCCGATGTGATAAACTGCCTGAAACAGCTTACATTCCTGCCGATTGAGGAAATTCTGGCGATGGAGGCTTGGGAAGGCAAGGAACTCAACCAAGCTAAAGAAACCCTTGCGTATGAGCTCACGGCCCTCATACATGGCCATGAGACAGCGGCGAATGTGCGCGATACGGTGCGAGAGCTGTTTAACTCGGGCGGCGCAGCGGATATGCCGTCTGTCGAGCTTGCGGAGGCGGATTTCGCCGATGGGGTAATCGACATATTGACGATACTTCAGAAGTCCGGCCTATGCCCGTCTAAGTCGGATGCCCGGCGCGCCGTGGAGCAGGGCGGGGTAGAGGCCGCAGGCGAAAAGGTTGCTACTATATCAAAAGTCTTCACAACCACGCAGTGCGAAGGCGATGGGATAGTGGTAAAACGCGGGAAGAAAAACTACAGGAGAGTAAAGTTGGGAGCCGGAAATTAGTAATTTAGTGATTGAAAACGAAAGCAAAAACAACAAAATCAAATCCGTCTGCGGAGCAGACACAACAACTCTCAACTGTCAACTTCGGCTTGTCCGCATTAGTAATTACGGTATTACTCATCTTCGCGGAACACTATCTGGCAGCCGAAGCTGTCGGGGTCGCTGCCGGTGATAGGTTCCCTTACGACCTTGCAGTTGAGAATGTAGAATTTGCCGCTCAAGCTAAACTCGATTTTCAGGTATATACCCCCCACAAGCATAATATCAGGGGAAACCAGCAAGAGACCTGTGGCGCTGATGTCTTTGATGATGATGTTTATCGGGTCTAAAAGCGTAACGGTTTCGCGGTCTACAATGAGTTCTTTTATTTGCGCAAGGGTTCTCATAGGGTAACGGGTCGCAACACGGGCCTCCCGCTGCCGCTGCCCGTGGATGGATATTTCATAGACACCTTGGCGGATGCTTCTTAGTTTGCCGCCAAACTCGCTGACACTGTCAGGATGTATAACCAAAAGCTGGAAACGCGTCCCCGGTTTAATACCTTCGAGCCCCTCGGATACCTCAATATACAGCTCATCCTTGCCATATCCGGTGACGGTGGTTTTTGTTATGAGCTTGCCTTGTAAATCATAAATCATAATCGCGGAATCCATGCATTTTCTGGCCGCATGTGTCATATTTATGTTCACCCCTTGATTCGAGTTATGTTTTTATCAGGATTTATGCTATTGTAGCACAATCATTTGCGTTTAGCAATCCAAAATAAGTCTAAATTAAGTAAAGAGAGGCAGCAATTCAAATGAAGGATATATCACGCATTGCCGCAGCAATCCGGCCTTCAGCGACATTAAAAGTAGATGCGCTGTATAAACAGATGAAGGACGATGGGAAGAAAGTCATCGGCTTCGGCGCGGGCGAGCCTGATTTTGATACGCCTGAGAATATCTGCCGGGCAGCCGAAAGGGCAATCCGGGATGGCTGGACGAAATATACGCAATCGAGCGGTATGCCTGTTCTAAGGCAGGCGATCGCAAACAGGCTGCTGACTGACTGCGGGATAAACTATACAGGAAGCCAGATCGTTGTAGCCAGCGGCGCGAAGCATAGCATTTTCATTGCGCTTCAAACACTCATAAACCCGGGTGACGAGGTTATTCTGCCCGCGCCATACTGGGTGACATATGCCGAAGCCATCAGAATGGCCGGCGGCATCCCTGTTGTTATATTGGCATCAGAAGCATACGATTTCAAGATTACGCCGCATCAGCTGGAATCGGCTGTATCAGAAAAGACAAAGCTTCTGATAATAAACAACCCCTGCAATCCGACAGGGACTGTGTACAATGATGATGAAATCCGCAAGCTGGCGGATGTTTGCATAAAACATGATTTATATATAATGTCTGATGAGATTTATTATCAGCTTGTATATGACAACAGGAAATTCACCAGTTTTGCAAAGCTGGGCGGGGACATTATGGAACGCACGGTTATAGTAAACGGCGTGTCAAAGTCGTATGCAATGACCGGCTGGCGCATCGGTTACACAGCATCAAGCAAGCGTTTGGCGGATGTAATGGGTAATTACCTCAGCCATTCCACAAGCGCGCCAAGCACGGTTTCGCAACTAGCTGCTGTCGAAGCCTTGCAGGGCCCGCAGGGCAGCGTTTCGTCCATGCGCGGCATTTTTCAGCAAAGGCGCGATTATATTGTAGAGCGGATTAACGCGATAGAAGGCGTAAGCTGCCGAAAGCCGGAGGGCGCTTTTTATGTGATGTTGAACATTGAAGAGCTTATCGGCAAAACGCTGTGCGGTAAGTTGATTGGCGACAGCGACGATTTCGCGCTTGCCTTTCTTGAAGAGGCGCAGGTAGCGGCAGTGTCATGCACTGACTTCGGATGCAGCAACTTCATCCGCCTGACATACGCCACATCAATGGAATCAATAAAAAAAGGCATGGACAGGCTAGAGCGGTTTGTTGAGAGTTGAGAGTTGAGAGTTGAGAATTGAGAATTGAGAATTGAGAATTGAGAGTTGAGAGTTGAGAGTTGAGAGTTGAGAGTTGAGAGTTGAGAATTGAGAGTTAGAGCTGGGAGTTGGGTTTATGAATAGTTACGAAAGTCCGTTGGCATCCAGGTATGCTGGCTCGGATATGCTTTATCTGTTTTCCCCGGATAAGAAATTTACGACGTGGCGGAAGCTGTGGATCGCGCTGGCTCGTGCCGAACGTGAGCTGGGGCTTGATATCAGCCGGGAGCAGATTGCTCAGATGGAAGCATGTATGGGTGATATCGACTATGAATATGCCGCGCAGATGGAGAAGAAGCTGCGCCATGATGTTATGGCGCATATTCATACATTCGGGAAAGTCTGCCCTGAGGCTATGCCAATCATCCACCTGGGAGCGACGAGCTGCTATGTCGGGGACAACACCGATATAATTATAATGAAAGAGGCTCTTGGGCTGATCCGCGCAAAACTCCTGCTCATTATTCGCGCACTGGCAGATTTTGCGCAGAAGTATAAGAAAACACCAACGCTGGGATTCACCCATTTTCAGCCCGCGCAGCTGACGACTGTGGGAAAACGCGCCACAATCTGGATAAACGAGCTGGTGATGGATTTTGATGAGGTTGAATATAGGCTCGGTACGCTGAGGCTTCTCGGCTCGAAAGGCGCTACGGGCACTCAGGCAAGCTTCTTGGAGCTTTTCGGCGGAGACCATGCGAAAGTAAAGCGTCTGGAGGAGCTTATAGCAAAAGAAATGGGATTCGGCGAGGTCGTGCCTGTGTCGGGGCAGACGTATTCGCGGAAGGTGGATGCCGGCGTACTTGCGACACTTAGCGGTATTGCGCAGAGCGCGGGTAAGTTCGCCGTTGACATGCGGCTGCTCAGCCATCTGAAGGAATGTGAGGAACCGTTCGAGGATAGGCAGATCGGCTCGTCCGCCATGCCATATAAGCGCAACCCGATGCGCTGCGAGAGAATTTGCGCACTGGCCAGGAACATAATCGCAAACACTCAGAACGGCGCCATGACGGCTAGCAGCCAGTGGCTTGAACGCTCGCTTGATGATTCCGCTAATAAACGCATTTCGATACCCGAGGCGTTCCTTGCTGCGGATTCTGTTTTGAATATTTATCTGGATGTGGCAAGCGGGATAAAGGTCTTTCCAAAGGTTATTAACAAGCACATAATGGAAGAACTGCCGTTCATGGCTACGGAGAACATTATGATGAAGGCGGTAAAAAATGGCGGCGACAGGCAAGCGCTGCATGAGGCGATCCGCCGCCATTCAAACGCCGCTGCCGCTGCTGTAAAGGAGCAGGGAGCGGGGAATGACCTCGTATCCCGTCTGGCGGGTGACCCGCTGTTCGGAATGACCGAGGCTGATATAATCTCGGAGCTTGAGCCGTCGGGTTATTACGGCCGCGCCCCCGAGCAAGTGGACGACTTTTTATCCGGTATTGTCCGCCCTCTGCTGGAAGCGAACGAAGCCCCGGAAATTACATTACCGGAGCTGCGCGTATAGTAATCTTATCGTTCTCGGTTTCAGTGCCGTTGATTGGATTTTACGGTATTGGCGGCTTGGGTCATGATGGTCATATAGTCGATCCTGTTTTGCGGATCGAAGTCAATCATCTGCGCAAACAGCTCTCCCTTGTCCGTGACGACATACTTCGGCGGGAGCTGGTTTAGCATGATAGCCATCACATCAAGGCGGCAGCTATCACATTGGCATACATCCGCTTCCTTATACCATTTTTCAATGAACTGCTTTACGGCTTCTTCTGTGTAGTTCCTTAGTTGCTTCATAGTAAATCAACCGCCTTTCCGGGTACCATGAGTCTATTATACGATACCGGTTATGTATATTCAAGCAAAATATCTATAACAAAATGTAATGAAGTATAACACTTGGTTCCCGGTTCTTATTTGCATTGCGCTGCTTTTATTACGTTTGATACAAGCACGGATGTTGTAACTGTGCCTACGCCTCCCGGCACGGGGGTTATTGCGGCAACAACCGGCTCGGCTTCGTCGAACTTCACATCGCCGCAGAGCTTGCCCTTTTCCGAGTTCCAGTTGATGCCAACGTCAATGACAATCTGGCCTGAGCTGAAATACTCCTTAGTCATGCCCTCCGCCTGCCCGGTGGCGGCTATGACTATTTCGGCGTTTCTTGTTATAGCCGGCATGTCGGCTGTGCGGGTATGGCAGATTGTGACAGTCGCATTCCTGGCCATCAGCATTATGGCGGCCGGCTTCCCGACAACCAAGCTGCGGCCGGCGACAGCAACGCGTTTCCCTGTGTAGTCTATGCCGTAGTAATCCAGTATCTCTATGATAGCCTGCGCCGTGCATGGGGCGAAACCCTTTCCGCTGCCCGTGAAAACACCTGCAAGAGAGCCTTCTGTAATGCCGTCAATGTCTTTGGCGGGGTCCAGAGCTTCACATGCGGCGCGTTCGTCGAGATGCTTCGGCAGGGGGCGGAACATTAGCACCCCATGTATGCTGCCGTCGTTGTTTAGGTTTTCGACAGCCTCAATGAGCGAAACCTGACTGACATCGGCAGGGAGCGTGACGCGCCTGACCATAACGCCGACGGATTCACAGCGCTTAATTGCGTTCTTCTCATAAGAGACATCGTCAGCCCTCTCCCCGATGCGCAAAATCGCGAGGGCAGGGGAGATGCCCTTATCTTTCAGACATAAGACATCCCTTTTCATTTTCTCACCAAGCGCCTCAACAACAGCAGCGCCTTTTAACAGATTTGCCATAACTAAAATTCCTCCTCAACCCCGCAGCTTCGATGCAACACTTTCGTATATCGTGTCTGCAAGTGCGCCGTATCTCTCTAGCAGGCTGTCTGCTTCGGATTCTATGGCGGCGGCATAGGCTTTGTCTGTCATTGATTGTGTGTTGATAAACACATTCAGGCTCGCTCCGAGCAGGGCGGATTTGCAGAAAGCTACGCCTACGCCTACGTCGCTGATTGCGATTGCGCTGCCTTTTGCCGCAAACTCCTCATGCAGCTCGATGGCTTTCGCGCATGAACGCATGATATCCATCGGGACGGTGCAGGCCAGTTTGAGCGCGTCTTCCATAATCTGAGCTCTGCTTGGGTCGTCTTTCGGTATGCCGTAGGCTTTTGCCAGCGGCTCGAAGACTACAGCATCCTCGTCAACAAGCCGTAATAACTCTGCTTGAAGCGCGGCGGCTTCGTCCATAAGCCGTATGATATCCGCCTCGACATCCGCATACTTTTTTTTACCTGCGGTAAGGTTCCCGACCATCGAGCCGAGCGCCGTGCCCACAGCGCCCACAAGCGCAGAAGCGCCTCCTCCGCCGGGAACAGGCGCTTTTGTCGCAAGAACATTAATAAACTCCCTGCAAGATTCATCTACGAACAACATAAAAAACTCCTATCTAAAGTGACCTATACCTAATGCGGACAAGCCGCAGGTGAGAGTTGAGAGTTGAGAGTTGAGAGTTGAGAGTTGAGAGTTGAGAGTTGAAAGTTGAGAGTTGACAGTTGAGAGTTGACAGTTGTTGTGTCTGCTCCGCAGACGGATTTGATTTTGCTGTTGTTATTTGCTTAATTAGTCATTAAGGTACTATAATGCAAATCCGTTCCCGTACTAATTATGAATTATGCATTACAGCTTAGCGGCCACAAAAATTTTCATCATAAGATTGAAAGCCTCTAAGTTATTAAAACAACCCGCTTACTGCGCCTGTTTCTGTGTTTACGTCAATTCTGCGGTACGCCGGGTTTGAGCCGGTTCCGGGCATCATGCTTATCGCGCCGGCCATGGGGCACAGGAACTTCGCGCCGCCGAAAACCAAGATATCTCGGATAGGCAGCAGCCATCCTTTGGGTACGCCTTTTAGAGCCGGGTCATGCGAAAGGGATAGATGCGTTTTGACCATCATCGTGCAGTAATCGGCAAAGCGAGGGTCGGATTCGAAACGTTCTGCTTTCTCTGCGGCAAGAGGCGCCCAGTCTACGCCATCCGCGCCGTAGATTTCTTTGGCAATGATTTCGACACGTTCGCGAAGCGGCAACGAGAGGTCATACAGATACTCGAGCTTTGTCTGTTCCTCGCAAGCCTCAGCCACAAGCTCGGCAAGCTCACGCGCGCCTTCACCCCCGTACTGCCAGTGTTCGCTAAGAGCGCAGCGCACGCCATAATCGGCACAGAGCTTTCTCAGCAGAGCTATCTCATCGTCGGTGTCAGTATGGAATTTATTTATGCAGACTACGGGGGTTATGCCGGACTTCCTCACGCAGATGACATGGTGGAACAGATTATCCGTTCCCTTTGCGAGCAAATCGAGGTTCTGTTCGGTGTATTCTTTCGGAAGCGGCCGACCGGGGACGACCGACGGGCCGCCGCCATGCATCTTGAGTGCGCGGATCGTTGCCACTACAACAGAGACATGGGGCTTCAGGCCTGACAGGCGGCATTTTACGTTCCAGAACTTCTCAAAGCCGATATCGGCGGCAAAGCCTGATTCTGTGATATGGTAATCAAATAGCTTTAGCGCGAGCCGGTCGCCGATAATGGATGACTGCCCAATGGCAATGTTGGCAAACGGGCCTGCATGTATGAGGCAGGGTTGGTGCTCGACGGTATAGCAGAGTGTCGGGTTTATTGTGTTGCGCATCCATGCGGTCATAGCGCCGTCCACTTCCAGGTCCGCAGTTGTAACCGGGTCGCCGTTTTTATTATATGCGACTATTATTTTGCCGATTCGCTCGCGCAAATCCTTCAAGTCAGTCGCTACGGAGAGGATTGCCATCAGCTCGCTGCCAACGGCAATGCCAAAATTGGAGTCTGTCTCAAAGCCGTTTCGCTCGCCGCCACCCAAGCCCATGCGTATGTTACGGAGCCCTTGCGCGCAGAAATCTATGACCCAGCCAAGCTCAATGCGTTCCGGGTCTATGTCGAGCCGCCTCAAACCGATATCAGACAGCTTCGCGTCGTCGTAGTTGCGTTCATGCTGCATACGCGCATTAAGGGCAACCATCGCAAGGTTATGCGCGTTCATTATATCATTGATATCGCCTGTCAGCCCGAGGGAGAATTCGGTCATGGGTATAAGAAGGGCATTGCCGCCGCCTGCGGCTGTGCCTTTCACATTCATCGTCGGCCCGCCCGAAGGCTGTCTGAGGCAGCCGCCGACATTTTTGCCGAGCTTGCCCAGCCCTTGTATTAGGCCGAGTGATGTCGTGGACTTGCCTTCGCCGAGGGGTGTGGGGGTAATTGCCGTGACTTCTATGAATTTTCCGTCGGGTTTGTCCTTCAGGCGGTTCATTATTTTGATGAAATCCAGCTTCGGGGTTTTGCCATAGGGGATTATCTCATCAGGAAGCAAGCCCATAAGATTACGGAAATGCTCAACGTCAGGCAGGGTTTTTTCCGCATCCTCGGCTATTTGCCAGTCCTTATAAATTGTAGGGTCGAGCATCGGGTAAATCTCCTTATGTGGTAATTATTCTACGATTTCGCTTTCGATTTGGGTTTTTCTTCTTCGGCGCTGTTTTCGCAGCATTCCTCAGTTGCAGTTTCATCACCGCAGCAAGCATCCTCTTTCGTGTCGCCCTCGCAGCAGCCGGGGTCTTCCTGCGCTTCGTCCTCGCAGCAGCAATCGGCTTCATCGCTGCTATCGGAGCAACCGGCTTTTGAACCGGCGTATGCTCTGTTCCTAATCTCTTCCAGTTCTTTCTCCATAGCGGCGATCTGCTGCAATGAAGCGGTGATTGCCTCGCAGCTTTCCTTAAGCGACTCGTCGGGGGCATCCTTGAAGAGCTTATAATACGCGATACCGATGTCGATGTGTTTGCGCCTGATAACCGTGCGGTGCTTTGTAATATTCGCGGTCAGTTTTGCGCGCCTTGCAAGGGTCTTCGCCTTGTCTTCAGCCAGTTTCAAAGTCTCCGATGAAAAGTCTGAAATCGTCTCAAAAGTGTCTTTCGCTACCTGTTTTAAGTCGTCTAAATTTGTCATGTCTTTATCCTCCAAAAAATAATTTATTTGTTCATTACTCAGGGTTATCCGCTTCGTTGCCGTCCCCGGATTCACTGTCTGTCTGCTCCATTGCCGCTGTATGCTTCTTTCTGGCCGGCTGCTGCGTCTCCGCTTGCTTGCTGCTTGCGGAATGCTGTTTTCTCTCCAGTTGCGGTTTACCGCCCGGTTTGGTTATATCGCCTGAGGGGCTGCCGCCGTCTGTTTTGGCTGTGTCTCCGTCAACGCCCTGCGCATCGGCTTCGGAAGCTATGTCACCTGAAGCATTCTCAGCCCCGCCTTCCTCGATAACAGGCTCACCACCGGCATCACCTAAACCGGGGCCTCTTATATGATTGCGGACAAGGAGCGCGATAGCTGTGGCAAAAGATAGCGCCGCGATGAGCTGCGAGACGCGTATATCGGTTCCGTATACATACAGGCTGTCCGTCCTGATCCCCTCGATAAAGAATCTTCCGAAACCATACCATGCCAGATACATCAGGAAATATTGCCCGGGATAACCGGATTTGCGCTTTTTTGAATAAATATGCAGTAGAACAAGGCCAACGGCGTTCCAGAGGGATTCGTACAGGAAAGCCGGATGGTAAAACCTTATTACGCCGCCTTCCATCAGACCCATGCGCCACGGAAGGCCGGTTTCGATGCCATGTGCCTCGCGGTTGAAAAAGTTGCCCCACCGGCCTACTGACTGTCCTATTAAAAGCCCGAATGCGGCGGCATCAAGCAGTTTGCCGATTTTTATTTTCTTTATCTTGCTGTAAATAATGAACGCAAAGCCGGAAGCGATGATGCCGCCGTAAACTGCAAGGCCGCCTTCGCGCAGCTTTAGGATATTGCCCCAGTTGCCTTCTCCGAAGTATGTCCCCGGATTGAAAATAATATAGTAAATCCTGGCGCCGATAAGGCCTACAGGCACCGCTATGATGACTAAGTCAAGGATGTTGTCCTTTGTCAGCCCAACGGTATCGCGCCGCTTGATTACATACAGCGCCGCAAGGCAGAATCCGGCTGTTATGCACAGGGCATATAGATAAATATTAAAGCCGAATATCGAAATGTAATTTGGCACGTCGATGGCGAAGTTCTCTCCAAAAAGCGGCAAAGAAATTTCTGTTGAAGTTAAGATCCGTGTACTCATATGGGCCTCCAGTTAGCATTTAGTATTTCGTGTTTAGTGATTCGGGGTTATAATTGATATTGCCATGTTTTCAGGGGAGAGGTGGCTGCGGTAGAAATCGGTTATGTCGGATTCTGTTATAGAAAAGAGGGTATCCATTGTTTCTAAGGCATCATAACTGCGGAAATGACCTTCAATAAGATTGCCGCATATCGCCTCAGGCGAGTTTAGCGACCGGATATAGCTGCCCTGCGCTGCTTTTTTTATGCGGTTGAAAAACAGGGGGTCGGGGCCTTGATCGGAGAGCCGGGCTATTTCTTTTTTCACTTCATCAAAAACCCGCCCGGGGTCGCGTGTTTCGCCGCCGAAAGCCGAATATGCCGCGCCGACAGCGCAGTCATACGATGCCGAGAAGTCGCTGCTGACGAGACCTTCGTCATATAGCCTCAGATAAAGAGGGGAGGAGTGGCCTGCAAGCAAGTCCAGTGAGATTGCGCTTATCAGATCGAGTTTGAGGCTGGCCTGCCCATGAAGCACAGGCTCTGATTTGCAGCCGGCGAGGAAGATGGGAAGGCTGATGTCCATGGATTTGGTAAAAGTATGCGAAACAGGCGAAAGCGCTTCCGGGGGGCCATAATCACGCTGCGGTGGCTCTGCTTGCGTATCGGGCAGGTTATGTATTGCTATATCGAATATATCTGTCGGGTTTACATCCCCGGCAACGCATAAGACCATGTTTGACGGATGATAAAAGACTTTATGGCAGTCATACAGCGTACCGGCAGTGATTTCTGCGATGCTTTCTGTCGTACCCGCCACGGAATTACGCAAGGGATTATGCTTAAACAGCGACTCCATCAGTCCGTAATAAAGGCAAAAATCGGGGTCATCCTCGCACATCAGGATTTCCTGGCTGATAATGCCCTGCTCCCTTTCGACGGAATCGCCGGTGAAATACGGCAGGGAGACAAAGTTAAGGAGTATCTCAAGGTTTTCGCGGAACATATCAACAGACTCAAAGTAATACGCTGTGATGTCTGATGATGTGTATGCGTTGGCAGATGCTCCGTTAGAGGATAGTTTTGTGAATGCGCTGCCCTCGGGCGTTTCAAACATCAGATGCTCCAGAAAATGCGCCACTCCCATTGGCGTGCCGGCCCGGCTGCCGCCGAGCGTGAAACAGTGATCCGCGCCGCCGTAGCCGGCTGCGAACACGGCGAAAGTCTTGTGGTAGCCGAGCTTCGGATTAACGTAAACGGACAAGCCGTTGGGTAGTTTTCCGTAATAAACCTGTTCATTTACCGATGGGTATTTCTTTAGTTTGCAATTCATAATACAAGACCGCAATTCTATATGTTGTTGCCCTTGAGGAAATATATGGTGTCCGGCGTGATCTCCGCTGCTGCTTCCATGATACGGCTTAATGTCACTGACTCTATCATGCTGCATAGGGTTTCGGGGTCGTAAGGGTGCGACGATACGATGCTGCTGAAATAGAGGTCTTCCAGCCCGCCCGGCCTGTCCATAGCGGACTTTACCGCCGTCGTGATGGCGCGTTTTGCGGATAGCAGCTCCCATTCTTGGATATCGCCTTTTTTCACATTCTCAAGCTGAAGGGTTATCTCATTCAAAGCCGGGTCGTAGTTCGAGAAATCTATGCCGGAGGATACGATCATAATGCCTTTGTTTCTGTCGAGCATTGAATTAGCGTAGTAGCATAAGGAGAGCTTCTCCCGCATATTGAGAAACAGCTTTGAGGTCGCGCAGCCGCCGTACAGCGAGTTGAAAACCATTAGCGCAGGGAAATCCGGGATACCCTGCATGGCGCGCCCAAGCCTGAAGCCGACGGCAAGCTTGCCTTGCGATATATCCAGCGGTTCCGACAGTTGCTTCGGTTGTGCTGATTCGGGGTACAGCACGACATCGGTTTTCGGTGATGATATGCTGCCGCGCGCCGGCAGGCCGGCTGATGCTTTACCAAGCGCATTCATTATACGCGATTGGTCTGCGAAGCCGCAGTAGAATATTTCTATGCGTGAGTCCGAGAGGATGGAGCGGTGATGGGCTGTAAGCGCCTCGGGTGTTATCTTGCTGACTCCGTCCTCGTCGCCCAAGCGGTTCAGGCCGAAGGCTTCTTTTGAGCACATTTCCTTGAGCAGACGGTCGACAACATAGGTGCGTTTGTCGTTGATTGCGGCTTGGATATCGTCGATAAGGTTGCTTTTTTCGCTTTCGATGTAGTCGGAACGCAGCATACCGTCAGGCATATCGGGCGACAGGAGTATCCCGCCAAGCAAGTCGAATGTTTTTTCGAGGACATAGGATTCGTCGGCTATGTAGCGGTCGTCAAGAAAATCCGCGTAGAAGCCTAAGCAGTGAAGCTCGCCTTTCTTCCGGAGCACCGGCTCTATGCGCGCGCCATAAAGCTCGTCAAGCGCAGCGGCAAGGCTTGCCATGTCGGGGTGTTCGCGCGATCCGCGGCGGAGCACCCGGGGCAAGAGGGCATTTCGCGCGACTGTTTCGTGATGCAGCCCGCTAATGATATTAACAGACAGGCAGCCTGTTTTCAGTTTGTCTGTTTTCACATATGTGAGCGTAATGCCGGGCGCAAGGCTGTGTTTACTGGCTGTGTGCAATGTCATGCTCCTATCGCGGACGAGCCGCTATTGAAATGATATGAGAAAAAAACACGGTTCGCGGAACGGAACACCAATTGTATCATGTTTCTTGAAAAATGGGAAATAATATTTTCCGCATGGGCACATTTGCGTTACATCCGCTATAGCAAGGAGACTAGGCTAATCTGCTTTCAGCATTTCTGCGTAAGAAGTGCGGTTTGTATTGTAGAAAATTGTCAGGATGTCCTCTGATATCTCGTATTCGTATGTGCGCACGCTCAAAGAAGCGTCCGCCGGGATAATCGTCAATCGGATGCTCTCGGTATGCCATGTGAAATTCTGGGACACCTGCAAGTCATCATGATAGGCTGCGCCGGTATGGCCTTCGTAAAATTCCATTGCGGTTGCCATGCCTTCTTCAATCTGAGGGTCTACATCAACGGTGCCCGCCAGCTCCCATCTCCCAAGCAGGGGATGAGGGGGTTCTTGAGGCTGAGGGTCTGAATCATCGCCTCCGTCCGGGCTTTCGGATGGCGAGGGATCCGCAGGGGATGAGGGGCTCACAGGGCTTGAAGGGATCGAATTGTCAATGTGCTCATATGAATCGTCTCCCACGCCGGCCGGACCGCCGGGAGCTTGCGGCCCGATTATAACGCCGACGGTAATGCCAAGCGCCAAGCCGCCGAATAAGACAAGAAATACGAAACAGATTATGATTGGTATTTTCTTCATTACAGTAATCCTCTACGCGTTATGCTCAGAGCTCCCGGGATGCAGGAACGGCTCTTACGTTTCATGTTATGTCAGTTTGCTCAATCAAACGGGTTCTCCGTCGGGTAGGGTAGGGTTATCGGTTGGTTATAGGATATCTTCGGCACTCCGAGGTATGCCAGTACGTCAAACAGGGCTTTGCCGTGATGACCGAATGCTACTGCGCCGTGGTGGGGGTAGCGGTCGGCAATCAGGACATGGCGGTAGAAACGGCCCATCTCCGATATAGCAAATATGCCTATGCCGCCGAAAGAGCGGGTGGGGACAGGGAGGACTTCGCCCTGTGCGATATAGGCCTTGAGGCCGCCTTCGGCTGTGCCTTGCAGACGGTAGAATGTAATCTTACCCGGCGCGATGTCGCCTTCGAGCGTGCCTCTTGTGATATCAGGCTCGCAATCCGGCTCAAGCAGGCGGCGCATGATGAGCTGATATTTCATTTCGCCTTTGCTCAAATGGCACATGGGCGTATTGCCGCAGTGGAAGCCCATAAAGGTATCGGTGTGGGAGTAGTCGTATTTTCCTTTTATATCGCTGATGTAAACATCCGCAGGGACGGTGTTGTTTATATCCAGCAGGGTCACGGCATCGCCGCTGATGCAGGTGCCTATGTATTCAGACAATCCGCCGAATATGTCCGTCTCGCAGGCGACCGGGATGCCGCGTGAGGTGAGGCGGCTGTTGACATAACAGGGCACGAAGCCGAACTCGGTTTGAAAAGCAGGCCAGCATTTATTGGCGAACACGACATACTCGCGGCTGCCTTTGTTTTGCTCCGCCCAGTCAAGCAGCGCCAGCTCGTACCTGGCGAGCTTGGGGAGAATGCCGGCCATTTTGTTGCCGTCGCCGAGCTCCCGTTCCATATCAGAAACGATGCCGGGGATGCGCGGGTCGTCTTTTAGGGCGTTGAACGCAACTAAGAGATCAAGCTCCGAATTCTCCTGTATCTCGACCCCAAGGTTATATAGCTGTTTTATCGGCGCGTTGCACGCGAGGAAATCCTGCGGGCGCGGGCCGAATGTGATGACCTTCAGCCCGGAAAGACCGAGCAGGGCGCGCGCAACCGGGATGAAGTCCATAATCATTTTGGCGATATCGGCGGCTGTTCCGACAGGGTATCCGGGGATGTGGGCTTTGATATTGCGCAAGCCGAGGTTATACGAGCAGTTGAGCATACCGCAGTACGCATCGCCGCGCCCGTTTATGAGTTTATCCCCCGAATCTTCTGCCGCTGCTGCGAACATGACAGGCCCGCAGAAGTGCTTTGCCAGCAGGACTTCCGGGGTCTCCGGGCCGAAATTGCCGAGAAAGACTACAAGAGCATTGACACCGGCGGATTTTACATCCGCAAGGGCTTTTTGCATATCCAGCTCGTTTTCGACAGTCACCTTGCATTCGTAGATGTCCCCGCAGGCAGCCGCAACAGCCGCCCTGCGCATCTGCGAAAGCTCTACCGGGAAGCAGTCGCGTGAAACAGAAATCAATCCGAGTTTGACATTTGGTATGTTGGTCATAGGTAAATCCCCCTTTATTATTTTCTACGACAGTATACTTTGTAATACGGAAAAAATCAAGGACAAAAGTATTATGAAAAGTATAAAATAGGACTATTTTACACATTATTATCTACAATGAGGGGTTTTTGCTACACATAATTATTGTATAGCAATTTTATTTTGGCTGTGGTACAATTGAGTACCTCTGCACAGGCGTGTCATATTGCCAGTCGTTTTCCATGGCTGCTTTGTGCCTGAAGAATACTGAAAGGAACAACCGTTGTTATGAGACTGAGAAGGCTGGAGCTTGTTGTCATAACGCTGACGCTTGCGTTTGTGTGTTTTATCGGAGGCTTCTTCACAGGGCGCGGCTTCAGTGCTGTCACCATCGAAGGGGTTGCGGCAGCGACAGTCGAATCAGCAGGAACATCCGGGGATGCCGTTATGCAAGCCGATCCGTCTATCAGCAATGATCCGCAGTCTGACGGAGGTTCAAACCGGCAGGGCGATCATAATCTGCCGGAGCCGCCGGAACCGTCGCCCGGCGCGCCGAGAGGCGGAGACGGCAAGATAAATATCAACACCGCAACCAAAAACGAGCTTATGGACCTCCCCGGCGTAGGACCTGCGATTGCCGATAGAATTATAGAATACAGGCAGCAGTTTGGCCGTTTTGAAACTATTGAAGACATTATGAACGTATCGGGGATAGCAGAAGGCAGATTCGGGAGGATAAAAGACAAAATCACGGTATAGAAATGATGGTTTAGATGGGGGAGCATTATGAAGATTTTGGTTGTTGATGATGAACAGCTATTGGTTAAGGGGATAAAGTTCAATCTTGAAAACGAGGGATACCAGGTCGATACGGCTTGCAACGGGCTGGAAGCGGTCGAGTATGCCAGAAATGGCGCTTATGATTTGATTATCCTCGATCTGATGATGCCTGAGCTTGATGGGCTGGAGGCATGTATGCGCATACGCGAGTTCTCCACAATTCCGATAATCATCCTCACAGCCAGAAGCGATGATATGGACAAGATAATCGGTTTTGATTACGGCGCGGACGACTATATCACCAAACCGTTCAATATACTTGAAGTCAAAGCCAGGGTGCGCGCATTGCTCCGCCGCTCTGTGCTTGTCAGCAATGTTTCCGGATCGGTGATGCAAATCGGCAATATAGCACTGGATATCGAAAAACGCATCGCTCTGAAAAACGGCGAAGCGATAGAGCTTACCGTGAAGGAGTTTGACGTATTTGAGCTGCTTGCGAAGAATCCGGGCAGGGTCTACAGCAGGGAAATGCTGCTTAACATCATATGGGGATACGAGTACCAGGGCGATATCAGGACTGTTGATGTGCATATACGCCGGCTGCGCGAGAAGCTGGAGGAAAATCCCGCCGAGCCTCAGGTGATTATGACTAAATGGGGCGTGGGGTACTATACCCGGGGATAGGATTTGAGAGTTGCTTATGGTTAGGAAGCTGAGATTTTTTAGCAGCATACGGACGAAATTCGCCATTACGTATTTTCTTGTGATTGCATTTGTGCTCATTCTTATGAACACATATTTTCTTATGGCTTCGCGTGAAATGATGTTTACCTCAAAACAGGTTTTTCTGCAGAATCAGGCATCATTTGTAGCCGCGCACCTGGAGGCGTCGTTCATAACCTTATCGCCGGATGATGATATAGACAGGGTGATGGAGGAACTGGATGTTGCAGCGGCAACATTTGTGGTTATCACAGATGCCGAGGGCTTTGTTCTGTACGATTCATCGGAGAACCGCAGCGAGGATGAGTTTCCTGCTGAAAACATCCAAAGGACGCTCGAGAGTTATGAAGTGTTTTACACCATGTTTTCCGAGGGCGTGTTCTCAAGCAGCGCATTCGCGCCTATAGTGAGCAGGGGGGAAATAATCGGCGCCGTGTTCGTGCATGAAGATGACCCGGAGCAGGGAGCCATACTGTCTGACATGCAGTCTACCCTATGGAATATTTCAATTATCGTAGCAATTTTCTCGGTTTTCGCGGTTACCTTCATCGTCTGGTCTATGATGAGGCGCGTAGGCAGCATCGTCAAGGCTGTCAAATCCGTACGCGAGGGGCAGTACAGCTACCATATCAAGATGGGCGGCAATGACGAACTGGCTATTCTCGGGGATGAGTTTAACAGCCTTACCAACAGGCTGCGTGAAACAGACGAGGTTAGAAGGCGCTTCGTGGCAGACGCATCCCATGAGCTAAGGACGCCTCTTGCGACAATCAGGCTCCTTAGCGACAGCATCCTCCAAAACGTAGATATCAGGCGGGATACAGTCCATGAGTTTATCAGCGATATAGGCACGGAAGCCGGGCGTCTGGCGAGGACGACAGAGAAACTTATGACTCTGACTAAGCTCGACAGCGACATACCCGACGAGAGGATCCGCGTTGATATGCGCACAGCCGTTCAAGCTACGCTCCGTATGCTGACGCCGCTTGCCGACAGTCATGGTTTGTTGCTGCGTTCCGAGCTGGCAGAAGGCTGTTTTGTCCTGGCGACAGAGGATGCTATCCATCAGATTGCGTTTAACCTGATTGAAAACGCGATTAAATACAATCTGCCCGGCGGCGGGGTGAATGTCGGCTTGGGGATTGTTGATGATATGGTTGTATTGAATGTGGATGACAGGGGTGTTGGCGTCCCGGACGAGGATATCCCGTATATATTCGACCGGTTTTACCGCGTAGACAAAGCCCGCTCCCGCGCGGCAGGCGGCAGCGGGTTAGGTCTGTCTATTGTATCGGACACGGTGCGCGAGCTGGGCGGTAATGTAACCGCCGCCAGGCGGGTAGGCGGCGGAATGCGGTTTCAGGTGAGGTTCGCTTTATGGAAAGATGATGGCTAGGAGCCTGTAACGTCAAAATGCTGAAAATAATGCGATTTTTTAGGCGTTGCGTGCCGCTGACTACACTAGGATTTTTTCTCCCACTACATGCACTTTCAGCATGTTGGTGTTGCCTGTGTGGCCTATGGGGACACCTGCTGTCAGCACTACTATGTCGCCTTGTTTGACATAGCCCGCTTTTTCCGCAGCTTGTACGGCGTGGGTGAATAATGTGGATGTATCTGTTTCGCGTACTGTCAGCAATGGGATTATGCCCCAGACTAGCTTCAGCTTCCTTACGGCCATCGGATCCGGCGTACAGGCTATTATCGGGCATTGCGGGCGGAACTTCGCAACATTGCGCGCAGTAATGCCCGACAGGGTAACGGTCAGTATCGCCGCTGTCCGCAAATCATGCGCGGTAGTCACTGTTGCGTGCGATATTGCGTTTGTCATTGAAGCTTCCGGCTTCTGCTCGCCCTGGCGGAAGCGTTTTGGATAGTCAATATCCCTCTCTATGCGTTCGGCAATCTTCGCCATTATCGCAAGGGCCTGTGCAGGGTATTTGCCCGCTGCGGTTTCTCCCGAGAGCATAACTGCGCTTGTGCCGTCGTATATGGCGTTGGCGACATCGGATGTCTCCGCGCGTGTCGGGCGCGGGTTATATACCATAGATTCCATCATCTGAGTGGCTGTTATAACAGATTTGCCACGCTGCACGGCTTTTTTTATGAGCTCCTTTTGAATTATCGGCAGCTCCTCATGGGCCAGTTCGACGCCCAGATCCCCTCTGGCGACCATCAGCCCGTCTGCAACGGACAATATCGAGTCCACATTTGCGACGCCTTCGCAGTTTTCGATTTTCGCGATAATCCAGATGTTGTTGCTGCTGTTTATGCGATAGAGCTCATCGCGCATCGCTGTGACATCATCAGCCGAACGCACGAAAGAGGCCGCGATTATATCGAAATCGTTCTCCGCAAAAAACCGCAGATCAGCGCGGTCGCTTGCTCCTATAAACGGCATGTCCAGTTTTACGCCCGGGATGTTCACGCCTTTTCGGTTCGATACCTTGCCCCCGATGATAACGCGGGTCGTGATATCAGTGTTAGTTACAGTTTCCGCGACTACTTCAATAAGACCGTCATCGATTAGGATTCTGTCCCCCGGCTTCACGGCTCCCGGCAAACCGGAGTAGGATACGCTGACCTGCGACACGCTGCCTTCGACGGTGTTGGTAGTCAGAACGAATGTGTTGCCTGCGATAAGCTCCACGGGACCGTCTTTGAAGGTGCCGATCCTGATTTCGGGCCCTTTGGTGTCTCCGAGCAAGGCGACATTTGCCCCCATTTCGGCACAAAGCCCGCGCAAAACGCGTACGCGTTCAGCTTGGTCTTCGTGTGTGCCGTGTGATAGATTGAGGCGTGCGACATCCAGCCCGGATTTTATCATTTCACGCAAAACATCCGGATTATCCGTAGCAGGGCCTAAAGTAGCGACTATCTTTGTTTTTCTCATGTGGCTTTCTCCTTTATTAGTTTGAGAGGATGCTCTCTGAAAGGATGCAATGACTTGATTACAATCGATGAAATGAGCGAAATGCTCGATGAGATAGCGGAGGAACTGCCGCAAGAGGTGTTTAACAAACTCAACGGCGGCGTAAGCTTGCTTCAGGAAACCAAGAGAAGCAAAGCAGACCCCGAAGGCGGGCTCTACACGCTCGGGGAATACCACCATAACCAAATGGGCAGGTATATCGTCCTATATTATGGATCTATCAGCATAGTGCATAGGCATGATACGGGTGAGGAGCTGAGGTCGAACCTGAAGAAGCTCCTCACGCACGAACTTACGCATCATCTTGAATCGCTTGCAGGCGAAAGAGACTTGGAAGTCAAAGATGAAATGGATTTAGACGATTACTTCCGCTCAAAGCGAAGAAGAAGCAAAAGGAGAGCTGAGAGTTAGGCGTTGTCTACTTTATTCATGTGGGAAACCAACTCCAGAACCTTGCAGGAATAGGCCCACTCGTTGTCGTACCAGGATACAACCTTTACGAATGTATCGGTCAAAGCTATACCGGCCTTTGCATCGAAAATAGATGTCCTGCAATCGCCGATGAAGTCTGAGGAAACGACCATCTCTTCTGTGTAGCCCAGAACGCCTTTTAGCTCGCCCTCGGAGGCTGATTTCATTGCTTTACAGATTTCTTCGTAGGTAGCGGGCTTCTCGAGGTTGACGGTGAGGTCCACGACGGAAACATTCAGCGTCGGGACGCGCATAGCCATGCCTGTGAGCTTGCCTTTTAGCTCGGGCATGACAACGCCGACGGCTTTAGCTGCGCCGGTTGAGGACGGGATGATATTCCCGGAAGCAGCGCGACCCCCGCGCCAGTCCTTCTTAGACGGGGCATCGACGACCATTTGGGTATTGGTGGCGGAGTGGACAGTGGTCATCAAGCCGTCTTTGATACCGTAATTATCGTTGAGCACCTTTGCGATCGGCGCAAGGCAGTTTGTGGTGCATGAAGCGTTAGAGACGAACTTCATGTCTTTTGTGTAGGTGTTGTGGTTGACGCCCATGACAAACATCGGGGTGCTGTCCTTCGAAGGACCTGTGAAGATGACCTTTTTCGCGCCCGCATCGATATGCGCCTGCGAGGCTTCTGCTGTGTAGAATATCCCTGTCGCATCGACTACATAATCCACGCCGTTAGCGCCCCATGGGATGTCGGCGGGGTTTCTCTCCGCGAAGAAGAGGATCTTTTTGCCGTTGACGGTGATGGATTTGTCGTCGTAAGTGATTTCGCCGCAGTACTTGCCGTGGATCGTGTCATAACGAAGCATATATGCCAGATAGTCAGGCGACATGAAAGGATCGTTGACACCTACAAACTCAAAGTCCGGGTTCTTCAACCCCGCGCGGAAAACGAGACGGCCGATACGGCCAAAGCCGTTAATACCGATTTTAATGCCCATTGAATATACCTCCAATAATATATATTTGATTTCGCCGGAACAATTATAACTGCAACCCGTCTAAAAATCAAAGCATTTATTCAGAATTTTTGCATTTCGTCCGATAGTTACCAAAACATTCACAATTACAATCAGAAATGCCGGCTATTTTTGTTTACGGAGAGACCCAATTATAAAAAAACTGTTAAGTGTTGAGGCATTAACGAAAAAAGAGTTGAACGGAAAGCCGGAATCTGATATTATACTTTGCTGGCGCGTGTGTTCAGCGTATGTGTTCCCGCACCGCCAATGACAGTCTTTCAGTGCCATTCCACATCCGGCGCTTGCGGCGGAAAGCCGCGGCGAATAAGGCGATTGCTATGAATAAACGTCTCGGTATATATATACATATCCCATTTTGCATGAGAAAATGCGCATATTGCAATTTTTATTCCCTGGTTGGCCATGATAAGCTGATGCCGGCGTACCAGACTGCGCTGCTCAAGCATATCGAGGAGCATAAAGAGCAGCTGGACGGTTATGTTATCGACACAGTGTATTTCGGAGGCGGGACACCGAGCCATTACGGCGTGACTAGGCTCATAGGTTTACTCAATGCGCTGAAAAAGCACGGGCATGTCCTTTTGGATTCCGAGGTCACTGTAGAGGTAAACCCTGCCAGCATAACAAAAGATGAGTTTACCAAACTCAGGAGGGCCGGGTTTAACAGGGTTTCAATCGGGGCTCAGTGCGCCAGCGACGAAATACTGCATAATCTGGGAAGAACACATACCTTCGCGGAAGCGGAAGAGTGCGTCAAAGATGCGAAGGAAGCCGGGTTTACCAATGTCAGCGTGGATATAATCTACGGGCTTCCCGCTCAATGTAAAGAGAGCTGGGCGGAGACAATCGCAAGAGTCGCCGCGCTGAAGGCGGAACATATATCGTGTTACGGCCTAAACGCAGAGGAAGGATCAGGCCTGTATTTATTCAAAGATTCGCCGTTCCTGCCGGACGATGACACGCAGGCTGATATGTATCTGTATGCCGTGGAGATGCTTGCCCGGTTCGGCTACAAGCAATATGAGGTTTCCAACTTTGCCCGGCGCGGTTATGAGTCGCTGCATAATCTCAAATACTGGCTTGGCGAAGAATATATCGGGTTCGGGGCGGCCGCGCATTCATGCATCGGTTCATGCAGATACAGCTTCTTCCAGGATATAGGGAAATATATCGAGCGCGTTAATCAAGGTCAGGTTGTCGTAGCCTACAGAGAGCAGATGTCTGCCTTTGAATCAGCCGGCGAGTATTTAATGCTCAGGCTCAGGACGACCCACGGTATATCCGAGGAAGAATACTACAACATCTATAGACTGAAGATGGATTTAATACTGGAGCTTCTGCGCAGATATGAAGCGGAAGGCTGGGCGGTTCATGCAGAGGGGAGATGGCGCTTTACCCCAAACGGGTTTCTGCGCTCCAACATACTCATAGGCGAGCTGCTTGAAGCCCAGACCAGACAACGGGCACAAATCAGCAAGCCTTGGCAGGAATCCACGGACGACGAGGATTCGCAAATGACATTATTTGACAAACGGCCTGTAGCGGCAGGCTTGTTCAGCAACAGAAGACTAATCGGGCAGCCGCTGCATGAGGAAAACGAAACAGAGATAGTAGGAGAATGACGTGGGCAATATAAAACTATTCGGAGGCAAGAGCAAAAGAAACGGCCGGGGAACGTATGAAAAAGGCCGGGGTGACGATAGAGCCACGGCTGCAGCTTCGCGTAACGCCACAAGCAAGCCTCGGCGAAAAACGGCAAGAAAAACAATTATTATTATTTCGATGCTGATTGTGTTTGGCATAATTACGCTTTTTGCATCGCTTGGTTTTTACGTCAGCAGTTTGGATACTGTTTTCCCAAATGTTTGGGTGGACGGGGTCAAGCTGTCCGGCCTGACTGTGGATGAAGCAGCCCGCGTGCTGGTTGGTTTAGGTTATGCCGGGGAAACCGCAGAGGATTTTTCTGTGGAGTACTCTGCTACTGTCGTGTTTCCAAATGGAAATTATTTCTCAATTTCCGGCAAAGAGGCGGGTTTTTCACTTAGCGCAAAACCGGAGATCCCCCCGCAGGAAGAAATGGCTGAAGCTGCGGCGCAAAAAGCGTTCAATCATGGACGGGGCGGGGGTTTTCTGGCAAATGAGTTCGCGTTTCTCAAGTCGCTGTTCACGGTTACGGATATGAAAATGATGAGCGATGAGATAATCGACGAAGTGATCAGCAACAGCTATGTGCGCGAGGAGGTAGACAGCTATGTACGCACGGTAACCAGGGAGCATACTCTGAGGTTTAACGGAGTTCTGGTTGATGATGCGTACACCATAACAACCGACAGGATCATTGTAGTAAAAGGAAGCAGGATTGCCGCCGCAAATGAAGATGAGGTTTTTGAACTGGCGCGCGATACGCTCTTTAAGGCAATTTATGAGCAAAAGAACATGACCGTGGAGTATGTTCCCGGCTCTGATGAGGGCGCCGACGTCGATTTGGATCTGCTCTACAGCACGATAAGCAAAGAACCGGTATCGTCCGTTTATGACCCAATATCTGTATCTGCAACCGAGAGTTCCGACGGCATCACATTTGACATGGACATGGCGCGCGCGATGCTCAGCGGGGCAACAGGGGGCGACGAGGTGATTATACCGCTGATAACCGTGCCGCCGGAGATGACTCAAGAAGAGCTTGACAGTATGCTTTTCCGGGATGTTCTCGGGGAGAGGTCAACAAGGATAGACGGCACAAGCAATAGGCTTAACAATGTTATGCTTTCGGCATCTTCCGCAAACGATATTTTGCTAAACCCGGGCGATGTGTTCTCATTTAACAACATTGTCGGGCAGCGCACGGAAGAAAGAGGATATTTATTAGCCACCGCTTTCGCCGGGGGGAGGCAGGTCCAGGAACTCGGGGGCGGCATTTGCCAGACATCGTCTACCATATATGTCGCTGTGTTACTTGCGGATTTGGAAATTGTGGAAAGACGCAACCACGGGTTTACTGTAGGATATGTGCCGCACGGGCAGGATGCTACGGTAGCTTGGGGCGCTATTGATTTTAGGTTCAGAAACAGCACCGATTACCCGATACTTGTGGAAACTACGGTCAGCGGGCGCACGCTGAGCGCGAAATTAATCGGCACAAAACTCGATGATACCTACATCGAACTAAAATCAGAAGAACTCGAAATGACCCCGTTCCAAGTCATTGAACGCGAGGATGAGAGCGTTCCGCAGGGAGAAAGGATCATTGACACAGACGGGGTTAACGGTCGTGTAGTCGAAACTTTTAAGCTGTATATGGACGGGGAGGGCAACTTGATCCGCGAAGAGCGTGTGTCAAGAAGCACCTACCGCGTGCAGAACAGGATCATACTGATTCCCATACCCGCGCCCGATCAAGGCGGCGAAACAGACCCGGTTGACCCGGTAGACCCGGTAGACCCGGTAGACCCGCCGGATCCGGTAGACCCACCGGACCCCGACCCCGGAGACGGCGATGGCGGCGAATACGATGATTACGGCGATGACCACGGACCGCCCTAGGAGCCTTGGACAAAAGTCCCGCCATCATCTTTGCACCGCCTGTTTCCGCCCATTTCACGCGTTTTTCAGTTAAATAACGACGGGTATTCGCCTTCAAAACCCGCAAAACGGACGAAAACAATCGGCACAAATCTAATGACGCTACTTTTGTCCAAGGCTCCTAGACCCTTAGTTCACAGCTTCGCATTGAGTTTTTGCGTTAGAATAATTTATTTTTGGAGGTTAATATGAGTCAGGAATCTATTAGGTACAACAAGAAGTCCGTGACGGATGTGGAGCTTAGCGGTAAAAAGGTTCTGCTGCGCTGTGACTTCAACGTCCCGCTGGACAAGACCACAGGAGAAATTACAGACGAAGGGCGCATTGTTGCCGCGCTGCCGACAATCAGCTATCTGCTGGAGCAGGGCGCGGCTGTTATCGCCTGTTCGCATCTCGGGCGGCCTAAGGGTGAGTGGAAGCCCGAGTTTTCTTTAGCGCCGGTCGCAAAAAACCTCTCCGGGCATCTGGGTAAATCCGTAAAGATGTCAAAGGACATAATCGGCGACGATGCAAAGGCCCTGTCGTCGGGTCTTGGCGCGGGGGAGATCATGCTCCTTGAGAACCTGCGCTACCACAAAGAAGAAGAAAAGAACGACCCTGAGTTTGCGAAGGCTCTGGCTTCAATGGCTGATTTATTCGTATCCGATGCATTCGGGACCGTACACCGCGCCCATGCCTCGACAGAAGGCGTGTCGCACTACCTCCCTGCTGTTTCCGGCTTTCTGCTAAAGAAAGAGCTCGATAACATCGGCGGGGCGATTTCCGACCCCAAACGCCCGCTTGTCGCCATACTCGGCGGCGCGAAGGTTTCCGATAAGCTCGGCGTAATTAATAATCTGCTCAAGATCGCGGATTCCATAATAGTAGGCGGCGGCATGGCATATACATTTTTCAAGGCGCAGGGCGGTAAGATAGGGAAGTCCCTCTGCGAAGACGGTGAGATAGAATCCGTGCTAAAAATGATGGAAGATGCGAAGTCAAGGGGTGTCAAGCTGCTGCTGCCCTGCGATTCCGTAGCGGGAGCGGAGTTTTCTAATGACTGCGAGCCTGTCACGGTTGACAGCGATGCCATCCCCGACGGGATGATGGCGCTCGATATCGGCCCGAAGGCATCCGCGGAGTTTACCAAAGAGATTGCCGTAGCGGGGACAATCGTCTGGAACGGCCCGATGGGCGTGTTTGAGTTCTCGAAGTTCGCTGCCGGCACAAAGGCGGTCGCTGAAGCGGTTGCCGATTCTGCCGCCGCATCTATAATCGGCGGCGGGGATTCCGCTGCTGCTGTCCGTAAGTTCGGCCTCGCGGATAAGATTACGCACATTTCCACCGGAGGCGGCGCATCGCTGGAGTTCATGGAAGGCAAAGTGCTCCCCGGGATTGCGTGCCTGCTCGATGCGGTGCGGCCTTAGCCGCAAGTTGAGAGTTGAGAGTTGAGAGTTGAAAAATTTTAAGTTGAAGGGATGGAAAGTATGAATAAGGAATATAGGAAAACTATCATCGCGGGGAATTGGAAGATGAACTTATTGGCATCGGATGTCAAGGCTTACGCTGAGGAGCTGATGCCGTTGACACCGGGGTTCAAGGACTGGTGCGAGGTCGTAGTGTGTACGCCGTTTACATCGCTCGGCGCTGCTTTATGCGCATTTGACGGTACTGATGTGTCGGTTGGGGCGCAGAACATGAGTATGCACGAATCCGGCGCTTATACCGGTGAGGTTTCCGGGGCGCAGCTTAAGGATCTGGGCGTAGGATACGTCATAATCGGCCATAGCGAGAGGCGGGAATATTACGGGGAGACTGATTGCTCCGTTAATAAGAAAGTCCATGCTGCGCTCGGAAAATCGCTGATGCCTATTATCTGTGTAGGCGAAAGCCTGGAACAGCGTGAAACAGGGATTACATTCGATTTGGTAGCCCTGCAAGTAAAGTCGGCCTTACATGGCTTAGAAAACTTGTCCGATGTTGTCATTGCTTATGAACCGATCTGGGCGATCGGGACAGGCAAGACCGCTACCCCGGAGGATGCACAGACGGTCTGCAAGGCAATACGCGATGTCATCGCCGGGCTGTATTGCAAGGATACGGCGCAAGCCACGCCGATACTATACGGCGGTTCAATGAATGACAAGAACGCCGCCGAGCTTTTAGCGCAGCCTGATATCGACGGCGGGCTCATAGGCGGGGCATCCCTAAAACCGGCTTCCTTCGCAGTAATAATAAACGCCGCTAAATAATTAGGAATTAAGAATTAGGAATTGTGATTATGAAAAAGACTACTGCTTTGGTTATTATGGATGGGTATGGGCTGGCTGTGCCTGTTATTAAGGGGAACGCGGTGGCGGCGGCTGACACGCCTGTGCTTGATGCGTTGTATGCCGCTTGCCCCAAAACAACGCTGCTTGCTTGCGGCGAGGATGTCGGGCTGCCTGACGGGCAGATGGGCAACAGCGAGGTCGGGCACACGAATATCGGCGCGGGGCGTGTGGTGTACCAGGAGCTTCCCCGTATTTCACGAGATATCAGGCTGGGTGTGTTTTTCGAGAATGAAACGCTTCTGTCTGCTGTCAGAGAAGCAAAGGAAAAAGGCGCGGCCCTGCATCTGCTGGGGCTTCTGTCGCCGGGCGGGGTCCATAGCCATATCGAGCATATGTTCGGCCTGCTCGAACTGGCGAAGCGCAGCGGCCTTGAGGATGTTTTCGTACACTGCTTCATGGACGGGCGTGATGTCCCGCCTGATTCCGGCAAGGAGTCGGTGGAGGCGTGCGTCGCGAAGATGCGCGAGCTCGGCGTAGGTAAAATCGCGACGGTGATGGGGCGATTTTACGCTATGGACAGGGACAACCGCTGGGACCGCGTCGAGCAGGCGTATAACGCGATGGTCTGCGGCGAGGGCGTGTTTGAGCCGGACCCTGTGCTTGCGATGCAGAGGTCATATGATGAGAAGGTTTTTGACGAGTTCGTGAAGCCCGTGGTCTGCGATAGGGACGGTATGATCAAACAGGGCGACAGTGTCATATTCTACAACTTCCGGCCTGACAGAGCCAGGGAGATAACAAGGGCGTTCGTTGAACCCGGTTTCTCAGGTTTTACGAGAAAGAAGGGATTCTTCCCCCTGACTTATGTTTGCATGACACAGTATGACGAGAAGATAACCGGCGTTTCCATAGCCTATCCGCCGCACTTCCCGGAGCAAACATTCGGCGAGGTAATCAGCGGACTCGGCTTGACCCAGCTCAGGATTGCCGAAACGGAGAAGTACGCGCATGTGACATTCTTCTTCAACGGTGGAGTCGAGCAGCCGTTCCCCGGCGAGGAGCGTATCCTTATTCCGTCGCCAAAGGAGTTCCCGACATATGACCTCATCCCGGAGATGAGCGCGTATAAAGTAGCGGAGGCTGCAAGCAAGGAGATACTCAGCGGGAAGCATGATGTTGTGATTCTCAATTTCGCAAACTGCGATATGGTTGGGCATACAGGGGATTACGATGCTGCCGTCAAGGCTGTAGAGACAGTCGATAAATGCCTCGGCATTGTCAAAGACGCAGTAATGCAGACGGGGGGATGTCTCTTAGTCACGGCAGACCACGGCAACGCGGAGATAATGCTGCAGGAGGACGGCATCCACCCCCACACAGCGCACAGCCTGAACCCGGTGCCGTTTATCATTTGCGGCGCGGATATAAAATCCCTCCGCCCCGGCCGCCTGGCGGACATAACACCGACGATGCTGGACTTAATGGGTATGGCAAAACCCGCCGCAATGACAGGGGAGTCGCTGCTAGTCAGAAATTCTTGTATAAAATAACAATGTGTAATGTGGCATAATACAGTTCCCACCCTGGATAAATACGGGGTGGAATTGTTTTTATACCTTTATCAAAATGATAGTATTTTGTCACAACAATGTCACAAAAAGCAAAAACGGCAACAAAAGTTTTCGCAAAACCCCCGAACCCATTGACAAATGAAAATAACATGTTGTACTGCGGCGAGAAAAGCGAAGTGGAAAGTGATATCATATGCATAGAGAAAGGAGATATCACATGGCCAGTAACAACAGAAAATACTCAGAAGAAATGCGCGAG
>Ga0099364_10001196_pt1 | contig 43333 bp, 35 predicted proteins | sample TergutTh196P3_FD_73070 | JGI IMG/M metagenome (GOLD analysis project Ga0099364, IMG submission 73070) | Microcerotermes parvus P3 segment gut microbial communities from Pointe-Noire, Republic of the Congo - Th196 P3 | ecosystem: Host-associated > Arthropoda: Insects > Digestive system > Gut ...
GAAGAATTTGAAATAATCCGCCTGGATTTGGAATCCGCTAGGAAAACAACAAAGCCGCGCAAAATAGATTTGTATGATGTGTTTTGTGCGGTGCTGTACATCATAAAAGGCGGCATTCAATGGCGTATGTTGCCAAGCGATTTTCCAAAATGGACAACGGTATACTTCTATTTTCAAATATGGTCAAAGCCACAAGAAACGGGTTTTTCCATACTTGAAGATGTCTTAAAAAAAATTGGTCAGCCATGTGCGTATGCAAGATATAAGGCTCGCCAAAACGAGTTTTTGCATTGTTGACGCGCAAAGCGTACAAAACGCAAGCTCCGCTGAAGAAAAGGGGTATGACGCTGGTAAAAAAGTCAGCGGCATCAAGCGTCATATTGCGGTTGATACAAACGGCTTGCCGCACGCAATTCATATTACAACAGCCAACATAACCGATCGCGCCGGGGCGATTGAGATGTTTCAGAATTACCGCGACAACCTATCGAATATTCAAAACGTCCTTGTTGACGGAGGCTATACAGGTAAGCCGTTTGCGGAATCTGTTCGCGGCATTTTGGGCGCGAATGTTGAAGTTGTGAAGCGAAATGAGTTGCACTCATTCGTTGTTTTGCCCAAACGTTGGGTTGTTTGGCGCACTTTTAGTTGGCTCGAAAAGTGCCGCAGGCTTTGGAAAAACACCGAGCGCAAACTCTCAACTTCACTACAAATAGTTGTTTTTGCTTTTGTGGCTTTGTTGTTAAAGAGATTCTAAACAGTTTCTTAAAGAAAGATGCTTACGCTCTATCTTTTGAGTATTTTTCTTTGTTACAATGACATTGGGAAATCGCTTGAAATAAGCAAAATTGCCTTCTGTGTAAACATATCCTATGCTTAATGATTCAAGTAGCTTTTTCAACTCATCAAGATTTTTATGTTCTCTTGTTCCGAACCAAAAGGCAATAACTTCGCCTGTGTTATGGTCAATCGCCCACCACAACCAAATTTGACGCTCTTTGTCATGATAAAAACTCCACATTTCATCCATTTCTATGTGAATTACTATATTTTCATGGGTTTTGAAGTAATCCTCATTTATATATGATATTAAATCTTCTTTTTTTTAACACCGAAATAACGGTATCTTTGCTTATTCCAAGAACCCTCGCGGTTGCCCTGATGCCGGAGCCGTCAATCGACATTTTGATAATTTTCAACCTTACATCAGGGGTACAACCTTTATACGTATAATCCGCGTAAAATGTCTTATGGCTACATTCTCTATTCTTGCATATATATCTCGGTTTCCCGTTAATTGTTCCGTACTTTCCCACATCTTCACTTTGACAAAAGGGGCATTTTAACGCGACTGATACCATATGAACCTCTCCTTTGCAGGTAGTTTTACTATACTACACGAGTTACGCATTTGGATAAAAAATATGATATAATAGAATAAAAACGAAAGCGGTAAAAAAGAAATGTCAAAATCAAAATGTTCACGTGAATTATACTGTAAATTTTTAGAAGTAACCTCGACACGATACAGCGCATTAAGTCTGAGCGAAGTAGCACCGGAAAACATGAATATATCACACCATAGTATAACAAGATGGCTATCGTCGTCGAAAGTGCAACCGAAAGATATATGGGAAGCAGAAAGCAAAGAAATAGATAAAAAGCACGGTATATTGGTATTTGACGATGTTGTAATCGACAAAAGCCGGAGTGAAAAAATGGAATTGGTAAACTGGCAGTATTCGGGAGCGGAACACGGAGTAGTCAAAGGAATCGGGGTATTAAATGCGCTATGGCAGACAAGCAAAGAAGATTATACGCCGGTAGATTATCGAATATGGAACCCTCCGGAAGACGGCAAAACGAAGAATGAGCATTTCAGAGATATGCTATCAAGTGCAAAAAGCCGCGGTCTTGAGCCGGAAATGATAGTAGCAGATAATTGGTACAGTTCGCTTGAAAAGTATTCGTTCACACGGTTGGGATTGGGTGATGGGGCTGAAAAGCAACCGTTTAGTCAATAAGCCTCATATACAAATTTGTAAATTAGACATACCAGAAGATGGGTTAAAAGTCCACCTGAAAGGTTACGGTTGTATTAAGCTATTCCGGTTTGCGGGCAAAAACGGCCGCGTGGATTATATTGGCACGAGTCGGCTTGATTTAACGAAAGAACAGGTAAAATCGTACTTCGAGAGACGTTGGAGTATTGAGGTTATGCACAGAGAACTCAAACAAACCTGCGGTTTTAGCCGCTGTCAGTTCCGCGCGGGACGGGCCGGACGCAATCACATCGGGTTAGCTTTCATTGCCTTAATTCGTAAACATCAGAGAAGGCGAATTGACAATTCGACTCCGTACCGACAGGATTGGGAGGTGATCAAACCTGCCATTCAGCTCGCTCTGGCTTCCGCTTTGGGTATGTAACTGCGTAACTCGTGGCGTAACTGAGCCTGAAACACCGGAAACTGAATACAGCATAGGCTACGGGTTTCACGGTAATGGCGTTACGATTTGGAACAACGCGCCGGAACTCAAAGGGGAAAAAGCCGTTAGTATTGCTACTATCAATCCCGACCGGAGCATCGTTTATTACGACGAAAACATCCCGGCTGATATTAAAGCGGGCATTGAGCAGGCTGCGCGTACAATGGACGACAAAACCTTTGATACCCTGCCCGAAAGCGAAATGTCGAAAGATTACGAACTTGGGTACGGCTTTCTTGGTAACGGAATAACCGTATGGAACAAAGCGGAAGAAGTTGATGGCGATTACAAGACCGTCGCGCATATCTCAACCGAACGTGAAGTTACGGTCTACGACAAGGATATGCCGGATGCTGTAAGAGAGAAAATCGAAGCCGTGGCGCAGTCGCCCGACACATGGGCGTTCGGGTTCAAATCGCTGCCCGGTATGCCGCCGCCCGAAGCTGAAAAGCCAAAGGTTACGGAACTGGATATGTCGCTGCCCGACCCGCTCACAAAAATCGAAGCCATGAACGATTACGGCTATGCCTACGATGCCATGCTTCCGTTATCCAATCTCCGCGCCGTTGAACTGTTTGACACAGGACACCCCGTTTATCTTCTCTATCCCGACAACACCGAAGCTATGGCGGTTGACCGTGACGAGATACGTTTCCATGACGGACTTTGCGGCATTGAGCGCGATGATTGGGAACGCTCGCCTGTATACGCGGCGCAGTTGGCAGTCGCCGAACGAGCGCAGGAACGCAGAGAAGCCGACCTATTGTACGGCGGCGAGAATAAGTTTGGTATCTATCAAATCGCAGACGGCATAGACGAAGCGCGTAACTTCCGCTTCGCGCCCATGCGTGAACTTGAAGCCCTCGGATTATCTGTAGACCGCGCTAATTATGAGCTTATATACACAGGCGACCTCGCCATACGCGACACGCAAACGAATCTGCATAAGATTTACGCTGATTTTCAAGGCGAAAACCCTGAACGGCCTGCGGATTATACATTTCCATCCGTTTCGGTAAGCGATGTGATTGTACTCAACTGGCGCGGCAATATTTCTTCGCATTTCGTAGACAGCGTGGGTTTCAAGGAGTTGCCGAGCTTCACAGGCAACGAAACCGAAGCCGGACGATTTCAAAACGACCATGTAGCGGGCATTACCGTATCAACTCCACCTCCGCCAACCGTCGCAGAATTGGAAGCGGATGTCAAAGCGGGAAAGGCTATATCGCTTATGGATTTATCAAAAGCGGTAAACGCCGAACGCAGACCGCCCGTGTCAAAAGGCAAACCGTCTTTGCTTGGGCGGCTTGACGAAGCGAAAAAGCAAGTAGAGCAAAATCGGCAGTCTGCGGCTGTCGGTAATAAAAAAGAAATGGGGTATGAATGATGTTTGAGCTATTAACTATTGAGGAAGTCAATCTTATCTGCATCTTCGATACAAGCAGCCGGGATGCGCTGATTACGGAGCTTTCGGCGGCTGTACCGGAGTTTGAAGAACCGGAAATGATTGAGATTGCTGAAAATGTCCTCGACAAACTGAATAACATGACCGACGCGGATTTTACCGCGCTCGAACTCTACCCCGAATATGAGGATTATGACGATGAGGAGGTGTAAACAATATGCCGTCAAAACTTCAATTCTATTCCGCGCTCGCCGAACGGACGATTAACGACCTGACCGCCAAACGCGGGAACTGGACGCAATTCCTAAGCTCGGCGGCGTGGCTGTACAAGTACCAGTTCCAAGACCAAATGATGATTTACGCACAGCGACCCGATGCGACCGCCTGCGCCGAACTGGAGTTTTGGAATGAGCAGTTCAACAGATGGGTACGGCGAGGGGCAAAAGGCATCGCGCTCATAGACGATAACGGAAGCTACCCGCGCTTGAAATACGTCTTTGACGTAAGCGACACAGAGCCGTCGCTATACCGCGCCAAGCCCGTTCAGCTTTGGGAAATGCGACAGGAGCATAAAGCTCCCGTGCTTTCCGAACTGGCGAAAAACTATGAGGACGTTTCTGTTGACGACACAATCGCCGACACGTTCCACAACATTGCGAAGCAGCTTGCGCGTGAGTATTATAGTGATAACTACCGCGAAATACTGTACCACACGGAAAACAGCACACTCGAACCGCCCGTGCATTATGACGCTTCGGGTATCGTTATAGAGGACGTGGATGACTCCGCTTTGAGGGTGGCGTTTGAAGAAGCACTTGCCAACAGCGTGGCGTATATCGCAATGACACGCTGCGGGCTTGACCCTTCCGAGTATTTTGACGAGGAAGATTTCCAAGTCATAGTGGACTTCAACACACCGGATATGGCAAACGCCATCGGTGTAGCGTCAAGCAACCTCTCGGAACAGGTCTTGCGGGATATTGAAATAACCATACGAAAATATGAGCGCGTGAAAAACGCGGAAAGGAGCGAAAATAGCCATGACCGAAACTCTAACCTACACGCAAGTCGGGGATTATCTTCTGCCCGACCTGAAACTGAACGAACCTCCGAAAGAACTGACGGAGCCGCTCGGCAGGTACGCACGGATGAGGAAAGCGTTCCTCAAAGACCACAGGCAGATAACGTACAGCCGCCTGATACTCACGGAGAATCTGTTCCCGCATCTGAGGGAAGTGGACGCATCGGCGACGGCGCGGCTCTCGCAGGTGATGAGCGCGCTGACAGAGCGGGAGAACCTGCCCGACAAAGCGACCGACCCGATGGGTTGGACGGCGGCGATGAACGCGCTGAAAGCCCAAGCGGAGGAAATGGTCTTGAACGAGCTGATATACAGCTAAATGAAGCAGAAACGCAGACTGAAACGCCGTCCGATGAGGGCGGCGTTTTAGCTTCCGACGAACCACAACCGCAAACCTTTTCCCAACTTGGGAAAAGCTCCATAACCGAACTACTGTCAACCTCGCCGATTAGTCTTGACGAGGTTGATTCTGTTTTACGGAACGGCGGCAACTTTAACAATCACCGTTTAAGCACAATGCCTTTCATGTCGCGAAGTTCCCTACGGATTGCCGCGCATTTCAGTAAAGGGTTGGACGACAACGCTCAATATCTCAAAAGCGAATATCTAACTGGCGGCGCAAGCAAACGCGATTATGAAGAAAGCGGAAAAGGCTTTGACTTCGGCAATCACCGTGTCTGCGCTTGGTACTCCATTGAGGGTATCGAACTCGCTATCGGCGTTACCGCAAAAAATAACATTCACAGGGTTTTAATCCCGTGGGAAGATGCAGCCGCTCGTGTCGATGAACTGATGCGCGAGGGGCAATACGTTTCCCGTGAGGGTTTTGACGCAGCCATTGAAAACGAAAAACTTGAACTGGCTGATAAATTGTGGTTTTTCTACCGCGACGACATGGACGGCGTTCCTGACGAATGGAGCGGCGAAAGCGGAGGACACCCCAACGATGTAGCGATGATAAAGTCCCTGCTTGACGACGACGATGAACGGCAGTCAATCGCCCGACGATTGGAAAACGATGTTGAAGCATGGTTAAGCGACGACACAAAGACCCACTCGTGGCATCATCCGCCCGGTCTGCTCGACAGAATGGACGATGCCCTGATGCCGCCTGTTATCTTTCCAAACGGTGAGTTTTCGTACACTCAAAACTTTTCCCACTTCATCACACAGGACGAAATTGACGCGGCTATAACCTACGGCAGTAGTGTTCACGAGGGCAAATTCAGAATTATGTCCTTCTTCCTCGGCGACCATGACGAAAAGGAAAAGCTCGAATTTATCAAACGCGAGTACGGTCATGGCGGCGGCACATGGGGAGTGGTTGACGGATGGAAAGGCGCTGAACCGGGCAAAGGCTTAACAATTACACGCGGCACATTAGGAAATCCCGGCGCAGAAGTCAATCTTAAATGGAACGCTGTTATCAAACGCACCGAACATTTAATCCAAAACGGGCAGTATATGACCCGTGCCGAACTTGACCGCCTACCCAACTACGAACGGCTGATGCTTGTTCGGAAAATCAACCATTTCTTTTATGATTTACCGCCTGAGTGCGAGAAACCGTTTGCGGGCAAGTTTGGCTTTTCGTATAACGAATACCGTGACGAAAACGGCGAAAAGGCTTTGGATTTCACTTATCCTCGTGAAGCCGAATGGGAGGCTATCCGCGACTTGCTCGACAATCCCGAAAATGTAGACAGTGTTTTAGAGCAAATGCGTTATATCTTTGAGAACACATCAACCGAGGACAGATACTATGAAACACGAAAGGCAGGTTTTGAAGCCCTCTCCGCTTACAGTGACGGGACATACACGCTTTTTCCGGGCATAGAAAACCTGCCCGACCCCGAAACAGTAGCGGCTCGCAGAATTGCGCCGCCCGCCGCGCCCCGCCGTGAAATTATCGAAGATTTGCGCGAATCACGGTTTGGCGACTTTCAAGCAGGAGTACCGCAGGAAACACAGCAAATGAATCTTTTTGATATTGTTGAGCTTCCTGTCTTGCCAAGCGTTGACGAACAACGAACGCGGATAGACCAAACGCTCCATGAATCGGAACAGTCAAAACAAGAAACGCAGCGAGAAGTCGAGGTGAAAGCCCCGGCTTTTTTTATTGATGTAGATGCTGATACCCGCTTACTGGATATATCGGACGAGGACAGGGCGCGGATAGCGGAGCAATTTACCATAAACCCTCGCTCCCGCGAAGCCGTGAGCCTTGTTCGCGAAGTTTACGGCGACACGCTTGATATGCCGTTGCCGCAGGCGGTTAAGCGTATTTCCGAACTTGTGGAAAGCGGCGCATTCAGCGGAACTCGTGACCCATATACCATATTTGACAGGGCGCGCGATGAACTGCTCGGACGCGGTTATGTGGTGTCCGGCGAACTGATTGAGGATGGGATAAACGAGTATAACTCAATCGGCGGCAGAGGGGATTTTCTGGATGTTTCTGATTTTATAGAAGATGAATACCTGACGGAAGAACCCGAAGCGGAAGCTGAACAAGGGCAACCGCAAGCCGAACCCGTAAAACTCGACCCGCTTCAAGAGTGTGAGCGTATTAAACAAGAAAACGACGGCGCAATCGTTATGTGGCAGGTCGGCGACTTCTTTGAAATGTACGGCGAGGATGCGAAAACATCTTCCGTCACGCTTAACGTAGCAATGACACAGAGGCTCTGGAGTAGTGAACCGCAAGTCGGATTATTGACGGGCATACCCCGCCACTCATTAAGTAGCAGCCTACGAACACTCAATGAAGCGGGCTTTTCTGTAGCCGTCGCGAGCATCGGCGCAGGTGATGAGCGTAATGTCACTTTGTATACTGCTAATCCGCCGCTCGTTGAAATCCCGTACAACATCGGCGACAAGTTCATGTATAACGGGAATCCCCATGAGATTGAGGACATCAGCGATTACGTTAGGGTACGCAACCTCGGCACTCCTTCGGCAAGCCCAATCTTAGACTACGTTTCTTTTAGGAAGTACGACTTCGAGCGGATGCTGTCTGAGGGCGAAATCGCTATCGAATCACCGCAAGAGCTTAATAAAACTGATGAACCTCTTGTAACCGATAAACAACCCTATAAAGTTGGCGATACCGTTTGGCTTGATAATCGTGAGTTCCGCATTGAAACAATCAGCGACAGCTACAAAGAGCCGGACGAACTCGACCGCAGATTCGGCGCATACGGGCGAAATATTACCTTGATGGATGTCGCGCTGTCACGCTCTTACCCTATTACCCGTTCAATGTATCAGGCAGAGTTTGAAAACGCGCTTGCTCGTGATGAACGCAACTTCCATCTCGCACCGCTTGGAGAACCATCTCCGCAAGCCGTAGACGCGCCTGTTGAAACAGTTGAGCCGATTGAATTGGACTTTGATACCGTGGCGCAGACCGCTTTGGAACGTGTCATGGTAGACGCAGATTACGCCGAAGCCCTTTCAAACGCAACAAGCCGCGCTTCGCTCCGCAACCCTTGCACATGGGCGTTAGAACAATCCATCCGTGACCATGAACAGGACGAGCCGGAGGTATACCAACGCTATTTCAATGACGACGACTTCAACGACAGCCTCTTTGACTACGTTCTTAAACAATCATGGGAACAGCGCCCGCAGCCAGAAGTGGCAGCGGAAACGACGGAACTGCCGGAGGGGTTCACCGAGATAACCGACCCCGCTGAGATTGCGGAGATTGAAGCGGTTTTCGCCGACAGCAAACAAAATATCATCGCTGAAAAGCTGTACGAAGAAGATTCGATAATCGAAAACGAAGTAACGGCATATTATCTGTTTCATGACCCAAACGATAAAGAAGCGGTCGCAGAACTGAGCAACGAAACACTCGCGCTGATAACGGAACAAGCCGACACATATATCCTTTTGGCTGACGTTTGCTATTTTTCCGACAGCGATATGGAACGCTTTAACATCGGCTTCCGCAAAATGCCCCGTGACTGGAACTTGCTGCCCGATGCGGTACAAGACCAACTCCGCGCCATAAAGCCGGAATACGAGCGGCAGTATGTATACGATGTTTTGGTCAGCCGTGGTTTTGAACCGTCAGAAGAAAACCTTGATAAATGGGTCATTGAAAACCGCGAACAGCGCGTCCGCAGGCAAATGGACAGGGAGCGCGGAGCAACGGACGCGCAAGCTGAAATTGAACAGCAACACGAAAACGATACCGGGCATGAACAGGAACAGCTTATCGCTGACACCGCTATACCCGCCGAAAACTACCGCATCACCGACGACCATCTTGGCGAGGGCGGCGCGAAAACGAAATTCAAGAACAACATCAAAGCCCTGCATACGCTTAAAGATTTGGAGTTTGACAAGCGCAGCGCAACGCCGGAGGAACAGGAAATACTCTCCCGCTATGTCGGTTGGGGCGGTATTCAACAGGCGTTCGACCCTGATAATAAAGATTGGGAAAACGAATACCTCGAACTCAACGCCTTATTATCACCGGAGGAATGGGAAAGCGCGAAAGCGTCCACGTTGAACGCCCACTACACATCGCCGACCGTTATTAAGGCAATCTATGAAACGGTGGAGCGGTTCGGTTTCCAAAGCGGCAATGTCCTTGAGCCTGCTATGGGTGTCGGTAATTTCTTCGGTCTGCTGCCCGATTCCATGCGCGACAGCAAGCTCTACGGCGTGGAACTCGACAGCGTGACCGCAAGGATAGCCAAACAGCTTTACCCTAATGCCGACATACAGGAAACGGGCTTTGAGAAAACTCAGTATTCCGATGCTTTCTTTGACCTCGCCATTGGCAACGTGCCGTTTGGCGCTTTCGGTGTCATTGACAAGCGTTATAAAACTAACTTCAACATTCACGACTATTTCTTCCAAAAATCACTCGATAAAGTGCGACCGGGCGGCGTTATCGCGTTCATCACTTCAAAAGGTACGCTCGATAAGCAGAATCCCGAAGTCCGTAAATACATCGCGCAAAGGGCAGAACTGCTCGGCGCAGTGCGTTTGCCGAATACGGCGTTCCTCAAAAACGCCGGAACGGAAGCGACTACCGACATCATCTTTCTGCAAAAGCGCGACAGGCCGCTTGATGTAGAGCCGGAGTGGGTACACCTCGGTCTGACGGAGAACGGTCTGCCTGTAAACCGCTACTTCCTTGACAATCCTGAAATGATGCTCGGCAGAATGACAAACGGCGCGGGAACGCGAATGTACGGAAGTGAAAACAGTACCACCTGCGAACCGATAGAGGGCGCGGATTTAGCGGAACAGCTAAAGACCGCGCTTTCTTACATTCAAGGGGAATACACGGTAGACGAACTGGACGACCTTGACGGTGTGGATAACCACGCCATTCCCGCCGACTCGAACGTAAAGAATTTCAGCTATACCGAAGTGGACGGCACGGTCTTTTTCCGTGAAAACTCGCTGATGTACCCCGTTGAACTGCCTGCAATGACGCTCAACCGCATCAAAGGCATGATAGAGCTTCGTGAGTGTGTCCAAAAGCTGATAGCCTTACAGCTTGATGATTATGAAGATGCCGACATCACAGTGCAGCAGGGCGTTCTAAACACGCTATACGACGGTTTTGTGGCTGAGTTTGGGCTTATCAGCAGTCAAGCTAACAGCCGCGCATTTAACGCCGACAGCGCGTATTATCTCCTGTCCTCCCTCGAAGTCTTGGACGAGGACGGCGACCTTGAACGCAAAGCGGATATGTTCACAAAGCGCACGATAAAGCAAAAAACTATTATCACCCATGTTGACACGGCTTCGGAAGCGTTGGTTGTATCGCTCGGCGAAAAAGCCCGCGTGGATATGGAGTTTATGTCCTCGCTCACGGATAAGGATGAAGCGACGTTATTCAATGAACTGCGCGGCGTTATCTTTGCCGACTACGACATGGACATTCATTACAGCAACAATATTTTTAACCATGTCAAAAGTTTTGACGGCTGCACATACCGTACCGCCGACGAATTTCTGTCCGGCAACGTCCGTGAGAAGTTAAAGCTCTACACCGCCGTCCGTGATTCCTTAACCCCCGATTCACCGTACTACGAAAGCATCTGCGACAATGTGACCGCATTGACGGCGATTCAGCCTAAAGACCTTGAAGCGGGCGAAATTGCCGTGCGGCTCGGCGCGACATGGATTAGACCCGAATACGTTCAAGATTTCATGTACGAACTGTTTAACACGTCATACCACAACAAAAGGATCTATCAGGTGAACTACCACTCAATCACAGGGGAATGGCAAGTTACAGGCAAAGGCAGGGCGCAGTTTAGCGACATCAACGCAACCGTCACCTACGGCACAAGCCGCATGAACGCCTATCAAATCCTCGATGACACGCTCAACCTCCGCGATGTGCGGGTTTATGACTACAAACAGGACGCAGACGGCAAAGAGCGGCGTGTGCTTAACAAAAAGGAAACCATGCTCGCGCAGCAGAAACAGGAGCTTATAAAGCAAAAGTTCCAAGACTGGCTGTGGAGCGACCCCGAACGCCGTCAAACCCTTGTGCAGCAATACAACGAGTTATTCAACTCTTTCCGCACCCGCGATTTTGACGGAAGCCATATCACATTCAGCGGAATGAACCCTGAAATCAAACTAAGCAAACATCAGGTGGACGGAGCGGCTCGTCAAATCTTTGGCGGCAACGCGCTCTACGCCCATGTTGTAGGCGCAGGCAAGACGTTCACGATGATTGCTTCCGCAATGGAGGGCAAGCGGCTTGGGTTATGTCAAAAGAATCTGTTCGCCGTCCCCAATCATTTGACGGAGCAGTGGGCGGCAGAGTTCATGCGGCTGTACCCATCTGCGAATATCCTTGTCGCAACGAAAAAAGACTTTGAAATGCGTAATCGTAAAAAATTCTGCGCCAAAATTGCGACCGGGGAATACGACGCTGTAATCATCGGACACTCTCAACTTGAAAAAATCCCAATGAGCCGCGAGCGGCAAGAACGACAGATACGGGAGCAGATTTGGGAAATCGAAGAAGGTGTGCGTGAGCTAAAAAATTCCAATGGAGAGCGTTTTACGATTAAACAGCTTGAAAAAACAAAGCGCAGCCTTGAACTCAGGCTCACAAAGCTGCTCGACAGCAAAAAACGCGACGATGTGGTGACGTTTGAGCAGCTTGGCGTTGACCGACTGTATGTAGACGAGGCGCACAATTTCAAAAACCTCTTTTTATATACGAAGATGCGTAACGTCGCGGGCTTATCAACCTCAGAAGCGCAAAAGTCATCCGACCTGTTTATGAAGTGCCGCTACATGGACGAACTCACCGACAACAAGGGGGTCATATTCGCCACAGGAACGCCAATCTCGAACTCAATGAGCGAAATGTATACCATGCAAAGGTATCTGCAATACGATACCCTCGTGGCGAAAAAGCTAACGCACTTTGACGCTTGGGCTTCCATTTTCGGTGAAACCGTGACCAGTATCGAACTCGCGCCGGAAGGCACGGGGTATCGGGCGAGAACACGCTTTGCCAAATTCCACAATTTACCCGAACTGATGACGATGTTCAAGCAGGTCGCGGATATTCAAACCGCCGATATGCTCAACCTCCCCGTACCCGAAGCGAAGTTTGAAAACATCATCGTCGAACCGTCTGACATCCAAAGAGAAATGGTTGAGGAACTCTCCGAACGCGCTGCTCTCGTCCATGCCCGCCGTGTAGAACCGAATGTCGATAATATGCTTAAAATCACAACGGACGGGCGTAAAATCGGCTTAGACCAACGCTTGATGAATCCGCTCCTGCCCGACCACGAGGGCAGCAAGGTCAACGTCTGCACCGACAAGGTATTTGAGATATGGAATGATACCCGCTCCGACCGTCTGACCCAACTCGTTTTCTGCGATTTCAGCACACCGAACAAGGACGGGCGATTCAACATTTATGACGACATTAAAGCAAAGCTGTTAGAGCGTGGCATACCCGAACACGAGATAGCTTTTATCCATGATGCTGATACCGAAACGAAGAAAAAAGAACTGTTCGCAAAGGTGCGTCAGGGTAAGGTGCGCGTACTGTTCGGCTCTACGTTTAAGATGGGCGCAGGCACAAACGTCCAAGACCGTCTTATCGCCATTCACGATGCCGACTGCCCGTGGCGGCCGGCAGACCTCGAACAGCGGAGCGGTCGTATTATACGGCAAGGGAACAACAATCCCGAAGTTCAGATTTTCCGTTACGCGACAAGCGGTACGTTCGATAGCTACCTCTGGCAAACCGTCCAGAAGAAGCAAGAATTTATCGCACAGATAATGAGCAGCAAATCGCCTGTGCGTTCTTGTGAGGACGTTGACGAAACGGCTCTCAGTTATGCCGAAATCAAAGCGTTATGCGCGGGCAATCCGCTTATCGCGGAGAAAATGAACCTCGACAATGAAGTGGCAAAACTCCGTATGCTTAAAGCCGAACACAAGAGCCAGCACTACCGTCTGGAGGACGACCTTTTGAAGCGCTTCCCTGAACAGATTGCATCTGTGACGGAGCGTATCGCGGGAATAGAAAAAGACATCGCCATGTATGCCATCGAGAAAGAAAAATGCGTTGAAGTACAAACGGGATTAGGCGGCGCATCCGCGTCTACGAAGTTTCCCGGCATGATAATTAACGGCGTGTCTTACAGCGAAAAAGAACCTGCCGCAAAAGCACTGCTTGAAGCCTGCAAGAACGTGAAAGGCAGAAACACCGAATTGCCTGTCGGCGAGTATATGGGATTCAAAATGAGTCTGCGGTATGAAAACTTCGGACAGCAAATCACGCTGCTTTTGCGTGGCACAATAACCTATCAGGCTGAACTCAGTACGGACACATTCGGAAACCTCACTCGAATCAACAACGCGCTTGATAAGTTGCCTGAGCGTTTAGAAGGTTCAAGGGCGCAGTTGGAAAACCTAAACAAGCAATCGGAAGCGGCAAAACTTGAATTAGCGAAGCCTTTTGAACAGGAGCAGGAGCTTCAAGAAAAGGAAGCGCGGCTTGTAATTATCAACGCCGATTTGAACATTGAGGGCGACGGTGGATTGGACGTTATGAACGACAACGACGACCGCGATTCCGATGATTTTGTGGAGCGTGTCGGCGAAACCTTAGACGAAATGGGAGTAGAGTATACGAGGGGATATAACCCCGGACTTTCCTCTGATGATGACGAGCCTGACGATGAAAGCGACGGCGATGTTCGCCCCTCCGTCTATGAGCGTGTCGGGGAGCGTGTTCCGCAAGCGATTCCAGCAAAATCAAAGCCGTCTATTTTGGACGGCATACGCACTTTTGATAGTGTGAAACACAACGGCGTTCAGGGAAAAGATAAACCCAACGAACACCAAATCTAACGTACAGGGCGGCGGGGTCTGAACAACCTCGCCGCCCTATTTTTTTGAGAGGGGTGAACAATGTGGACAGCAACGAAAAAAAGCCCGTAAATCGAAGCAGAAAAGTTTCTCTTAGCTTTCTTGTATCGGAAAAAGAACATGGGCTTATTAAGGAGCGAATGGCAGAAGCAGGGATGAAAAATCTGCGGGCATATTTGCTCAGAATGGCTTTGAGCGGACGTATCATTCATGTGGAATTAGATAGCGTTCGGGAAATGGTACGCCTGCTTTCTAACGCCACAAATAATCTGAACCAAATCGCCCGCCGCGTCAACGGAACGGGGAGTATTTACGCCGCCGATATTGACGATATTCGCGGGCAGTATGACACACTTTGGAATCAAACAAATGAAATCTTGCGGCGGTTGTCCGCGCTGTGATTGTGGGGTGATGTATCATGGCGACAACGTGGATTAAACCGTTGAAAATATCTAAGACAATGACGAAATCATCTGCCGTTGCCGCTATCATAGATTACGTTCAAAATCCGCAGAAAACGGATAACGGCAGGCTTATAACCTCATACGCTTGCGACAGCCGCTCGGCAGACAATGAATTTCTTGTTGCCAAGAGAGAATACGAGTTTATTACAGGGCGAAATCAAGGGCGGCGCGATATTATCGCTTACCATATCCGTCAGTCGTTTAAGCCGGGGGAAGTTACGCCGGAAGAAGCCAATGAAATAGGTCATAAACTGGCGATGAGTTTTACAAAAGGGCAACACGCCTTTGTGGTCTGCACCCATATAGATAAGGCGCACGTCCACAACCATATAATCTTTAATTCGACCTCGATTAACTGTGAGAGGAAGTTCAATAACTTCTTTTTCTCAAACAGAGCAGTTTCAAGAATTTCCGATTTGCTCTGCGCCGAACACGGCTTGTCGGTTATCGAAAATCCGAAGCTGTCAAAAGGCGGCTACGCTGATTGGCTCGGCGAAAATAAAACCCCGACTTGGAAAGATGTTTTGAAGCAAAAGATTGACGATGTTCTGCCGAATTGTTCGACCTTCGAGGACTTCCTCGCGGCGATGAAAACGGCAGGCTATACGGTCAAGGATAACCGTAAATACATCTCTTTTCTCGCGCCCGGACAAAAGAAGCCGACGCGCATGAAATCTCTCGGCGACGAGTATGAAGAATCCGCAATCCGCTCCCGGCTCGGCATGGTGAGAATCGTAAAAAGCGGCGGCAGCAGCGGAACGAAAACCCGTGTCAGCTTGCTTTTAGATATTCAAGCGAAAATACAAGAGGGCAAGGGCGCAGGCTACGCTCAGTGGGCAAAAATATTCAACTTAAAAGAAGCCGCCAAGACTTTGATTTTTCTCAAAGAAAACGGGATTGACAGTTATGAGGATTTGGTAAAAAAGTCCTCGTCTGCGTCCGGTGATTTTGCCACGCTCACTAAAAGAATACGCGATATAGAAACGCGGCAAAAAGAAATATCCGAGCTTCAAAAGCAAATCGGGACTTACGGAAAAACCCGCGACATATACGCCAAGTACAGAGCGAGCGGGTGGAGCCGTGACTTCTATGATGTTCACGCCGCTGACATCATTTTGCACAGGGCGGCGAAGAAGTATTTTGACGAACTCGGCATGAAAAAACTCCCGTCGATAAACCAACTCAAACAGGAGTACGGAACGCTCGCAACCGAGCGAAAAACGCTCTACGGCGACTACCACAGGCTCAAGGATTTATCGCGGGAACTCTCCACGGCTCGTGCCAATGCGGAGCGAATGCTCGGCATCGCACCGGACGCTCAAAACCGCGATACTTCACGTTCCAAAACTCAACACGATAATCACGATTTTTAGACCGCGAAGCGGTCGCAGCAGATGTGCCGCAGGCACAGCTTCAACGGAGGGGCGAACGCTCCTCCGTGGGGTATTAGGGGAAACCCCTAACAAGCAGGTATTCCACGAGTGTAACGTGGAATACATTGCTTGCGGGAATTGAATCGCGCTATATGGACGTTGGGCGTGTGGCGCAGAAATGGCTATAAACGTCATCAACTTGCGTTGGGTACAAAACTCGCTATCACCGCGCCAATCATCGCGTTTTCCGGCGAATCGCTTGTAAGAGCAGCGTATCTGTCTGATGCTTCATATACAAAATCAGCATCGGCTTGGGCGGTCATGGGCGCGTCGTTTATCATTATCGTACCGGAGTACAAGACATAGTTTTTCCAACGCAGCGTTCCCTCGACGACAAATCTGTATTCGCCGGGGGAAACTATGTTGCCGTTTGCGTCCATCAAGTCCCATGTATAGCTCTGCGTTCCCCCTCTCGGTGTCGCGCCGCTGATAGCGTCAACTTCGGCATCGGTCATGGATGCGCGGTCAGATTTTTCTATCCACATCGCGATGGAATCCGGGCGCAAGGTATAGCCGCCGTCTGCCGTCCACGCTGTCGCGTAGAGCGTCCTTATGAGGTTGCCGCCCATGTCCTCAATCCATACCGCCCATTGGTTGCTTGCCGAGCCGGAGATTCTTTCGTAATCAAATGATATAATGACCTCGCCTGATATGGATGTTGGAGTATCAGGTTCGGTCGTGTTGCCTTGATTGTCAGCAGACAAGTCTGGCTGCTGCGCCGTGGTCGGCGATGCTTCGGGTGACGCTGTAGTTGCTTCATTCTGTGAAGGCGGATTTGTCGGCGGCGCGGACGGTTCTGCCTGACCGTTCCCACCTGAACAGGCACTCAACATGAATCCGGCAATTATAGTTATGGCGACAAAAACCGACGTATGCTTTTTCATTGAAATTACGTTCCTTTTCATGATAGTTCCCAGCCGTGGTCGTTGTGATAAACCATCAGCTTGCTCATACCGCCGTCTACAGTTATGTTCTCCCCTGTGATGAAGCCCGCTTTGTCACTGCATAGGAACAAAACCATTTCTGCAATGTCGGAGTTCGTTCCGACACGCCCGACCGGGTGTTGCCGTATATCCTCATCCGTGTGTCCGGGGTTGGCGGCAGTTTCTATCCATCCGGGGCTTATGCAGTTTACCCGCGCACGTCCCGCAAGGCTGACCGACATGGCGTGGGTCAGCGCAACAATACCTCCTTTCGCCGCCGAATAACTTTCGGTGTCAGGCTGCGACTGGAACGCGCGTGTTGACGCGATATTGACGATTGAAGCGTTCGGGGCAAGCAGCTTGTTTTTCAGCAAAAGGCTCGTCAAATAATACGGTGCGGTAACACCTACACGTTGGACATACTCGAAGTCCTCATAGGAGCAGTTTGAGAGAATCCCCCTGCGGCTGATACAGGCATTGTTGATGAGATAGTCCACGGGCTGTTTTAACGAGTGGACAAAGTTTTCAAGTATGGCTTTTTCCGATATATCTCCGTGGAAGAAGCTGATGTCATTCAGTTTTTCGCATACTGATTTATCAACGTCTATCACCGTGACCGTCGCCCCTTCACGAAGATAAGTTTCAACGATTGAGTATCCGATTCCATTCGCACCGCCTGTGATTACGGCGTGTTTTCCTATGATGCTCATACGCCCTCTCCATTCAATAATTTCTCAAACGCTGCTTCAAACTTTTCGTCATCTTCCCTCGTCCGCTTGTAGGGGCCTTTCGTCCGACCGCCGCCCCTGCGGATTTTCTGCCCAATATGACGTTCCATTAACAGCTTGTCCATGTTATCGTCTGTAAAAACCAATCCGTTTGGGTTGACGGCGCGAGCGCCCTTGCCGAGAACCATAGCTGCAAGTCCAAAGTCCTGTGTCACCACAATGTCATCGCGGGCAAGCAGACCCATAAGCGCGAAATCCACACTGTCTGCTTGCTTGTCCACGGTAATGACCGTGCTGTACCCATCGTCAAGCTGATGAGAAGTGTCTATCAGCATGGTCACGGGGATTTTATGTTGCTTCGCCAACCGAACAATGATTTCCTTGACGGGGCAGGCATCAGCGTCAACTAAAATTCGCATAGACCCTTAACTACCTCCAAGATGATAATACTTCTCAATTTATTATGTGGCTTTTCATCGGGATTTCACAGCTAAGTATATGATGAATCATTATGTTTGAGAAACTAAGGATTGCTTTCTGGCACTGGCATCATATTGTTGTACGATGATACTGTTTGATTTGTGAATCCATGTCAATAAAAGTCTCTTAAATATTTTTGTCGTGTTGGATGACGAAGTTTTCGTAATGCCTTTTCCTCAATTTGTCGTATTCGTTCGCGAGTAACCCCAACAGATATACCGACTTCTTCAAGAGTCTTAAACTCTCCATCATCTAAACCATATCGCATTAGCATTACAATTTGTTCTCTTGAAGTGAGTGTCGAGAGAGCTTCTCTTAACTTGATTTTAGCTTCATGTAATATAAACCGCTCATGTGGCATTTCGTCTTCAGGGGCAATTAGATTATTCCTGTATAGTCTTCTGTTTGTTTTTGATTTCAGCATTTCAAGAGGTATAATTTCACTTGATAGTTCAAGAACACGCTCCACTTCTCTGACTGTCATATTGAGTTTATCAGCCACTTGCTCTACAGAAGGTTCTGCGTTTGAAATGCGTTGAATTTCATTCACAGTACGTTTAACATTTTTTATGTGTTCATGAAAATGAACTGGAATCCTAATAACACGACTTTTATCTGCGATAGCGCGGTCGATATATTGCTTTATCCATAATGGTAAATAAGAAACAAAACTACCGTGTTTAGTAAAATCATAATTCTCAATTGCCCGTCTAAGACCTAATGCACCTTCTTGGATTAAGTCATCTAACTCATAACCTTCATTTTTATATGAACTCAAAGCAATCTTAACAACTACGCGAAGGTACATATCAATCAAACGATTGATAGCATATTCATTGCCGTTTTTCGCTTGTGGCATTAAGTTTCGCCATTCCCTGTGTTGTGGCGGTCTGATATTTTTAATGTAATTTATAAAATATGATTGTCCGGGCGATATTTCCAATATCTCAGAAAAAATTAAATCATAATTTGTTTGTGTTCGGTCTATATCATCATCGTCAGGTGTTGTATCGTCACCAAAGTATACACCCAACTCAAGAAGTCTGTTTGTTATGCGATTTATTGCGACTAAGGTAACATTTTCTGCGGTCAGCAGAGCTAAGGCTTCGTCCTCGCGCAAGAAACCTTTCTCTAAGTACAAAGTGTATAGTTTTTCGATGATATTTTGATAACCACCACTTTGCTCCATTTGCGTTATCCCCTTGCGATTTTACATAGGTCAAGGACTTCTTCTGCTGATTGTCCGTATCTATCTTCAAATTCTTCCATAAAATCATAAAGGTTTTTAACAAAATCATCAGGTGAGGTTGATGGTTCTATCAATTTTTCGTAGAGTACATCTACGCCTCCGCGCACATAAGACTCATAAAGTGCTTCATCTAATAAAGCGTTGTCCGTACCGAAATGACGGAAAGCCTTGTCTACACGGGCATCAAAATCAGGCTCATGATTTGCGTCAAGAAGCATTATTAAATAATAATTGAATTGAAATACTTCTTTCCATGTTGACATTTGTTCGGCAAATATACTAATGTCGCTTCCGTTTTCACGGTTCTCGTCAGCTTTTTTACCGTAGAGAAAACCCACTATTGGAGCAAGTTGATATACCTCGTGGACATACTGGAACAGTTTAGGGCGTTTAACAAGTTCTTTTTCATTTCCGTAAATCCCGCCATCGTGTGAATCAAATTCTGCCGTAAGTCTTTTTACCTTATCTGCGTGAGTTCCGCGGAACCAATATTGACCTTGGAATAACATTTTCTTTCCTCCTATTGAACGTAAGTTTCGATTTTGCTCATAGCGTTGAATGTTAAGCGATTGCCTATGCGTCCACCAAGATGTTCTTCCGCAATATCTCCGTCGGCATCCTTAATAAAGATGATAACTTGTTCGGCTATTTTTGGTAGCACGTCACATACATTTTGGATACGAGTTCTATCAAACGCGGACAGTGGAGCATCCATAACAAGTGGGTATGGTTCGGATACCAATAAACCACCTTCTTCTTTTTGACTCTCACGAGCCATTTGAATTACTCCAGCAATAAATGCGAAAATAATTGAAATATTTTGAGCGGTGGACGTTTCTGCACCTCCGCCAAACTCGTTTAGAGCTACTTGAACATCATATTTTTCGCTTAATGACAGAGTAAAACCTTCACCCAAGATGCTATGGAAAATATCATTTACGGTTTCTTCGAGCTTTTCGCGTATTTTCTGCTCCTCATCGGCATACAACGTTTTTAGTGTGTCAAGCATATACTGAGCATACGCTTTATAACTCATAACGCGGCGGTTATTATCATCTTTTAAGGCAAGCGTATCTCTGTCCGTTTTTCTTCGGTCACGGTCAGTTTCTTTGACACGCCTATCTCCGTTGAGCTTTAGCTTTTCATCGCGTAAATCTCGTTGTTGCTTTTGATACCGCATTAAGTCTGATTGGAGTTTGCTTACGTCAGCCATAACTAAGAGAGCCTGCTCGATTTCATCAATTTCTTCAATGATTTCTATATACTCGGAATCCGCGCCGCATATATCAGAGTATCTTCCTTCAAACTCCTCATACATTGTTTCAGAGTTATTAACTTTTTCTTTGCACTTATCACGAAATTCGGCGATTGAGTCGCCTATGGATTTTGGAGGAACGTAGTTAAGTAAATCAGTCAACGTTATAAACGCATCATTTCCTGTGGAAATCTCCGCCCCACAAATGCAACGTCCACGTTCAATAAGGTGCTTAATTGTTTTTGCGTTTACTGACGGAACACTTTTTTCGCTTTTGCGGGTGTCTTTTAGTTGTTGCAAACTATCGCGCATTAGTTTTTTTGCGAAATATGCGGGGGCGCGTTTGAATGTCGTCAGTAAACTACCCACACTCCGTGCTTTCTGAACTAAAAGAGCGTTCCTGCGAGCAATTAACTTTTTCTTTCTTTCCGCAAGTTCCGCGCTTGCTTTATTTTTTTCAATCTGCGAATGTAGCTCAGCAATCTTCTCCTCGACTGGAATTTCTTCGCGCTCAATATCTGCTATGCGATTTTCTATTTGTTCAATTTCCGATTCAAGATTTATTATTTGATGATTGTATTCGTCAATGCGGCTATCGCTATGAGCATCATATTTCCTATCATAATCCTTAACCACTTTACTTAAATGACCTATTGCGGCAGTAAATGCGTCAAGACCAAGGAGGCTTTGAACAGCACGGGCAAATTCATCACCTTTGCCTTGACTAAGACGTTTACTCATAACAGTTATACGTTCGCCATCAAAGAAGAAATATCTTGCCAATTCAGGTGGCAGTATTTCCTTCATTTTTCCATCCCGGAGAAGGTCTTTGACATATTCAACTTGACCCTTTTGCTTGTACATAATGGTAAATGCGCGTTGCCCAGCTGTTTCAATGGGTTTATCAGAGCGGTCAGTTTTTTTGTATGTCTGCTCGCTTACAATCGTGTAATCAATACCTTTATGGGTCAACGATAGTTCTGCGCGTACTTTTTCAGTTTGCCCCGGTAGCATCGACATTGCTGTAGCTTTACAGAGTAAAATCTTATCGTCAAAGTCAGTTTCACCGTACAAACACCATGTAAACGCTTGCGCAAGAGTCGTTTTGCCTGTTCCATTATCGCCCATAATCACTGTTACGTTTTTTTCTGTGTCGGTCGCAAATGAAACAGTCTGCTCACCTTTGAATTGGCGAAAATCTTTGATTTTGAGGGATTTTAATAGCATTGTACTTCCTCCTCAATTCGTTTTTGAATATCCGCAATCATTTTACTCTCACCTCGTTCGCCAGTTCTGACATTTTCGGCTTCGCGTTGAATAAGCCATGCTAAAATGCTTTGCGCACGTTTTGTGTCTACAATGATGTTGTTTACCATCACTTCATTAGGGTTGTTCTTCACAGTAATAATCCTCCTCAAAAATAATTTCATAATCATTTATAGAATACGCTTCCTTAATAGCATCAACCACTTTTTCAGCCTCACCCATATTCATCGCTAACCGGGCAAACTCCTCTGCGCGTGCTATTTCGTTCTTAACGAGGGTAAGTTCGCGGCTGATTTGCTCATTTGTAAGTGATGCCACCTCGTCTAAGGGACGTGGTAATGCGATAAAATCGAAAATTTCTGCATACTCTTTATCTGGATATAGACGTAATACACGACCACGGCGCTGTATATATTCTTTTGGGTTTGTGGTGCTGGCGAGGATAAACGCTGTCTTTATAGCGGGAATATTAACGCCCTCATCAAGGCATTTAATCGCAATCAAGGCTTGCAAATTATCTCCTTCAGCAAATTCGCGTTTCAAAACCTCGCGTTCGGCTATGTCTTCTTTCGAGGTAAACTGTGAAACCTTCATACTTAAAATATTTCCAAGAAGATGCGTAACAGCGTCTATTTGTCGTAAGTCTTCATCGTTCGTTTCAGAGCGGTCGCGGTCATCTCTTAAAATGGTTGTCGCTCCGCAATATACGAGCAAATGCTTATCGCTTATATAAGGTTTGATATGTTCAGCAAGTTTAGTGAGTTTGTCTTCAATACCTGCGACAAGCCTCGCTCGCTTCAAGGCTATACGTTTGCCTTTATCATTTAGTTTTGATTTTCCGTCCTTTCCTTTGATAAGGCATTTACTCATCTCAATTGTTAGGTCTACATAAATACGGGATTCATCATCATTTAGAGTTGTGATAATGGGGTAATATTTATATCTTGTTAGCTTTTTTTCGACTATTGCACGTTCGAGTGTGTATTCTACGCATTTTGAACCAAAATAGTGATACAGTTTATCTGTACCAACTTCATCGTTATGCCGTTTTATCGTAGCGGAAAGCGCAAGACGATAAATGTATCGGTCAGTCAATAAACGGTTTAATCGTTCTGCGCCGAAATTATGCGCTTCATCTACCAACAAGAGAGCTTCACCTTTCATTTTTACAAGTAAATTTTGCACTTTATCAGACGAAAATGTTGCATTAGTACAAACGAAGCAAAAAAACTCTCTACCTTTGACCTTGAGCTTTTGGTCACGGATAGCATTTTCGAGCCGTTTTACCCAATCTTTTTGCGGCGATGAGCTATATCCGATTATTGGCTTAATATTGAACTGCCTAATGTCTTCCACCCATTGCTCAACTAAGTGTTGAAATGGGCAAACAATAAATACAGCTAATCTATTGCTAACTTTATTGCACAAACGGACAACAGCCCCAAGCCCTGTATATGTTTTTCCCGTACCGGTAGCCATGTCGAATATACCGCAAAATCCTTTGCGCTCCCATTCATCAATAGCTTCGGTTTGGTATTCGTGCAACTTGACGTGGTTTGGTATAGCTGCAAAGTTGGTCGTCTTTGCTTCGGGAACAGGTTCTTCATCGAGGTATTCTTTGGTGTCATGCTCATAATCAACCTTCGACCTCTTGAAGCGTTCAATGATTTCTTCCTTTAGCTTTGGAAAATCAATCGTTTCAATGTTAGGCTCAGTATTGTTCCAAATAGATGTAAAAGCATTTTCCTTAACAGCTATTCTGTTCTCGTCGTCGTTCCAAGAACAAAATACATCTATTGTTTCGTAATTCACTGACATAGCCGTTGCTGATTCATTCATCGAACCGGAAAACGCAACTTTATTACCATCAGCGTCTTGTATAATTCCCATTTTTTCATGATACATCCCGTATGTGCCGTTCTGTTGTTCGGCTTCGGTTAAGGCGATTTTTATATCTAACACGCCATCAGCAATTAAGTTTGCCAAGAGGTTTAGTCTTTTTTTGTCAAACTCAGAAGTATGCTCACGCAATTCCCTTATTAGAGCGTTTTCTATGATTTGATGCCTTAACTCATAACCACGTTTTATTGCCGATACATCATCTTCAGAAAGGCGCGGTGATGCAACGAGTTGGATTGTACCGCCGTTTTCGACAAGCCCCATAAGCCCTTTGGAGATTTCAATAAGAGCAGTAGACGAAAACCAACCGACCGCACGTTTATACAACACAGCCTGTTTAAGTAACGGAATATAAAAATCCCTAACCACATTGTCGATTAGCGAGCGGTATTCGTTCTTAATTTCAACATCACGCAAACTCAATTATCTCACTCCTTTTGATTTTCGTATTATGAAAAAATCGGGAACTGTTTGCCGTTCAAGGAAACATAATACTTTCTCAAAGCGGTTGTCCAGTCCTGTACATGTCTTTAGCTCTGATTTTATTCGCAACAACGTTTTATAAGTTTTTTCATCATCGGCTACAATACTATCGAGTGACATATTAAAATACCGCTCAACCAACCGCACTTTAGCCACACGAGAACGCAATGCCTTTTCTCTGCTCTTTATTCTTTCGGCAGTCAGTAAATAGTATGCAAATTCGGACTCTCTCATTATAGCCGCCTCCTAACTGTTATTCGCGATATAGCGTAATGCTGTTCTTAGGGTTTCAAAATCCTCATTATTATTAAAATAACTCACGCTAAATCGTACTGTACCCGCAGGGAGTGTATCTAAAAATTTGTGGGCGAGCGGCGCACAATGCAGTCCTGTTCTTACTGCTATGTCGTAATCGTTGAGAATCTGCCCGATGTTGTCGCTGCTATACCCGTTAAATAGACAAGACACCACACCGATGCTGTTGTCCGTACTCATAGAGCCAATTATATGTATGTTGTCAAACTCATTTAGAACACTTAGCAACTCTGCGTGGTTTTTCTTTTCCGTTTCGTAAATCTTTGCGATGCCAGTTTCGTTAATCCATTTCAGAGCGGCGTTAAGCCCGGCAATGGCCGCTATGTTGGGGCTACCAACCTCGTACATATCGGGTACTACTTTATCAAGTGATTGATTACCCGAATCAGTCCCTGTGCCTCCATATAGCAAAGGGTTCGGAAATATATCCCCATTGCAAATAAATCCGGCAATACCAAAAGGAGCGTAAAGCGTTTTATGCCCTGCAAATACAGCAAAATCGTAGATATTGCTACTTAAATTGGTGTCAAGCAATCCTGCTGTTTGTGCCATATCAATGATATTGATTGCACTTTGTTTTTTCGAGAGTTCGCAAACATCTTTTATTGGAGCGATTAAGCCGCATACATTACTTGCATGGCTTATTACAACATAGTGGGGTTTATCCTCGGTAAATTGATACTTTATCTTTTCTAAGTCATACTCAAGGGTGGTTTTATCGACAGCCAATGTCTTAACATTCAACTTGTAAATACCCTGTAAGTGATGAATGACCCGCGTTACGGCATTGTGTTCAAATGGTGAAAGGTAAATAGTAGTGTTTTCCGCCATATCTAAGCCTTGTAGAATAATGTTAATGGCTTCCGTAGCTGAATGAGTGAACACGGTTTTCTTTGTAGGGCAATGAAACAAGCTAAGTAAAAGCTCCCTTGTTTCTTCCCGTAATTTGCTTGCGGTAAAAGCCATTTTGTGTTGTCCGCGCCCTACATTCACACCGTACTCACGATAAAATCTATCGGTAAAGGTGTAAACAGCTTCGGGCTTTGGAAATGTTGTGGCTGCGTTGTCAAAATACGGCATCTTTTCACCTCTTAGCACATTTTTTCAAGCAATTCCATTAGCACTTGCCGTTTTTCCTGCTCTGTAATTGACTGCCCCATATCTTCGAGTTCTGTGGTAATAGCGTTTAGAAGTAATTTAGCTTTTTCGGTGTACTTTGTCTTCTCAAAAGTCTTAGTAACCTCTTTGCCTGTTTTTTCAATAAACGACAGCTTGTACATTCCTGTGCTTTCGTTGCTCATTATAACTGTGTTACGGTCAAACTCTAATACAGTCTTTTTTAGCTGTTCCAAGTAAACTAAGAAGTCAACGATACTTTTTTTATCCCAATCGTCAAGCCTAAGACCTGTCACGGTTTTTGCTAAACGTTCCATAAAGGTTTTTTCATCGTTGTTTACGCTTGCCATTAACTGCAATACTTTTTCTTCATTGTTCGAGAATAAGTGGTTGACAGTTGTGGATTTCAATCCCTCGTACCAATCTCTAATAATCGACGTAAGGGAAGCACCTTTTTTCCCGTTTGTGGAAAATATAGCTTTGACATCTCCAATCAACGCCTTAATTAAGCTGAGTTTCGCACTGTCAAAGAGTTCCTTTGCAGCCTTGATATTGTCAACAACATTCACGTTAAAAGCTGGATAACCGTAAATTTCAAAGAGTTTCTCAAACAGATATTCCCTTGCGTTTATGCTTGGTAGTTTCAAGCTGCTCAAAAATTTAATATGCGATGCTATTGATGTATCCTTTTTCTTTTCGCCACCTTTACCGTCGTATATTTCTTTAAGCTCTTTGGCATACTTCGGTAAGCCCATGTACCACCGGTTCATTGCTAAGGCAATAAATGAAAACGTATTGTAGGTTTTTTCTTTTTCTGAAACGTGGTCGGCAAACAACTCCGCCATACCGTCTATAAATTGTGATTTTTCCTCGCTCCAACTCTCCATAAAGACGGTGTAGGTTTCAGGTGATTCATTAATACTGTTCAATAGGTCAGGTGTGATTTTTACTTCATCGTTCCTATTCTTAATAACGATGTATTTTTTATGATGGTGAAGGACTGCCGCAATGAAAATGGGAAGAACACCTTTCTTTACACCATAACCGTTTTGAGGTAGGGTCAAAGTGTCGTAGAGTTCCTTGAAGTTTTTACCGTGACTGTTAGCACCGCTCAAAAAGTCGTTGATAACCGCAAGAACATACTTCATTTTTTCGTTTATAGGAGTGAGTGTAATCACAGGCTTAGACAATTCATCTTGCAAAATGCCTGTTTGAACCAATGTACTACGCATAAAGGAAACATCCTGCCCTGTTCCTGTAAGTCCTAAGTTAATATCAAGCTCATTTTCAAGAAGCCCTGCAATCAGCTTACTTCTGCTGTTTATCGCAACGGTTGGCAACAAATCTTTGTTTATGGACTCATTATTGATAACAGGAGTATTCGGGTATGTTCTGTAGCAAATGTCCGACAATTTCGCGGAAATCTGAGCCTTACGTTTGAGGTTCAGTTTTTTACCGCCATAGAAATAATCAGAGCCACCTGTTTCCGGTCTTGCGTATGAGAAGATATAGCTGCTGATAACTTCTTCCAAGTCCTCAATGAAAATATCGTATTCATCGGACAGCAAATCGTCGTCAACCACTCTGCTTTTAAGGGTTTTTACCGCACTGTATTCAAAACATATCCTATCAATTTCGGTAAACGCTTTCGGAACGATGAATAATATTCTGCCGTGATTACACCGACCACTTGTGATTTCTCTTTTTATCGAGACTACTTCTTCTTTGTCCTGTGGTATAACGGCAAAAATGACGCCATCAGCTTTTGAGTTTTCAATTTTCCGTTCCCAACTATCAACGGCGAAAAACTCTGCACTGTCGATGAATGTGAAGTCAAAGTACCGCGTTATATCCATTTCATCGTTGTAAGCGGTTGGGTACATATAGCTGTCAAATGCTGATGTATTCAATATCATCTTTGTACTGAGGGTGTTTTTCATTCTCTCAATGGCGTTTTCAATTTCGCTTTGGATGTCAACGCCGGAGCTTTCCTTGATTTTTAAGTAACCGTTACTGCGTTTAAGGTAGACGATGCACTCCTTATCTATGAGGTATTCAAGCGTTTTTTCGATTTCTTTTATGTCACCCACGCTATCAATGAACGTGTCAATAATCATATCGTATACGGGCGGTAGTTTTTCAAATTGCTCAATAAGATAAATAAGAGAGATAGTTTTGATTATCTTCGCGCCTAATGACGTAACATCTAATTTATCAAGAACTCTCGAAGTCAGTTTGTACATCTTGTGGGTATCGCTCGAATAATGCTCTTTGCGGAGAAGCATTTCAAAATAATCGTAAATATAGTCCGGGGTGAGCATGGAAAAATCACCTGTAACCGTTTCTAAAAAAGCGGCAAGGGTATGTTTATGCTCGGCTGAAAGGAACGTAAAAAGCGTTCTCTCGTTCTGAGCCACTTTTTCAGAAAGACGCGGTAAAACAAAGGTTGATATGGGATGCAGGGGATAGCACCCTCTAACTGCGACCTCGGCTATATCGTTTTCTAAAATGCCATTTGCGACAAACCTTTTCTCTATTGCATTGAAGCGGATGTTATTGTCTTTACAAAACTTTTTCCAAAACTTATCGTCTTTTTTTATGACGGCTGAAATAATCTCATACATCTGCGAGAAATTATTATGCAAGCTGATATGCTTAAATCTACCTGACACGCCGCGCCAACCGTCCACTTTTTCTTTAGGGAGGTTAGTGTCAATGTAATTCGATATGTCCTTGTGGGAGATGAGCATAAGATGGATTTGCTTATCACCGCTTCGGTCACATTTCTCGGCGAAATCTTGTAATAGCTTAGTGTCGCTGACCGTTGCATGGGCGATGCTTGATTCAAGATACTTGCTGAATTCATCATAGATAATATAAACGCCGCTATATCCTTTATCTCTCAGCTTGTCCACAACTTTTTCGTATAGTTCGGTAACATCGAAGCCGACAAACGGATTAAACTCACTGCCAGATGTAAGCGCGGGAAACATTTTTATAAAACGCTCGTAAGCATTAACATCAAACTCTTTCAAAGCCATGATAAAATCGGAGAGTGGTTCTTCAAGCAGTTTAATGAACTTTTTGTATGTGTTGGGATAGTCCTTTTCCCAACGCTCGATAGCGTTTACAGCCGCCACAAAATTTGTTTCGGGCATAATATCATCAAGATTTTCGTTTTTTAACGTCTGTTGCAAAGCGTTAAGGAACGATTGCGTAAGGCTTGCGCTGTTGCCGCTTACGATAACCGGGAGAAGTTTTTTGTCGCTGTTTAAGTATTCGAGCGTGTATTCGTAGAGTTTAGGGTTCAACACGTTAATCTTACCTAAGAGGTCAGCAAATAAAGCCTTGTCTTTCTTGAACAAGAGCGACATAAGCACGAGGATTATATGAGATTTTCCTCTACCGTATGCACCGACGAGCAGCCGCGCACGGTTGACGTTCGGGGAGTTTATACTTTGCAATACTTCATCCACGATGTCGATGGAGGACATAGTCGGGATGAAGGTTTTTATTTTATTCTCGTTATGCAGGTCAAAGGCTATATTTACCGATGTTTGAAAGCCTTTAACTACATCAATTTTCCTGCTCAACTCTGTCTACCTCCAATCTTTCAAAGATTGTCATTCGTTGATAGCCTTATAATACTCTCGAACACACCCGATAAAATCCATATCCTTTTCTATGTTAATTACATCAAGTCCGGCTGTCCTTATAACCTTGATATAGCCCATCATTTCAAGCCTGTTTAGTAGGTTTACGAGTGTGATGATGTCTAAGCTAAAGATTTTCCCTGCGTTGGTCTTGTCGTTTTGAATGGAGGATATTTTTATTTCTTGTTCGCTGTTCGCGTTATCCAAAATAATCGCAAGTAGAATCAATGGGTGTAACGTGTCTTTTTTAGGTGTACATTTCTTATAAATTTTACTTTTCTTGTTTACGATGTCTATAAGCCCAAGTTCACCCAAAGGACAGTCTATGTTGCTTTCGGGCTGTACTTTTTCAGGGTTAGATTTAATCCGGGGAACGTAAGTATTGACGATGCAGTTGTAATCATCGTCAAGGGAACGCTCTGAAACATCATTGTCGTTCATTCGGATATAGCTGTTAAGATGCACGACGAAATCATCCCGCGTAAACTCGCTCAGTTTGAACTCATTGAAAAAGTAATACCACGCCGTCGCATCCTCGGCGTTGCTTGCCAATCGGTAATGAAGCAGACACAATGTACCCATTTCTTCGATGTACTTGTCGTGTTCGTAAACGACCTCGCCGAAAGGAGTTAGAGACTGTGTACGCCGACCAACGGCAGGCTCGCTTGTAAGCCCAACAGCTTGAAGCCAATAACGCAGAGCCTTTACCATGTTCGCGCCAATGCCCAATATGTCCATAGGGTTTCCATTTATCCCCATGAACACGGCAGGGTCATTGACTACATTCTTCATTCCTTTATATAACCAACCTTTTCTTATGAAAAAGGTATCATGCGCTCTGAATTTCATGCTAAACCACCACTTTTCGTTTTCAAATATTTTTCCATCAAACAGCCGCCGTCAAGGTATTTCGCTGTTACACACATCCGGCATCGTTGGCACTTGTCATCGCTAATGCTGTAATCACCGTTAATTATCGTTATCGCACCGTACTTACAAAGGGATTCGCATTTCAAGCACTTACGGCAAGCGTTGAATTTTTTCACTTGATAAGCCGCCATTCTTTGTAAATCCTCATGCTTGGCTATGTTCACCGTCTTGATTTTTACCGAATACTCATAACCGTCTTGCGTGAACGGTTGAATAGAGAGGATTGGCACATTAGTCTTTATATCTACGATAATCGTTTCCTTTATGAGCTTTCGTCCAAGTTCGTTGACAATTCTTCCGAACGGGATAAAGAGTTCCAAGAAATCATTACTGAATGGTCGGTTAAGTTCATATATTTTTGCGTTGTCCTCAGCAGTGCAGTTGGTAAACTTGATTTTCACATCCTCGGAGGCTGCCACGCCATTTCCACCCTGCCTTGCTTTCCATTTGCCTGTATCAACATAAACTTCGGCATCGGGTTTACCGATTCGTTTTGCGAAATCAATTAAGAATGTCCGCCACTCATAGAACTGCTCCGTCATGTAGATTTGTGAAAGATACTGTGCGCGGTCGTTGTTATTCGGGCAACACCAACAGCCAACACGGTCATAACCTAATCGGTAAGCCTCGTTAAAATCAACGCCCTCTCCCAAAATGTAAAGCCATACATCAATGTCTTTCCAAAGAAAAATAGGGGAAGCTGTTTTTTGTTTGCGTATCTTTATAGTATCCGCGCTATCCTCAATGCGGTTGTATTTACTCCTGTTTACCGATTCGCATTTTCTAATACCGTAGTATGTGAGAATATCGCAGTCACGGTAATAGCGGTTCATCGTTCTTGTGATGGGGCCGGTTTTGAACATCGTGCAACACCATCTGAGCATCCGTGCTGGGGGGCCAATGTCGTCACAAACCTTGTAAAAGTCTTGTTCTTCGTTCCGCGCTGTCTTGAATATAGCTTTAGGGTTGTTTGCCCTGTATCTGTTCACATATTCGAGAGTTAAAGGAAATTCAAGCGTTGTATCACCGAAGATATGAACTAAACTCGCATTTTTCAATGCTCGTATTGCCAAATCAGCGACAACGGTGGAATCCTTGCCGCCTGAAAAGGATATTACAATCCGTTCCTGTGAATACGTCTGTGAAGATTCCTTGATAAACTCAGTAGCTTCATGTAGTAAGTAATTAAGCCGATTTCTGTTGGCTTCAACAAACTTGCTTATTCTATTATTAAAAACCGTGTAGTCGTTTTGAGCCTTGTGTTCAGCCAATAATCCAGAAACATACTCAGGCGGGTGCTTGGTGTAATAGTTCTTAGTAACGACTTTTGCGATGCCGTCTATATAGTATCTGTTGTTAGAAGCCCATATTGATTTATCCTTATACTCAAACGGCGACGCGGTTAATATTTCGAGAAGCAGTCTTTCTTCGGGGAACACAGGTCGTATATCGGCACACATATATCGCGTTTTGCCGCCGCAAAGCGTACAGATGTTTTTATCTATATTGTTTGCCAGTTTGATGATGGGCGTATTACATTCGTCACACCAATAAATTTCAACTGGTACATTATGCTCTGTGCCACGCCCGCAAAACTCACAGTTATTGTTATCGGTTTCTCGGTTACATTCTTTACACCACAAAGCGCAGCACCCCCTCTTAATGAAAATTATCAATCCGTTTTTTCATCATTTGCAATTTCCGGTTATTTCATTGGGACAGGTCATTGTCATATTCCATCTCCATGATGTCAGCAAAATCACATTTCAACACACCGCAAATTTTTATTAGTATGTCGGTTGTAACACATTCGCTCCTATTAAGTTTAGCGAGTGATGTCCCGCTGATACCTGCGGCAGCACACAATTCTCCTTTTTTCATCCGTTTATCAATCAATAGCTTAAAGAGTTTATTGTAGTTAGCTCGCATAATGCACCTACTTTCATAGCTCTCTCAAATTGGTATACGAGGGCATTATATCACTCAAATCAACATTTTACAATACGCAATTTTGCGAAGATGGAATTATATGCGCTAAAGCATTGAATGTTAGGCGATAGTGTGATATGCTGAACAAACTGAACAACTTCAAGTATGGAGGCCATTACAATGCCGCGTTCATCAAACCAAAAACTGAAACCGCTCTACCTCGCGAAAATCCTCACAGAGCGCACGGACGAGGACAATCCCCTCAAAACGCAGGAGATACTTGAAGCGCTCGCGGCTTACGACATACCCGCTGACCGCAAGAGCATCTACGACGACATGGATGCCCTGCGCCAATACGGGCTTGACATAGAACACAGGCGCGGGAACGACGGCGGCTATTTTATCGCCTCCCGCGACTTTGAACTACCGGAGCTAAAACTGCTCGTTGACGCCGTGCAGTCCTCGCAGCTCATCACGGGGAAAAAGAGCAGGGAGCTTATCAAGAAGCTGTCAAAGCTCACGAGCATAACGCAATCGAAGCAGCTTAACCGTCAGGTATACATGAGCGGGCGGATAAAGGCGCTCAACGAAACGGTGTATTACAGCATCGACGCAATCCACGCCGCCATCAACGAGCGCAAGAAAATCACGTTCAAGTATTTTGACTACAACACAAGCAAAAAGCGCGTTTACCGCAGGAGCGGCGAAGCCTACGCCCGTACCCCGATAGCCATGTGCTGGAATGAAGATAAATACTACCTCATTACATACAACCCGAAGTACGATGACCCGATAGCCTCATATCGGGTAGACCGTATGGCTGATGTCAAGGTCATTGACGAAAAAGCGGATGATTATGACGCGAAAGCGTTTAGCATAACCGACTACATTAAAAGGACGTTCGGCATGTTTTCGGGAGAAATCATGACGGCGCAGCTTGCCTTTGACGAAAGCCTCGTCAGCGTAGTCCTTGACTACTTCGGAGCGGATACCCGCCTGATAGCCGCTGACGGCAACAGGTTCAATATTCGGGTGGAAGTGTCGGCAAGCCCCGTTTTTCTTGGATGGATGTTCCAGTTTGGCTCAAAAGCGGAAATCCTATCGCCGGACAGCTTGCGGGAAGCCATGCGCGGACTGATAATGACAGGAAACGAAATCTACGGCTCATAGTATGCAGAAATAGAGGAAAACCAATGAACCTGAGTAAAACACGGTATTGCAAAGGCATACAATGCCCGAAAATCCTGTGGATGGATAAAAACATGCCGGATATGTTCGACCAATCCGTTATGGATGAAACCCGTTTGTCCGTTGGTAACGAGGTCGGAGATTTGGCGATGGGGTTTTTCGGGGATTTTACGGAAGTCCCGTACTCCAAAGACTTTGCGGAAATGACGGAAACGACGAAGCGCCTGTTGAGCGTTGGTACGCCCGTCATTGCGGAAGCCACGTTTGCCTGTGAGGGCAGCGCATGTATGGTAGACATACTTAGAGCGTCTGAGAGCGGTTATGAGATTATCGAAGTAAAAAGCTCTACGGGTTCGGTTGGAGATGGAGTTGAACAAGTAAAACCTATTTATTTACATGACATGGCGTATCAGGTTTACGTCCTGACCCATTGCGGCATTGACATTACAGGCGTATACATCATGCAACTTAACCGTGATTACGTTCGGCATGGCGAGCTTAACATCCAAGAACTTTTCGCCATGACTGACTGCACCGGGCGGGTTATGGATATGCAAAGCGACATTCCCGCCAACATATCCGCAATCCGGTCTGCGGCGGAGCAAACGGACGAACCCATAATCGAAATCGGGAACGCCTGCAACAGTCCGTATGAGTGCGGATATAAAAAGTGGTGCTATCGCCACCTGCCGAAGAACACCGTATTCGACATCGGGTGGAGCATGTGGGGGAGCAAGAAAGACGACGCTTATAATGCGGGCATCGTCACTTTTGAGGACATTTTGGAAAAGGGCGTCGGATTGTCATGGAAACAGCGGCGTCAGGTCGAAACCGTGGTCAACGATTTGCCCCCGCAAATCGACGGCGGCGCAATCCGGGCGTTCCTCTCCACTGTCCGTTACCCGCTGTATCATTTGGATTTTGAAACCTATCAGCAAGCGATACCCCAATGGGATGACGTTTCGCCTTATGCTCAAATCCCTTTTCAATACTCCCTTCATATACAGAACGAACCATGCGGCGAAACAAAGCATGTGGAATTTCTCGCTGATGAGGGCAAAGACCCGCGCCGCCCATTAGCCGAGCGGCTGTGCGCCGACATCCCAATGAACGCCTGCGTATTGGCCTACAACATGAGTTTCGAGAAAGGGCGCATAAAGGTATTGGCGGGGCTATTCCCTGATTTGGCAAGCCATTTGATGAACCTGCACGAAAACATGATTGACTTGGCGAATCCGTTTCAGTCGGGAGCGTACTATAATCGTGAAATGGGCGGCTCGTACTCCATCAAGTCCGTATTGCCCGCGCTCATCCCGAATGACCCCGAACTGGATTATAACGCGCTGAACCTCATACAGAACGGCAGCGACGCTATGGACGCTTTCGCGTCGTTGCATAAAAGGACTGGAGACGAAATCACTGAAATCCGCAAAGCTCTCTTGGCTTATTGCCGCTTGGACACATTGGCGATGGTGAGGATATTGGAAAAACTGTACGAAATTACGGAGGGCAACTAAACGAATGAAGAAGATGATACGGCTTGGCGCGTTACTGTTAGCCATCGCGCTGCTCTTATCCGCTTGCACCCCAGCTCCATCAAGCCCATCAAGCCCATTGGGATATGAGCAGCAGAACAACCCCGCGCCCATCAACCAAACCGATACCGCCCCTGCGGTCAACCCCGACCCGGAGCTTACGGTCTACTTCCTCGACGTGGGGCAGGCAGAGGCGGCGGTGGTCGTGTGCTGCCACGGAAACGCTATGCTCATTGACGGCGGCAACCCCGGAGATTCAGACTTTATATACACTTTTCTGCGGAATCACAATATAACGCACCTTGATTACATAGTCGCCACACACGCGCATGAAGACCATGTTGGCGGCTTGAGCGGCGCTTTGAACTTTGCCACTGCCAGCGTCGCGCTGAGTCCGGTCACGGAGTATGACACCAGAGCGTTCAACAGTTTCGCCAGATACCTTGACGAACAAGGCGTATCCATCACCGTCCCGGCGCATGGCGATACATTTACGCTCGGCGTCGCGGATATTTTGGTTGTCGGCCCCATTACGGAAACATCAAACGTCAACAACACTTCCATCGTGTTGAAAGTGACCCACGGTGATGTCAGCTTTCTGTTTACAGGCGACGCGGAAAGAGCATCGGAGCAGAGGATACTTGAAGCGGGATATGACATATCGGCAACGGTCTTGCAGGTGGGGCATCATGGCAGCGAAACCTCGACGAGCTATCCTTTTTTGCGTGAGATTATGCCGCAGTACGCTGTAATATCCTGCGGCAGCAACAACTCTTACGGGCATCCCGATGAGGATGTTTTGTCAAGATTGCGCGATGCCGACGTTGCGCTGTACAGGACGGATATGCAGGGTACGATAACCTTTGTCAGCGACGGCAAAACCGTCAGCGTAACGACCGAACGAAACGCCGATGCCACTACGAACCCTACAATAACGGAAACTGATACTGCTCCCCCGGAGGACGATACGCCGACCACATTGCCACAAGATGGCGTAGACGAGTACATCGGGAACATAAACACCAAAAGGCTGCATCTGCCGACTTGCTCCGGGCTGCCCCAAGAAAGCAACCGCATATTCTTTGCCACGCGGGAAGCCGCGATAGAAACGGGCTATGAGCCATGCGGGACTTGCAAGCCGTAGCATATACCATTGTAGATATTACTAAATCACCGCCGCTAATCCGGTTCACGGTTCTGAGCGGCGGTTTTGCTTTGCTTCTTTAGCAATCGACAAACTTTTCAACCTTTTCACAGTTTAGTCCGTTCTATTGGACATCGAAAATGTTATCTTTTAAGTCCGGCAAGTTTACGCGCCAAAACCATTGCAAACATTGGCTTTCACCGCAACGCAAAAACAAATATTTCAGTCCGTTCTATTGGACATGGCATTTGGTAGACTGATAGCACAACGAAAAATTAACAAAAAACGATGAATGGAGGACGTGAAAATGTACGAAAGAAGCCGAAATCTGCTCGACTGCCATATAGCGGGATTCACCTATTACGACGGGCTTGACGTTATAGGGCAGCTAAAGCTCGGAACCCCGGTCACGCTCGTATCGGAGCCGGAGAATCCGTATGACCCGAACGCCGTCGCCATCTACTATGAAGGCACGAAGCTCGGCTATGTGCCGAAATACAAGAACGGCGATGTCAGCAACCTGCTTTACTTTGGGTATCAGGACATCATGGAAGCCAGAATCAACTGCCACAACCCCGAAGCCAATACGGAGAACCAGTTTCGGATTGTGATAAAGCTAAAAGACAACCGAAAAGAGTAGCTGTCCTGCCACGCTATCTGACAACTGAGGCGCTCTTGTCGGTCATTATGAAGAAACACTTGCATTGCGGCATAAAGCCGCTAAATATTACCAAAACAATACGCAAGACTGCGAATATATGGTAATTACGGGAGGAATTATGAACACTCAAAACCCATACTATACCTTTGGAGATTTTCTTGCCGCCAAGCGGCGCGAAAAGGAAATTCCGTCAACGCAGGTTACTGACGCGGTAGGAATATCGCCGGGTTACTACTGCGACATTGAGAAAGGCCGTCGGAAACCGCCGGACATGGAAATCCTGTCGAGGCTGGTGCGCGCCCTATGCTTGGTCGGCGAGGATGTGGACATCTTTTACGACCTCGCAGGAAAAGCCCGGTCAGAAGCCCCGCCGGACTTGCCGGAGTACATCAACCAAAATCAAGTAGTGCGCGTCGCACTCAGGCTCGCGAAAGACAGGGGACGCGAAGAAGATTGGTTCGGGTTCATCCGTGAGCTTGAACTCAGAAACGCGGAGGGAATATGAAAATACCAAAACTTGTGACATCTTACTCATTCTCCAAAGTGCCGTACATTACTAACGACGCATTGGATGAGTACGCGGAATCTGTTATCCGCCACGCAATGCCGGAGGCGCTTGTTGAGCCGTCCATACTTGACGTTCCACGTTTCATCGAGTTTTACCTTGAAATGGAAATGGAGTTCAAACCCCTGAGTTACGACCGTCAGGTAATGGCGATGACCACTTTCAACACGGGGATTGTGCAGGTGTTGGACGATTCCGGCAAAGTGCCTATCCCGCTTGTGGTGCGCGAGGGGACAATCATCATCGACCCTATCCTCATGCAAAAGCGGAATCTGGCTCGCCGTCGCTTCACGCTCATGCACGAAGGCTCCCACTGGTTGATTCACCGCCCCGCGTTCGCGGAGGACAACCCGCTGGGTACGCCCGGCGTGTTCGAGAATCAATACCTTGCCGCGAAAGAGGGGCGGATTGATTACTGCCGAGGCCAAAAAGAGCGCACGGACAGCGACATCGTTGAAAGGCAAGCGGATTTTCTATCGTCCGCGCTCTTGATGCCAAAGGTGACGCTGCGCATGGCGTTCATAGACTTTTTCAAGTTTTACGATGAAAAGCCCCGTGGCATCGTTCGCGGCAAAGACGAACTCAATGATAATTTCGCGGTTCTTCTCCCGGAATACATCGCGAAGCGGTTTTGCGTATCGAAGCGCGCCGCCCTTATCCGTCTGGAAAAACTCGGCGCTATTGTCGGCAAACCCGCGAGGAATTTTTCGACATGGTAACGAGGGCGCGGTTATGACCCCGCTGTATTCGCAAAAATGCGAACAACGCTAAAATGGATTGGAGGACGAGAAAATGGACACAATCACGAACGATGTAATCACAAATGAAGCCGTAAAATACTTTTATGTCATTCACGGCACAATCCCGGAACTCATGCCGGGCGTTGCGTACCGCCGCACGGACAGGGATGTTCAGCACGAAAGGAAAATTCTTAAATGCCCGGCCTGCATGAAGCGGCTGACCGATATGAGCTTGGACACCCGCGTAGAGTTGTTCAAGCACCCGATTCAAGTCACGGTAAACTGCCAGTTCTATATGAAGTGTTCTTATTGCAATACCGAAGTCGGCATAAATATAGCCGCATGATTTGAGAACCATGACAACTTAATACCCGGCTGCCGCCTTTGGCGGTGAAGCGACGCTCCACGGAATCTGAAAACAGCGTTCGGAATGTGAACGCCTTGACAACGGCTTGCGGCGTCGCGGATATAGCCACCCACGTTTAGTACGAACATGATGCAGGCGGGCAGGTGTCATTCAAATCCAGTCGCGTAGGCTGGCGCACCGAGTCCGTATGGCTGTCAAAGGCAGCCACGATGCTTACGAGTCCGACAAACGGCAACTTAATGTTGCTGTTTGCCGGACTTTTTTTGTCCCAAAAACTAATCGCCAATAGGTTGCCGTTTGTTCAGAACTCCTGAAAGGAGCTATCCATGCAAACGGCAACCTATTTTTGTTTCCGGCAGAGATGCCGCTCGCCGCCTTTCCCGTTCGATTTTGATCCATTTCAAAAAATCGAACGGAGGAAAGGTAAATGGCAAACCGAGATTTTGTAAAACTGAGCAAAAAAGAACTGCTCGAACACTTTGAGAATGAGCGTCAGGAATGGCTCGCCCTCGGCATGAGCGAAGCGGTTATCTTCCGCGTCCACTTTGGGGATTTGGATTCGGACGGCAAGTTGATAAGGCCGAAAGACGGCAGCTACGGCGGGGATTATCTCCTTTGGCTCGCGGAACGCAAGCACTCGCGCCCCGACCACAAATACGCGCCCGGAACGCCCGTGGCTATCGACACGGTAGACCCGGACGGCGCATGGATAAGCAGCGGTCGCGGCGGCATAGACGACGCGGAGTTCAACGTAGACCTTGAAGCTGCTCTGTCTACGCTGACGGAGCTACAGAGATTCTGTTTTGTGGAGGTCTGCATCAACGACAGGACATACCGCAGCGTTGCCGCCGAACGGGGAAAGAGCGTCGGCACTGTTTCTGACGCGGTTCGGGCAGCGAAAGAGAAAATGAAAAATTTTTTCGGATGACACCCGTACAAATGCCGCTTCCCACGGCTACAAGGTGTAAAGGCTCGGTAAAACGACTTTACTCCGCACCTTGAAAACTGAATAACGGAACACCGGGTACTTCATTCGCCGTGTCGAGCGCGACGACCGCACATAAAATGCGCGAGCGCACCTCCCGCCCTTCGGGGCGGGAGGTCAGACACAAGGCACGGCGGTGACAATGGTACTCCCCCGACAAAACCGGGGCCGGACAGCGCGGAGGCGCGAACCGGGGAAGCGTCGTGCGGTTTGAAAGAGAATCGTGGGAGCTTTCGTGTGCGGCACTTAGCCGCAGCCTTGTGTTCTATGAGATTGACGATAGCACCGCAAACCACAAACCATTTTATGTTTGGCGGCTTTGCTATTGCGGCACAGGCTTCTGTCTGTGCCGTACCACAAAGCCGCCGGGCGTTACTAAAGGAGATACTTAAAATGTTCAACTTACAAAATGAAATTTCACAGACGCCGCCCAAAGGGGCAAGCGCGCCCCGCGCCGTTGGCGGCGAGCCGATACTGTACGCCTACGGCTGCGCCCTGATAGAAACCTACATGAGCGATTACTTCATTTATAAAGCAGTGAACCTTGAAACGAACAAGAGCGTCACGTTTGGTCGGCGCAAAACCCCCATCGCCCATTGGGAGATAGAAAGGACGGTCGAGCGTATCCGCTGCTCAGGCATAGCGGGTGCGGCGAGGCTCGAAGTTGACCGCCCATACGAGAAGCGGATTGGCTACGATAAATGCCGCGAGATACTGTATGCGGTATTCAATGACATTCTCCCCGAATACGGCTACTCCGTCCGAAAGGAGCAAATCGCCCTCGCGGACAGCATACTCAAAAACATTTACGACAGAAAAACCATTCTCGCCGAAGCGGAAGTAGGCACGGGCAAGACCCACGCTTACCTTATTGCCGCAATCCTCGCGAAACGGGGACGGCTGAACGATTTTTGGAACAAATCGTTTTACCCCAAAATGCCTTATGTAGATATGGCGCACATGCCTATTGTTATCGCCACGTCGAGCATCGCGCTCCAAAAGGCAATAGTCGCTGATTTTGTCCCGGAGTTGTCGAGTATTCTTCTTGAGCGTGGCGTGATAAAGACGCCGCTGACTACCGCGCTGCGTAAAGGGCGCGAACACTACGTCTGCGACCGTTATCTTCAATCGCACTATGAAAGCGAGAGCGATATGAACATGAAGCAAATCCTTAAAAGGCTTCTCAAACCTATGGCGGACATTGACCTCGCCGAAACAACCGGGCTTACAGCCCATGTCAAGCGCCAAATCCGTGTTCCGTCGCGATGCGACAGGCATTGCCCCAACCGTGACACTTGCCGTTACCTGCATTTCCTCCGTGAAGCTAATAAAAACACCATTGACATACAGGTAACGAATCACAACTATTTGATAGCGGACGCACTGCACAGGTCTGGCGGCAAACGCCATTTGATTCCCAACTATCAAATCGTAATCGTGGATGAAGCCCATAAGCTGTTGTCGGCGGCTCGCTCGATGTATGGCGCTGAACTGTCCAACGACGATGCGCCCGCAATCCTCAGATTCTTTGACACGATTAGGTTCTCGTCCAAGTCGTCGGGATTGTCGCTGCGGACGACCGCCAAGAAACTCTATGACGAAAGCCAACGGTTGTTCCGTGGCTTTGCGGAAGATTTGCGTAACGAAAGTGAGGACGACACGGAGCGGTACTGTGTGGAAATCGAAAAGGATTCTGCGCGTCATTTGCGTAACATCCGCGACATAGCAGACCGTCTGTACGAGCAGCTCATGTCTGAGCCTGTTGTGGAGCGGCACTCATACCGCAAAACGCAGTTGTTGTGGGAAATCAATCAAATCCGCGAACGCGCCGCCGTGTTCGCTTTGCACAGGGAACACATCTGTTGGCTCGAACAGCCTACCGCTGACGGTCTTTCGCTTTGCTCGATACCCAAAGACCTCAACCAGCGCCTTTTCGCTGACTTCTGGCAAAAAGGCATACCCACCGTCCTAACGTCGGGTACGTTATCGGCGGGCGGCGACTTTTCGCATGTCAAAAGGACGCTTGGCTTGGACATGCGCGGAAACCGTGTTTCCGAAACGAGCAAGCCCTCACCGTTCAACCATCGCGAAAACGCGCTCCTTTATCTATGCGAAGCCATGCCGTTCCCTGATTCCAAGAACAGCGACTATATCGCGGCGATAACTAACGAGATAGAGCGTCTTGTCAAAACGTCACATGGTCACGCCGCCGTGCTGTTTACATCATTCGACGCGATGGGGCGCGTTCATGCTGCGCTGTCCAAGCGTAACTTGCCGTTTCCGCTCATACGTTTGGAGCGCGGGAGTTCCGCAGCGATAGAGAAGTTCAAGCAGACGAAGGGCGCTGTACTGTTCGCGAGCGGCGCGTTGTGGGAGGGAATCGACATCCCCGGCGACGCGCTCTCCATGCTCATCATCGTGAAGTTGCCGTTTCAGGTTCCAGACCCCATCGGCGAGTACGAGCAGACACTATATAAAGATATGTTCGAGTACAAAGCCCGTGTAATCGTGCCGGAAATGCTAATCAAGCTCAAACAGGGTTTCGGGCGGCTGATAAGGACGGAGCAGGATACGGGCGTGGTGGCGATACTCGACAGCCGCGCCGACAGCAAAGGCGTATATCGCGGTCGTGTCCTTGACGCTCTGCCGGATTGCCGCGTGACAGATGACATTAACGATGTGGTTTCCTTTTTCGATGAAGTGAAATCGCCTGATTATTTCAACTAATGACGGCTTCTGACCTTTTCCCAAGTGCGGAAAAGGTCAACGAAAGGAGGATTTCGCAATGACATGTGAACTCAACAAAACTGTAAACACTGCTGAACTTGTGGATATTCAGAGCGTTAAGATAGATACCGCGCTGCCCGTTCCAGAAAAAATCGTGTCCTATCAGAATCAGATAAGGAACCACAAGCTATTTCTGTTTGACGATATAACTGTCCGCGTTTCTTTTATGGACGGCGGGCCGAGTTTGAAAGAGAGACTAAAGCAATATCTTCTCTCAGGGCAAAGCGCAGAACTGACCTCGGCATAAAAATACAGCTTAAATATCAAACGACACCGTGGACAGATTGCGGTACACGCGCTATCCTATGAATGGACTAACGCGGCAATCCCAAACATTTTCCACTGGTGTAACGGAAAAATGTTAGGAGGATTCCGCAATGATTAAGACTAATGAACCTAAAATTTGGAGAGCCGATATATACCTTCGGCTCTCCAAGGACGACCGCGACAAGAGCGAAAGCAACAGTATAAAAAACCAACGGGAAATGCTGCTCGACTTTGTGAGCCATAATCCCGACATTTGTGTTGTCAACATACTGGCTGACGACGGCTTTACGGGCGCGAACTTAGTACGTTTCAAATAACGATACTTTTAACATTCCGCATTTCGCGGCGTTGGTAAGAGATGTTTTCGGTTGGTTCGTTGCCGCTGTCAACTTGCTTGACGTAGCTGTAAACGATTTCAACTTTGCGTGTTTTGGTTTCATAATCCGGCTCGTGGATTAGAATACGGTCAATAAATTCGTGGACGTTTTCATAAGTCAATTCGGTGATTTCCGCGTACTGCCCTATGATTTTCACAAACTTGTCCACATCTGCCCTGCGCTCGGTTACGGTGTTGATTTCGCGTTCCAACTCCGTTACTTTTGTTTTGA
>Ga0099364_10001197_pt1 | contig 43332 bp, 39 predicted proteins | sample TergutTh196P3_FD_73070 | JGI IMG/M metagenome (GOLD analysis project Ga0099364, IMG submission 73070) | Microcerotermes parvus P3 segment gut microbial communities from Pointe-Noire, Republic of the Congo - Th196 P3 | ecosystem: Host-associated > Arthropoda: Insects > Digestive system > Gut ...
GGTTCTTCCGTTGGTGACGGTTCAGGTGTAGGTGAGGGTTCTTCTGTTGGAGTTGGCTCGGGCGATGGTGTGGGTTCTTCCGTTGGCGATGGCTCGGGCGTGGGAGTAGGCGTGGGAGTGGGCGTTGGGGTTGGTTCCGGCGTGGGGGATGGCGTGGGTACAATTAAAAAAGGCATTCCATTGTTTATAGCCGAGTCTATACTCCAGGTGTTGTCAAAGTCAAAGCCAACAAAGTTGGCTTGGTCTTGCATTTGTGCGGTTGTAAGGGGTGCGGTGTTGTCATCAAATTCCGGCCAATAAGTTCTTCCTAGTCCGACCTTGGGGATTTGCGGGGCTCCATCAACGATTTGGACGGCATCAATGTTCCAGTAGGCATTGGATGTGATTATGTAATCACCAAGTGCAGCAATGCCGCCAGCTAAAGAAGAGTTGGCGTTGGGACGCGACGCACTCACATCTCCTGTGTTGTAGCAATTAGTTATGTTGGCGTTGCTAGCGGCAATCCCGCCGGCATCGGTAGGCCTAGGTCCCATTAGTACCAGGGCAGAAGCAGATACATTGCCTGTATTGTAGCAATCCTTGATTCTGATAGTGATGCTGGTAGAAGTATAGTTGCCGCCTGCACCTACAATCCCGCCGGCCCGGCCTCCGTCACTATGTGCATCTGCTGTAACATTACCCGTGTTGTAGCAGCTGCTGATTTCTCCTGAACCGGCAAGACCTGAAATGCCGCCTGCCAGAGTGTAAGATGCTCGTATATTGCCTGTATTGTAGCTGTATCGAATTGTGCTGCTACCAGAACTACCACAAATTCCGCCGACAGCAAGTTCACCGCTTATGTCTCCGCTGTTATAACAATTGATAATTGCGCTGCGAGCAGAAGCACCAGCAAATCCGCCAGCATAGTTTGCGTAACCATCTATTGATGTATTTTCCAGTCCGATGTTTTTGATCACCGAATCTTGTGTGTATCCGAATAAGCCCACATGTGAGAGGTTACTCGAAATTTTAAGATTGCGGATTACATATCCCTGCCCGTCAAGAGTGCCTGTGAAGGACTCTGAATGTCCTCCAATCGGCATCCATTCCCCATCGTTAATCAATGATAAATCAAGGTTGTTCATCAGCACATACGAGCCGCCGAGATCATCCCGCACATCCCATAAATCCTGTGCTGTGTAAATCTTAATTGCATCGGGGCCAGGAGCTTCAATGGGAGCTAAGAATTTCCCATTTGAGCCATAGCCGGGTGCCCCATGCGGAACGGCTATTGTCATAGGTGGAACTAAAAATAATGCCGCTGTCATTATAGAAATAAGAGCAATAGATAAAAAACGTCTTGACATCTTCATTTCCCTCCCATATAATATCCATTAGATTATATTCTGCTTAGTTGCAGCTGTCAACGAACAATAAAAGGGGTAAAAGCAAGGGCAAAGCCTTTGCCCCTGCTTTTGTGCATAGATTACGGCAAAAAGAGTACTTGTTTTTCCGAGGGGGCTTTTTTGCCTCCTGCAAGCCAAAACTCATATATTCCTCTTTCCCATGTAATTGTTATGGCATCCGCCGCACCTCTTTCAACCGGAACGCCGGTAGTGTTATCTTTTGCAGGGGTAAAGCTGTACAGCATACCCTTTTTGGTTTTCACTGTAGGCTTGTTATCCTTGAGTGCCGGTTTTTTCCGCAGGCTTGTTGGCGATACCTTCTGGATTTTACCCGCCGCAACAAAGTCCCCGTCACCCGCTGCGTTGGAGCTTGGCGCACTTCTTACAAAGTATGGCCACTTAGTTACTTTCCCAAACGTTGTGGGTACTAACGTAATTCCATTAACAACGCCTTGGGGCAGCGAGAGGTCTTGGCTGTAGAATTGACCCCAGGCAAATTCACCCGGTATTTCCTCCCCCTCTTTAAAGTCATATTTCACCAGCTCTTTACCCGCTTTGTCAGGGCTGTAGCTGTCCTTCATACCTACTCTTGCTATCAGCACATCTTTTTTAACATCGTTCTCTTTCTTGAGTGTTAATACCCAATCGCCGTTGACGGTTGCGAATTGCCCATGCTCGTAATTGATTGCGTATTTAACCTTTGTTGGGGCTTGTATTCGCGGGAAGACAATTTCCTGTGTGCCGTCGGAAATTCTAAGCTCCAAATTTTTACTCAGCAACTTGGCAAAATTATTTTTGCCCTTTTTGGCGTTATGATTAAAAGGATTTTTGTTGTTGTCTAGGGCTTGATTGGCGGGCTTAATTTCCTTCCACTTCTTGCCGCCGTCAACACTGTATTTGGCGGGAACAAAATCATTAGGAATCACAAGAGCTTCCCGGGTCAGGTTGATGCCGTATTCATCATGCCCCGGGCTTGTTGCATATGCCACAACATCGGATATATCATAGTTTATGTTAGACTTAGAGCGGTATCTGAATGTAACATACGCAACGCCGTAGCCGGAGGCTTCGCCGTTTTCATCTACAGAAACCGCCATAATCGCCCTTGGTATATCGAAGTTTGCGCTTGGGTTTCCCGAGCTTAGCTTAAATGGCCCGGTGTATAGCTTGGTATTCTCCTTATTGTAGGCATACTCATCGTCAGAAGTCGCGGGTAGGGCGTGGTTTTCAGTGTAGAAAATTTTGTAATCATCCTTTTCATCAGCCGGTTTAATCTCAACAGTAACCTCATCCCCTATGCCAATAAAGTCTGGGTTGGGGGCGGTGATTGTAATTGAAGGCGAATTGGGGTCTCCTAAGTTTCTAAACCTTGGCTGGCTCCAAGCCACGGCGAATCTTTCCTTGCGGTCAACCGAGGTGGGCTTTACAACAATTGTGTACCAGAGGATGTCTTTGGGGTAATCCTTTGTATCAAACCTAAGAAGTACCGCGTTGGTGGTGGTTGTGGGTTCAGCGATTTTCAGTATATGGCCGGAATTATCGCGAAGCTCCAAATCAAATTTGGAAAGCGTTAGGCTGGAATTATCAACAGCACCGCTTTTATGGTTTTCCGCCTCATGCGGCATGAACCACGATAATACCACCGTCACTTCCGTCCCAACCTCATTCCCATCCTCATCCACATAACTATCAAAAAACTCAAGGGGACCTATTTCAGGGTCGGGCTGACCCGGTTCATACTCTCCCGTGTAGCCATTGCTAAATACTGCGTTGCGAACGTTCACAATGCCCGCGCCCTGCCTGTCTGTCAATTTATCTAAACTCTCCCCAGTGCCATAGATATTCCTAACTTTTCTGTCGCATGAAGCCATGATTGCCGCCTTGATTAAGTCTGGACGAAGCTTCCAGTCGGGCTTTGCCTGCATCAATTGTGCAATAACTCCTGTTACCATCGGTGCTGAATAGCTGGTGCCTTTTTTAGAGACACCGCCTGTTACCCCCGGCACCCTAAAGCCTTCGCCCGGAGCGATTACATCCGGCTTGTTGGCGTTCCAGGGCAAGGTTTGATAGCATGAAAAGGTAGAAAATGTGTCATCTGCTATACGTTCCGTATTTCTGTGGTTAAACGAACCGACCGCTATTACATTATATGCTGTTGCCGGCGAACATACATAAGGGTCATCATCTTCAAGACCTGTCCAAATGCGATCCTCCTCCCAATTGCCGGTGCTTGCTACGAAGGTTAAATTATGCTGATTGGAAACATGGTCAACCCATTTGGCAAAATTATCATATCCTCCCCTGACCTCAAAGCCTGCGCTCATGTTGATGACCTCGGCACCGGCTATTATCAGCTGTTCAATGAGTTCATATGTGGTTTTGGCCGGTTCCCCATACATACCAGCTGCTATGAGCTGGGCATCAGGCGCAACCCCTCTGCTGCCAACCATAATCGCCGCTACCACAGAGGCGTGTTCACCCGCCTCCGGATCAACAGTGGATGAACTGTTCGTTGTAAGGCGCGTAATATTGCTCCCATTTAGATCTTGGACAGAAAATTTCGGAACATCACTTTCTATCATCCCGATAACAACATTTTTACCCGTTAATCCAATGATTTTTTGAGGGAACGTCCCATCAATACTGCTTATAGCAGTGTCTAAATCATGGTCGGAAATCGCTGTATCTTGGTACAAATCCATAGACACAACCTGCTCTAAGGTCTCCAGAACGGAAACGCCTGCCTTTGTTGTCTGGCAAATAATCATGGGGGCGTAATAGCTTTGGAAGATAACCTCGGCATCCGTAAGATGTTTTTTTGAGAAATCTTCGAGTAGGCCGTCATATTTTCCTTTTGAAATCTGCCGTTCGGTTTCTATGTAGGTATCAACCTCTTCCAAAAGCTCGTAATACCCATCATCAACCAACCTCTCCCACGCATAAGGGTTAGAATCGTCATTCGGCATACCCATATCTTTCAGGCCGAACAATCTTTGGAGTACATCATGGCTGAAACCATCCTGCTCAATAGCAAAATCCTCCCGGCCAAAACCAATCTCCTCTTTGACTTCTTCCTCGACCTCATCATAGTCAATGTCCCCAATCCAAACGTAAACCGGAACAGTATCACCATCCCCCATGTCATCCAGCACCTCTTGCAGTTCGGCGGTGATTTTCGACACGGTAGATTCTGCCGTGGCAGGGGGAATCCCCGAAACCAACGACAACAGCAGTGCCAAGCAGCACAGGAAAGAAATCGACCTTTTACCCTTTTGTACAAACATTTTTTGTACCTCCCAAATTTTTTATTTGATAAACGAATCTTTCAATTCGTTATATCGGTTGGTGATGTAACAAGCTTTTTCAAGTGTTACATGAACGCTTTTTGGTTTGTATTTTCAAGGGCAAATGCCCTTTGAAACGATAGTAGTTCCTCCTAACCCGGCTCTGCTATGATTGGCGTATAGCTGATTATAGCAAGGGAAAACTGGCGGTGTAACACTTGAAAAAGTATGTTACATGGGCGTTGATTTTTTAAGGAGGAATTATCCCTATGACCACTCAACCGATCCGCAGCAAGCACCAAGTCCGGGAGCTTGCAACCTACTACCTCAAGAAAGGTGAAATCCGCAACCATGTCCTGATTATGATTGGTGTCCATACGGCTCTGCGAATCAGCGACCTCTTGCGCCTACGCTGGGAGGATGTGTATGACTTCGAGCGTAACCGTGTGCGGGCAAGTTTTTATATTGTAGAGGGGAAAACTCACAAAACCAAGACTATTGCCCTGAACAAAGCCGCCGTAAAAGCTCTGACACTGCTTGCGGCCAGTGCCGCTATGCCGGGACGGTTTCTGATTGAGAATCCAAGAACCAAGAGAGCCATCAGCCGCATCCAAGCTTACAGAATCATCCGAGCTGCTGCCGAAGCGTTGGGGTTTCAACAGAGGGTATCGCCCCATAGTTTGAGGAAATCATTTGGATATTTCGCATGGAAAAGCGGGGTATCGCCTGCGGTTATCATGGAAATTTACAACCATTCGTCTCTCGCCGTAACCCGCCGTTACCTCGGCGTGACACAAGACGACAAAAACGAGGTGTATCTGGGGCTTACGTTTGCTGGATAAAGCAACCTATATATAGCGTATCACATTGGTAATATTTTTGTCAATGAACAATTTGTTAAAAATATTTGATGTCTATTTTCTGGCAAATATAGCTCCTTTGCCTGGTCGAATTTGGCGGGGCTTTTGTCATATGTAGTACTCATTTTTTCCACAACTCGCAAATTTTCGTAATGTATGCCGTAGCAAATACCACTTGTTCCAAAGGTGTATACAGACTAACTCCCCTCTGCTATGCTGTTACCAAGGTGTGGCAAACACAAAGTCGCATCAATTGAAACACAGGAGGAGGGATGCCTATGTTGTGGGTTAGCCTTACAAGCGCACGAACAAAAAATCCGTGAACACAGCTGCATCTGTGTCCACGGAAGCCCAATATGAGGAAATAGAGAGATTCCCTCAACCTATGAGATACATTATACCGCAACCTACCCCATAAAGGCTATGGCTTCTCTATTTGTTCACAAATTGTTTGCTTTTGCGCTTGTAGCAGGGGGATGTGACTCCCCAGAGTTTCTCAGTGGGTTTCCAGCATATTCATATGAATCGGTCGATGGTTTGACCGAAATGTTTTTTGAAAGGTTGTGCAGCAATAATGTACAAATGTAAAAAAACGGTTTCTCTTGCGCTGGCTTTGCTCATGTGCATCAGTATTTTGCCCGTGCAAGGCTTGGCAAACAACAATTCCACATACGAAGGCGATGGCTTTGAGGTGGAGTACGAAATTCACGAAGACGGCATTGACGGCAGATACCGCATCGAAGTTGAACTGAAAAACACCGGCACGGAAGTTCTCAGAAATTGGGCACTCGGCTTCATACTTCCCGATGCCGATGAAGTGGTTGCACGGAATGGCAACAGTAAGGTTGTCTACGGCCCAGATGATGACGGCTATGTTGTCTTCATGAATCCTGGGAACAAACACCAGATGGACATTGCACAAAATGGCGGAACCATGGATTTTGCTCTCACCGTCACGGGCGATCCGGGCCCCCCCGAAGCATTTGTACTTCGTGAACCGGAGTTGGTAGATGTAACGGACGATGTGACCGTCACACACAACAAACCCAATCTGGTCGTTACCAACAACGATGTACAACCTGACCTCAGCGATTGGTACATACGGCTTGCTTATGATGACGGAATTAACGTAAACGACATCCAACAAGGGTCGTTTGTGAGCCAAAGTCAAGAAGATGACTCCCTCTTGTTCCGGAGTCTGAACGAAAACACCACGATAAATGTAGGCGGAAGCAAGAGCATGAACATTGGCCACGGCATCCCTGACGGCCAATTGGACACCGCCGCTGTCGTGGTGTATAAAGCTGTTTGGGGGCCTTGGGACAATACACCCCCAAGCCCGACACCGGAACCAACTCCGAGCGACCCCCCCACGCCGAGTGAAACGCCTAGCCCTACTCCAAGTCCGGGCGAAGGTGACGATGATGATGACCCATACGATCCCGCTAATCCTATCCCGGCCCATACCGTGGTCATCTGGGAAGATGATTTGTATGCTTGGGGCAGCAATTCTAACGGACAGCTTGGTATAGGCACGACTGGCGGAATCAAAACCACTCCCGTACCGGTACCCACACCGGCCAATTTCGGCGATGACGGATGGGAAGAAGTGGCCATTGGACGCTCCCATACGTTGGCCGTTACCTCTGACGGAAAGCTGTATGCCTGGGGCAGAAACACCGAAGGCCAGCTTGGTCTCGGCCATACAAACCCTGTGACTTCTCCGGCACAAGTAGTGGGCGTGACAGGTGTGGATGATGACGAATGGGAAAGTGTCTCAGCCGGTAATTTCCACAGCATAGGCATCACGACAGACGGAAAAATTTACACCTGGGGAAGCAATACCTCCGGGCAGCTTGGCCGTCTTGTCGATGCAAACAATCCCGCAAACAAACCCGCACAGGTCGGATCAAGTGCAAATTGGGACAGCGTATCGGCGGGTGCCTCCCACACAGTGGCCGTCAATTCTGATGGAGGACTTTACACTTGGGGAAGCAATACCTCCAACCAACTTGGCCGCGTTCCCGTTCCCAGCACCAGTCCTGCCGACAGACCCGGTTCTGTCAGCGGGGGAGATTGGGTACAAGTTTCAGCGGGCGGTTCCCATACGGCAGCCGTCACGGGCGAGGGTACGCTTCATGCCTGGGGAAGTAACACCTACGGCCAAATCGGAGACAACTCTACGACTTCAAGGGCTGCCCCTGTAACGGTGGGCAAACTTGACGATTGGGAAAGCGTAACGGCGGGCAATGCCCACACTGTGGCTTTGAAAAGTGATGGAACGCTCTGGGCTTGGGGTGCCAACGACTACAGACAGCTTGGTTACTACCGTGCCAATAAAAACTCAGAAAAAAGACCCAGAAATGTTGTCACCAGCAAGCTTGAAAAAGGTGAAGCCAAGGACAGCGATGACGATAACGATAAATCCGAAGGCGATGACGAGGAACCCGATGATGACGAGTGGCTCATCGTATCGGCAGGGTCGAACCACACCGTGGCGTATAAAAACAGCGGAAGTGTGTGGACTTGGGTGTGTTTTGTATAATTGAAATGTAGCAAAACACCCATGAACCTATCGTTTGCCGTGAAAAATTCGCACAAGTTCAGCAAATACGAGCAGAAATAAGGGCAATGGACGAGGAAACACGCTCTAAACCAACAGCGTATTCCCAAAACATTCTCAAAGGCAAGGTGTTTTGCGGAAAATGCGGACATTTTATGCAACGAAAACGCCAAAACAAAGACGGAACATACTGGTTTCGTTGTGAAAGCCAGTGGAAATACGCAAAAGAGGCTTGTGTTGTGGTTTCTGCGAAGGAAAAAGATATTTTGGAGCAGATTTTGCTCGCAGTGAAAAAATACAGCGATATTTTGTGCCGTCAGGCTGTGGTTTTCTGGCAAAACCGTGATACTAACAACGAAAAACACGCCGCCGCCCAAGAAGAAATCATCACCATTCGGCAGGAACTTTCCAAAACCAAACATTATCTCAGGGGTCTGTACGAAAGTCTTGTTTCCGGGATAATTTCTCAGGAAGAATATCGGCAAATGAAGTCTGATTACGAGGGTAAAATCGCCGATTTGCAAGACCGTGGCTTGAAATTGGAATGTGACAAGCAGGATTTTGAACGGAACAACGATGCACGTTTTGACCTGTTCGAGTGCCTCCGCAACACGACCCTCAGACCAGACCTCACAGCCGAGCTGATTGACGAACTGGTGGACAAAATTTTAGTGTATCCCGACAAAAGCGTGGAAGTTATCTTCAAATTCCAAGACGAACTGGAGGTTGAGTGCGTTGGATAACGGAATTATTGCAAAATACATCCGGCTTTCGATGGATGATGCCAAAACCGACAGCATGAGCATTGAAAATCAGCGGTTACTGCTCAATAAACGCATCGCCGTGTTGGATACCGATGCCGAGATTTTGGAATTTATCGACAACGGCAACAGCGGCACAAATTTTGAACGACCCGCTGTGCAGGAGCTTTTGGAACTTGTGCGGCAGGGACAAATCTCCTGTATTTTGGTAAAAGATTTCAGCCGTTTCGGGCGAAATGCCCTCGAAACCGGGTATTTCATTGAGCGTGTGTTTCCCCTGTACCGCACCCGGTTTATCTCGGTGTCTGACGGCTTCGATTCGGCGGAACACGAGGGCAGCACAGGCGGTTTGGAGGTTTCGTTCAAATTTTTAATGCACGAATATTACAGCCGGGATTTGTCCCAAAAAATCAGAAGTGCCAAACAAGCAAAAATGCAGCGAGGGGAAAGTATTTCAAAAAACTGTGCCTTCGGCTATGAAAAGGTGGAAAACCGTTTGGAGATCGACCAAACCGCCGCTGAAACTGTCCGTTTTATCTTTGACTTGGCGGCAAACGGCCAAAGCCTTTCAGAAATCGCAAAAATTCTGTACAATGAACAGCACCCAACCCCCGGAGAATACAAAAGGGGCAAATCAACGACCGATGATCTGTCTTGCGTGTGGAATAAGTCGGTTATTGTCAAAATTCTGCGTGATGAGCAGTATATCGGCACATATATCGCAGGAAAAACGCAAAAACCGGAGCTTGGCGGCAAGCAAGTTAAAGTCCCCGAATCCGAATGGATCAAAATCCCCAATCATCATCCGGCGATCGTTGAACCCTCACTTTTTGAGGCAGTACAACAAGTTCTCGAACAAAAAAGCGAACCGTTGCGAGGGCGAAAAATCGGAACAAGTGAGCGGCATAAAAATGTGAACAGTCCGCTGAAAGGCAGAGTGGTTTGCGGTTTCTGCGAACACAAAATGCCCCTCAGCCAAACTAAAAACACAGCGTTTCACTGCCAATTTACCCGTGTTGCGCCGGATAGTGAGTGCTATCGGCTTAAAATTCCGGCAAAAAAGCTGGAAACAGAGGTTTATAAGGCTGTATCTCAGCGAGCGAAACAGATTTTGGGCAATATTGAGGATAACCATTCGCCAAAATCCTCTGAAAACGAAGATGCCAAGCGAATTTTGTACGAACAGTTTGTCCTTGGGGAGATTGGCGAAGAACAGTACAAAACTGCCAAAGCCGAACTTGGCAGACCGAGCCGTTGTGCCATCCAACACAAAGGAAAAGCGGCGGGGAAACCATTGTCTAGCACCGTGCGGAAGGCACTTGGGGCGAAAAAGCTATCCTCTGAATTAGTGGAAACGTTGGTTGACAAGGTATTGGTATATCCCGGCATGAAGATTGAGGTTGTTTGGAAAACCCCTTGATATATAAGGGGAAATGGTGCCGTCAAGCCCCCGACAAAAAAATTCTTAAAAATTTTTTTGTCGGGGGCTTGACATTGGCTTGGTGGGGGAGGGCGGATTTGAACCACCGAAAGCATTGCTAACAGATTTACAGTCTGCCCCCTTTGGCCACTCGGGAACTCCCCCAAGCCACTGCTGACGGAGTATAACACAAAAAAATCCCCCCGTCAAGCTTTTGTTCATATTTTTTTCGGGTTTTTTTCGGGGCCCCTGCACATTTGCATTTTGCCTTTCTCGTAGCATCCCGCAATTTACCACGCCCGAAGTTCAAAAAGTCTTCGAGCAGCAGTGTGTGTGAAAACGATGAATCCTATTAACGCGCCTGCAAAGTTCAAGATAAAGTCGTCAATATCCAAGATTCCGCTATATGTTAAAAACTGCACTACTTCAACCGCAATGATGAATACCGCCACAACGAGCATATAAAATTTTAGTTCGCTCAGTTTTTTTGCAAAGAAGGGCAAATAAAACCCTAAGGGAACGAGCAGGAAAAGATTTCCTGTGAGGTTTCTAAAGGCAATACCTCTCAAGCTGCCGTCAATATAGTTTTCAATAAACTCGGCAATGGTCTTGAAGGGAATAAGGTTGCAGCCTCGGAAAGCGATTAAATCCTCGGAAACCATCATTTTTATGCCGTAGAACCCCCGAAAAAGCAGTACGAACAAACAATAAATGTAGATTATGGCGGTTGTTGTGGCAATAATAGTAAATGCTTTTTTCATACCGATTATTCCCCCACAAGCTTAGCCAACACACGCTTGTCACGCATACCGTCAAATTCCCCATAGAAAATCTGCTTCCATGTGCCAAAATCCAATTGCTCCTCCTCAGTCGCCTCCCTCACAGAAGTCTTCCCGCAATCAGGGCAAATCTCCGGTTCACCTGCACTTCCAAACAATAAATGGTAATATTTACAGCAGTAAATCATCATTCAAGTCTCCTCAACAAAATACAATCAACAGACCCATTATAGCAAGCTTCTGCGTCATCCGCAAGGACAAGGCTTCAACGCCCCGGAGCAAACGCATTAAAGAAATATTACAGGTTGGCGGATGAGTGGAAAATAAAATGTTGCTATGTTTTTCGCCTTCTATCGACCAAAGCCTTGTATGTATCACCTAATGTTTCATGCTTGATTGCCGTGACATCGAACTTAAGCACCCAAAAAGTTATTTGAACACAGAAGCCTGCCGCAATTGCTGAAACGATAGTTCCTATCCCAACTGTTCCGCCAAGAAACCAGCCGATAAGTGTTGCCAGTGCCTCGACTATACCCCGGCAGGCACCCACCGGGATGTTTGATTTGCGGGACAATACAACCATTAAATTATCTCTTGGGCCGACACCAAAGGCTGACTTGATATAGAGGTATGAGCCTATGGAAATGATGAACAATCCAGTGATCAGCAGTATCATGCCGATAATTGGATTTTCAGCTCTCGGTATCATATTGAATGTAAAAATAGCATCTATAAACACGCCGGTTAGAATCATGCTTGCAATCGTCCCCAAACCAAGCTTTTCCCCTAAAGCCGTAACCATTGCCACGATAGCTATTCCCGAGATTATAGACGCGGCACCTATGCTTAGCCCTACAGCATCCGCAAGCCCTGCATGGAAAACCTCCCATGGGGCATAGCCTACATTGGCATTTATGGTTGCCGCGATCCCAAACGCATACAGAATAATGCCGGCCAGCATATTTAAAATACGAATCCAAAAAAATTTCATACACACAACTCACCGCCCCCCAAAGCCCCACAAGGGGCTTTGGGGGTATTTAACACAAGATTTACACATTCGGCAGCGTTGCAAACGATGCTTCCAAATCCTCATCAGTTGGGATATAGTCGGTCATTGAGCCGTCTAGGTAAGAATTATAGGCCGTCATGTCGAAATACCCGGTGCCGCTCAGGCTGAACAGAATGGTTTTGGCTTCGCTCGCTTCTTTACAGCGCAACGCTTCATCAATCACCACGCGGATGGCGTGGGATGATTCCGGCGCGGGCAGGATAGTCTCATACTTTGCGAACAGTGCCGCCGCCTCGAATACAGATTTCTGCGGCACGGCTCGCGCCTCAATGATACCGTTATGGCGCAATTTAGAAAGGATGGGGCTCATACCATGGAAACGCAATCCGCCAGCGTGATTGGGATGCGGAATATAGCATGAACCGATGGTATACATCTTCAGCAGCGGCGTGGTACACCCGGTGTCGCCGAAATCATAGGAGTAGCGTCCGCGCGTTAAGCTGGGGCAGGACGAGGGTTCTACGGCAATGAATACCGGGGAACGTCTGCCCAGCAGCCTGTCTTGGATAAAGGGACTCATCATGCCGCCGAGATTGCTCCCGCCACCCGCACAGCCGATGACGACATCGGGGTATTCCTCCAGCATTTCCATCGCGGCTTTGGCCTCCAGTCCCACGATCGACTGGTGTAGCAACACATGGTTGAGTACCGAACCCAATGCGTAGCGGCAGCTATCCCCCTTGCCCATTGCCGCTTCGATGGCTTCGGAGATGGCACAGCCCAGCGAACCGATAGTGCCGGGATTTTCATCTAAAATCTTGCGTCCGACTTGCGTGGTATCGGACGGAGAGGCAATGACACCGGCACCGTAAGTCTCCATCACCGTCTTACGGTAAGGCTTTTGCTGCATTGAGCCTTTGACCATGTAAACGCGTAGATCAAGCCCCATAAAGGCGCAGGCCATTGACAGTGCCGTACCCCACTGACCCGCACCGGTTTCCGTAGACAAAAACTCCAAGCCCTGCTGCTTGGCATAGTAAGCCTGTGCTATGGCCGAGTTGAGCTTGTGACTTCCGCTTGTGTTGTTGCCCTCGAACTTGTAGTAGATTTTTGCCGGAGTATCCAATGCTTTTTCAAGGTGATAGGCGCGACAGAGCGGCGATGGGCGGTAAGTTTTGTAATAATCCATCACCTCGCCGGGAATGTCGATATAGCGGGTCGTGTCATCCAGTTCCTGGCGGCATAACTCTTCGACAAAAATGGGTGCGATTTGCTCCAGCGTCATCGGTTCATGCGTACCCGGATGAATCATCGGGTCAGGCTGCTCGCTCATATCAGCCCGGACATTGTACCACATCTGGGGCAGCTTCTCCTCAGGTAGATAGGTTTTATAGGGGATTCGTTTCATAGGGATCGCTCCTTTCATTTTTTCCGCCGAAAGGGACAAAAAAACCTGCCCCAGGCCCAGCTTACGCTTGGCAAAACGGGACAAGTCTCAATAACTTGTTCTAGCCACCCTATTATTTCACAGCCCGGCAACCGTGTCCTTCTTTTTACGAGTCGGAATCTCGTCGGACACTACTAACGGATTCCACCGCGTTCGTTCCGCCCTCAGCAGTCCATTCACCATCTCCCCGCATGACCGCCATCACACCATCGGCGGCTCTCTGAACATCGTAGGAAAGGCTACTCCTCTGCGTCATCAGTTTAGCAATACATAATTGCTAAGCCCATGATACACCCTGCAAGGGCGGTTGTCAAGAGGCAAAATAAATATTTTTTTATTTTTTTGCTTATACATTGGCCCATATAGATTTAGATGGGACGATAGCTGGGGCAAATGTCTGCAAGAGAGCATTTGCCGCAGACTGGGTTGCGAGCATGGCAGACCTCTCTTCCGTGCTGTACTAATCTGTGGCAAAAAAGCAGCTGTTCGTTTGGCGGGATTTTTTTACGCAAAATATTTTCTACCTTAACCGGGTCTTTTGTTTTGCATAAGCCTAAACGGTTTGAAAGCCGTATGCAGTGAGTGTCGGCAACCACGGCGGGTTTACCAAAAAGTTCACCAAGCATAAGATTTGCTGTTTTTCGCCCTACACCGGGTATGCTTAAAAGATCCTCCATGGTATCTGGTACCTTGCCATCAAAATTTTTGAGCAATTTTACTGCGCCAAAAACTAAATCACGAGCTTTCTGGCGATAAAATCCGCAAGGACGTACTATTTCTTCAATTTCCGCAATATCTGCCGAGGCAATGCTCTCTAAATAGGGGAAACGCTCGTATAAAAAGACAGAAACCTTGTTGACTCTCTCATCGGTGCATTGGGCGGCAAGCCTGGCACCAAACAAGAGCTTCCAGTCACGGTCATACACAAGGGTACACTCAGGGCTTGGATATAAATTCTTCAAACGCTCAATCAGCTTCTGCATAATTATAACCTCATTACAGGAGAGTATTTCACCAAGGGATAATCATCGGCACAGCGTATGTGGAAAAACGGACATTTTGCCCTGTGTCAAAATTGTCTATTGATTTAATCAGGCCTACACAGCCGACTTGAAATAAATCATCTGCCATTTCCCCGCGTCCGGTAAATCGTTGTATCACGCTTAAAACTAAGCGCAGATTCCCTGAAATTAACTCCTCGCGTGCCTGCTTGCTTCCCTGCTTTGCCAATTCCAAAAGCTCCATTGTTTTGGCTCCGGGAAGTACTTTAAGCTTGGATGTGTTGACTCCGCATATCTCAACCTTGCTTTGCAAAGTATCAGCCTCCAGTTACGGTCGGGTTCGGGTTACCGGAACCTGTCCGCAGGTTTTTTGTATCTCTATCAGTATTTCCCGGCACTTGGAATTTAATACTGCATCCGGCGGTCTAATCTATCCGGTAATGTGTGCCGCAACTTTCTTTGCGGTTGAGGGCAGCGGTCAAAATCGCACGAGCGATTTCAGCCATATTTCGGGTTTCAAGTAACTCAGGGCTTGCTATTCCGTTATATTTGTCCAGCGTGTCAAAAATAGGTATAAGAGAGGCTAATCCCTTTTCTAATCCTGCCTTTGAGCGTATTACTCCGGCATACTGCCAGCAAATACGGCGGATTTTACCACGCAGGGATTTGCATGATATGGAACTGGGTTTCAAGGTTAAATTTTCCTCGATATAGGGCGTGGGCTTTGCCTTTGTGCAGGCTTGTTCGTTAATTCTCAGAGCGGCACGCCGCCCGAACACCAGGCATTCCAACAGGGAATTAGATGCTAACCTATTGGCTCCGTGTGCGCCGGTGCAGGAGGTTTCGCCAACGGCAAAAAGCCCAGGAACAGTTGTTTCCGCAAACAAATCGGCTTGAACCCCTCCGACTAAGTAATGCTGTGCGGGAACAACCGGGATACGGTCTCGTGTAATATCACAGCCCATGCGCGAACATTTTTCCGCAATTGTCGGAAACCGGAAGAGCAAGTGCTTCGTTGGTATCCCGGATGTGTCTAAATAAACGCATTTTTCCCCGCTGCTGCTGAGTTCCGCGATAATTTCCCGGGAAACAACATCCCGAGGTGCCAATTCACCCATAGGATGCTTGCCCCTCATAAAAGGTTCCCCGGACTTGCTGACTAACAACGCCCCCTCCCCCCTTACTGCTTCCGAGATTAAAAAGGCGCGACCCGGTTTTTTGGAGCTATAAAATGCGGTTGGATGGAACTGAACAAATTCCATATCTGCTAATTTGGCACCGATTGCCGCGGCAGCGGCAATGCCGTCTCCGGTGGCTACTTCAGGATTTGTTGTATGCTCAAAGACCTGACCGACCCCCCCTGTTGCCAAAACCACACTATTGGCAAATACGCTGACCATCTGACCCTTCTTAAGTATAAGTGCCCCTATTATCCTGCCTTCATGTAGTATAAGCTTCACGAAAAAACTGTGATCCCAGAAGGATATATTGTCACTTTTCCCCGCAATAGCGGTCAATACCTTAACCGTTTCCCTGCCAGTGGCATCCCCTCCAGCGTGTACTACACGGTTGAGAGTATGCCCTCCCTCACGTGTCATTGCCAAATCCCCATCCTCATCAAGGTCAAACGGCACACGCATATCCACAAGCCTGCCTATTTCCCCTGGACCCTCGGTTACAAGCACCTTGACCGCCTCAGGATTGCAAAGACCGCCGCCTGCTGAAAGGGTGTCTTCAAAATGTAGCTCGGGAGTATCCTTCTTGGAAACAGCGGCTGCAATCCCTCCCTGCGCTATCCATGAAGAGTTTGAGATTTTTGTTTCTTCTTTTGTGATAAATAAAACTTTTAGGGCAGGAGAGAGATGCAGGGCAGTATACAGCCCTGCAATGCCGTTGCCGATGATCAGAACATCGGTTTGGAAAATTTCCATTATTCAGCCACGCCCAATCTGAGAGATGCAGACAAAACATCCTTTTAGTTTATTGCCATTTGCAGTCAATGCAAACTATAGTCGCGGACATACTCTACATCTGGAAGTAAGCCTTACTCATGTGGGTTTTCCATCACACGCAAAACCTTTTCTGCTTTATCCGGGTTGTCCTCGCGGAACAACAGGGCAAACACACCTGCTGTTTCCAAGACATACTCATCAAAATTTTCCTGTAAGGGCTTGCGGATTGCAAGTCTTCCGGTTTGAGGCTCATATATATACTCACGAGAGTCAAATGGGGCAGATGCCGGAAAGTCAATATCTGAAAACATTATCAAGTTGCCTTTGCCTAAGGTTTCCGGAAAGAGGGATACCGCAGCCTCACCGTTCGGGTCCGTCCCGGAGAGCTGATGCCACCAATTGGTTCCATCTCCCCATTGTGCATCTAAAAGTGCGGCCTGCTCAAGAGGGAATTTAGTTCCCCAAATTCTCCAGGTCAATATTTGTGTGCCAACAATCACATAACCCAAATCCTCTGATTCAAATGACAGCACCCTAGTTTCCGGATCATAAGTATATTCAGTTTTAACGCCAACGACCTCGTCAGTGTCGTTTTGACTGCGGCTGCACGCAATAACCAAAGCCTGCTTGTCGGAGATAATCCTGATCAATGCCATGGTCTGGTTGTCATCAAGCAACCAATCCCCCTGTGGTGCCGCCGGAATATTCTGTGGATTTCCCGCAGGGGGTTCATTCCCGGATTCAAAAGCCTCCGCTTCTTGGGTAAAATCCTCCGAATGGATGGAAGGTGACTCGTCAACAGGAGCTGTAGCATCATTGCCCGGCAACCGAAATAAACGCCAGCCATCTCTGTAGGCATAATATGCCCCAAATGTCGCTGCGGATATGAGAACAACAATAAGGAAAAGCAAAAAAGCTGTTTTCAGAGGGCTGCTGATTCTGTTATCCCCGGCAGACTTTCTTCTGGTTAAATTACGGCTTTCCGGTTGCTGAGGGTAACGAGAAGAATCCATGCCTGATTTTGCTTTGTTGCCATTTCTGGCAGATTGTTGCCGGGATGAGGGCTCAGGGCGAGAAGATTTTTTTCCGCTAGACTCCCTTTTGACCGATTCCCGGTGCTTCTGAGAGCCCGATGACCCGGAGGAGCCGGTTTTACGATGAGATTTAGTCTCTTTTTCCGGATGTCCGGGTTTTGATTGAGAGGGGGATTCCATGCCACAGGACTGACAAAAATGATCCAAAGAATATACCTCTGAGCCACAGCTTAAGCAAACGGACCCTGCCCCGGGACGTACTCCCGAAAGGCTTTGACCGCAAATAGAACACATACCAGCCTCTGAGCCAGACTTCATTCCGCAATAGCTACATATCATAAAATTTTCGCCACCCGCCCATATCCTCAGGCATTATGCCACAGGTTTTTTAGTTTTGGGCTTAACTACCGCAGTCGCGCCCTTTTTGACTTTAGCCTCTTTTGCATCAGGATTTTTGATTACCTCAGGCGGCTTGCTTTCGGTGATAGACTGTTCTGTAATCAGCACCCGCTCAATCGAAATATCCTTAGGCACATCATACATAATATTCATCATAACCGACTCAATAATAGCCCGCAGGCCACGTGCCCCGATTGAACGCTCCATTGCCCTATCGGCGATGGCAGACAATGCCCCCGGTTCAAATTCCAGGTCAACACCATCTATCTCAAACAGCTTTTTGTACTGCTTGACCAAAGCGTTTTTAGGTTCGGTTAAAATTGCAACTAATTCATCACGAGTTAGCTGGCCGAGCGGGGCAATTACCGGCAAACGCCCAACCAATTCGGGTATGATACCGAATTTCAATAAATCATGCGGAGTAACCTGTTGCAAAAGAGCGGTCAAATCCTTTTCCTTTTTACTTTTGACAACGCCTGAAAACCCCATACTTTGTTTACCCATACGGTTTTCAACAATTTTTTCGATCCCATCAAACGCTCCGCCGCAGATAAAGAGAATGTTTTTGGTGTTAATCTGAATGAACTCCTGATGCGGGTGCTTGCGCCCCCCCATAGGGGGGACATTGGCGATTGTGCCTTCTAGTATTTTCAAGAGGGCCTGCTGCACCCCCTCGCCTGAAACATCCCGCGTAATAGAAACATTTTCGCTTTTGCGGGCGATTTTGTCCATCTCGTCAATATAAATAATGCCGTGTTCCGCTCGCTCAACATCAAAGTCAGCTGCCTGAATGAGCCGCAGGAGAATGTTTTCCACGTCCTCACCCACATAACCGGCTTCAGTTAAGGTGGTTGCATCGGCGATGGCAAAGGGGACATTGAGTATCTTTGCCAGCATAGATGCGATATGTGTCTTTCCGCACCCGGAGGGTCCCAGCATTACAATATTGCTTTTTTGAATTTCAACGTCATTGCTGTTATTTTCGTAATACAGTATACGCTTGTAATGGTTGTATACCGCTACAGCCAGAGTGATCTTGGCCGTTTCCTGTCCAACGACATACTCATCCAAAACCTTACGTATTTCGTGAGGCTTGGGCAGCGTGCCGAAATTCTGCGGCTTGACTTCCCTTGGATCGTCAACGCCATCCTCCAAAATAGTCAGGCAGAGGTTGACACACTCATTACATATGCAGGCACCTGAACCTGCAATCAGCCGACGAACCTGTTCTTGGTGCTTGCCGCAAAAAGAACAACGTGCCGATCTGCGCTCATCTCTTGGCATAAAAAAACCCCATTCCTGCTGTAAACATTCTAATGCCGGTAAAGACACGGCCTTGCCGCATACAAACGGCCTTCTGATTGGTTTATCTTTTTTCAACTACCTTATCAACAATACCATACTCCAGAGCTTCCTGGGAGGACATAAAGTAGTCTCTCTCGACATCCTGCGCGATAACGTCAAGGGACTTGCCGCACCGCTCTGCTAAAATCTTATTTAGCCGTTCCTTGGTTTTGAGTATATGCTCGGCGTGGATTTTAATATCGGAGGCCTGCCCCCGCACCCCGCCGGAGGGCTGGTGAATCATAATCTCCGAATTAGGCAGGGCCAAACGTTTTCCCTCTGCCCCGGCTGCCAATAAAAATGCACCCATGGATGCCGCCAGCCCCACACAGATAGTAGAAACATCGGCTTTAATGAAATTCATTGTGTCATAAATCGCCAAGCCTGACGTAACCGATCCGCCCGGGCTGTTTATATAAAAGCTAATGTCCTTGTCAGGATCCTGGGCTTCTAAATAAAGAAGCTGCGCGACAACCAGGGAGGCTGTCGTGTCGTTAACCTCCTCTGAAAGAAAAACGATTCTGTCGTTGAGCAACCGGGAATAAATATCATACGAACGCTCACCTCGGTTGGTCTGCTCAATAACCATTGGCACTAAAGCCATAAACTCTCACTTCCTTTAATTTATTTTTGTATGACGCTGCCTCAATTGTCCGGCTCCTCATCCTCTGGGGCTTTAGGCATGGGAGGGACATCGGTCTTCTCTGCCGAATCCCGGATTAGCTCGGCGGCTTTGCGACCGCGCAGATCCTGGATTATGGTCTTTTCCAAAACCGATTGCTTAACCTCATCTATATCCATATTATAGACCTCTGCTAAACGTTTGTATTCCTCTGCAACCTCCTTCTTTGACGCTTTGAGCTTTTCCTTGTCTGCAACAGCATCGAAAATAAGCCCTGCCTGGACAAATCTTTCAGCCATGGGCCAATACTGCGCGCGCAGTGTCTGCGGGGTCAGGCCGGTCATTTTCATATACATATCCAAGCCTATACCCTGGTTGGACAGATTATGCTGCAAATCATTGATTAAATTCCGCATTTGCGTTTCGATCATAGCATCGGGAATGTCGCCCTCTAATGTTTCTATAATTTGGTCAAGCAAAGTTTTCTCAAAGACCTGCTCTGATTCATTTTGGCGTATTTCCAACATTTTCGTTCTGGTATGTTCCCTGTATTCCCCTAAAGTATCATATTCAGAAACATCCTGGGCGAAATCGTCATCTGCATCAGGTATGATTTTTTCCTTAATTTCATGGATTCTGCACTCAAATACCGCCGGTTTATCTGCCAAATCATCTGCCTGATAATCTGCGGGGAAGGTTACCTCAACGTTTAATTCGTCACCCGCCTTTACCCCGACAAGCTTATCCTCGAAACCGGGGATAAAGCTTCCGGAGCCTAACTCAAGGGAGTGTTCCTCGTCTTTGCCGCCCTCAAAGGGCTCGCCGTCAATAAACCCTTCAAAGTCAAATATCACCGTGTCGCCCATAGATGCCGGGCGTTCGGCAGTTACAAGACTGGAGTTGCGTTCACGGATACGGTCAATTTCAGCAGTAACATCGTCATCGGTAACCTCACTAGGAGGCATATACCCCATAAGGCCCTTGTAATTGCCGATCTTAACCTTGGGTACCACATGAAATTTAGCCGTAAAGGTGTAGCCATCTTGATCGATTTCTTCAACCTCTACCTCAGGACGTTCTACCGGTTCTAATTTTTTTTCCGCAATGGCCTTGTCATAGGCATCCTGGTATGTTGAGTTTACCGCATCCTGATAAAAAACCCCTTCGCCATATATCTTCTCGACAATCCTCCTGGGGGCCTTACCCCTCCTGAATCCATGCACAGTCATTTTATGGATGTTTTTGCGGTAAGCCTCCTGGATGGCGGGAACCCACTCATCCTTTTCAACCGCAATAGTCATAACAACCATGCTTTTTTCTTGTTTTTCAACGCTTTTTACTTTCATCTTTCAGCCTTTTCCTTTCCGAGTAAAAATTCATGCTTTTATATTCTAACACAACTTAAAGCGTAATGCCAGAAATTTTTTAAGATTTTTAATAATGGATTTTTGTGGATTTGCGACATGCCAATCTAATTTTTTGCGGCTCTTGTTTTAGAACGCATTTCATGGCATATATCTGTGTTTTTATCGTTTGTCATAATTTCATCCCGCAGATTTCCGCCGTTGCCCCCTCTTGTTTTTGTGGGGAAAGCAACACCTGTCATTTCACCTGCCTACTAATGACGATGATAAAAACTCCGGAAAATTTTTGCGCGGAGCACTTGACTCCTACCCACATCTATGGTACACTTGAATAAATCACAGTCTGTAGCGTGAGCGGAGATTTGTGAAATTTGCAACATACGCCAAGGGTTAGCGTGTGGGTTTGAGGATGTGTCGATTGTGTACGAATTATATCAAAGAGAGAAAATGACCAGGACAACCAAGAGGGCAGTCGCATTGCTTCTGGCAGTTTTTATGCTCTGCGGAATTTTGCCGCTCGGTGCCCCAGTGATGCAGGCAGCGGTGAGCAACGGATCATGCGGAGCCAATCTGTACTGGAGCTTTGACGATGAAACCGGGGAGCTTGAAATATACGGCTCCGGCCCGATGAACGACCAATGGGCATCCTATACCTCTGTTCCATGGTTCAGCTTCCGAGCAAGCTCCGGTGACAAGGCGGGAATCAAAAGTGTAACCATTGACCAAGGTGCGGCATCAATCGGTAAATTTGCGTTTATGAATCTGCCCGAGCTGGAAACCGTGTCAATACCCGCAAGCGTGAATACCATTGCCGAGGGTGCTTTTACCGACAGCCCATCACTGACAGCAATAGATGTAAGCTCTGCCAATCTCTACTTTTCAAGCGTTGACGGCGTACTGTTTGACAAAGGCCAGTTAACCCTCCTGCTCTACCCCGCGGGTGCGGCAGATACATACACCGTGCCGGAAGGCGTGGTTTCCATTGCTTCCGGAGCCTTTGAACTGACTCAGGTTAAAAATGTTGTTTTGCCTGACAGTCTGCGTATGATTGGACAGGAAGCATTTCAGTGGTGTTCTTCATTGGAAAGCATTATAATAAGAGAAAATGTAGGTTCAATCGGACTCAATGCATTCAGGGGCTGCACCAATCTCGTTATTTGTTGCATCGAGGATTCGTTTGCCCATCTGTATGCCGACAGCAACGGCATCAGCTTTTGCATCGACCCATCCCACATATACCCGCCCTGCCCCGACTGCGGCGAGTGGTCATGCGTAGACTTTGCCTGCCACTGTCCCGAATGCGGTGACTGGCAGTGTATTGACTTTGCCTGCAAATGCCCCGAATGCGGCGAATCGAATTGCAAGGATTTTGCCTGCCTGTGTCCCGAATGCGGTATGCGTGCCTGTATATGCTACATTTTCAAGGCTCCCTGTGACGGAAACTGTACGCTTACCCAGGTGCGTCAAGGGCAATGCATAGGCATAGACCAGCGCAACGACATATGGGTCCCCTCGGAAATCACCCCGGTCGGAGGTGCAAAAATCGCGCACAAGGCAAGAATTAACCTTTCGCAGGAATCAATACAGCTTGCCGGATTTGAGCCGACTCAGTTCCGGATAAAGAGCAGTGCCAAATTCAAGGATATTAAAGAAGGCTTGCTTACATATAATTTTTCCAAAAATATAATTAGCAAGGCTCCGCTCCTTGAGCTTAAAAACCAAGCCGGCGATGTCCTGACATTTGCTAAAATCGAAGCTCGCCCAAAGAAAATCGGCGTCAAGCCGTATGTCAACTACACGATCCATGCCGGTGACGGTTCCGAGGCTCTGGTAACCGGCTGGGGCTGGACCTTGGCGGAAAAAGGAACGGTTTCCCCCTATGAGGAGGATGTTGATTTTGAAATAGCTGTGGCACCGTATGGGACATCCGAGGATGTATACTTAGGCACTAACCCCAATGACAAACCTCTGAAAAAAACTGCAATCGAGGGCTGGGGCAGATACGGCAGGGTCTGTGTGCCTGATATACCCTATTCAGCAAAGCACGTAACCGCAAAAACAGCCTATTACTGGAAAACCAAGGCCGATTACGATGACGGTAAATACATTCCGGGCAGCAAGCCAAAAAAAGTTACCGCAACAACCCTTAACAAGCCGATTAACTACAAGGTCAGGGGCGGTCTTATAAAAGACGGTGTTCTGCAAAAGCTAGGCCTCTTCAGGTACAAGTCAGGCACATATATCAGCGGTGTGCGGTATGAGGGTGGCGGCGCAATGCAAATAGTGGACGGCACATGGGCATGGTACCTGAACCCCAAGGGTACCAAGGCACCGACCAAGCCCATTCAGCTTATTAACATCATAAGGGAGAGAACATCAAGGGAGAGAAAAGACAGAGACAGAGAAAATTGCGGTTGCCCGCATTGCAGATGTAAAAAGTCGTGTTGCAGGAGCGATGGCACTGATGTCTGTGATGAATGCGGACGGGAAAATTGCGATGGTGATTGCGGGGATATCTGCGATGAATGCGGCACAGAAGGTTGCGATGGCGGGTGTGATAGTGAAAGCGGCGGTACCTATGAGGATGGTTACGAGGCAGGCTATCAAGGAGGCTACAATGACGGTTACAACGAAGGTTATGAGGTTGGATTTGATGAAGGCTATGAGCTGGGATATGAAGAGGCAGGCGAGGTTGACGGTTAACGCTGGCAAATCTTATGACCCGGTGTAGCTTGTATCGTTCAATGGACAGGAGCATGAATATAATCAAAATACGAAAGGAGCGGAGGAGAGATGAAGCAAGACGGAAAATGCAAAAATCCATATTGCAAATGCCCTGAATGTAAATGTGGAGATAATTGCAAATGCAAACCCGGCGAACCGTGCCCCTGCGGCTGTGACTGTTGCGGGGAGCAATGAATCCAGCCAGGGCAAGTGCGTGCCGGAGCTTTAATTTCTTTCATGCGTTTGCCCTGGTTCATTATTTTCTAATTTCTTATCCGAACCCAACCCCTTGGTAGAAAAACTTACAAGGGGTTGGGTTGTGAACAAAGGATGCTGTTGACGAGAATATTATTTCTGACAGTGTGATTCAAAATAAATACCTGGAGTGGATATAAATGGAGCATAAAAAGTGTTTGACTTTCATTTTGCTGTTTACCATGCCTGTGCTGATTGCGTTTAGCGTGCTTACCGGTTGTTCTGACGGTGAAGGTGCGATGGGGCAGCCACAGGAGGAGCGGGTCCAAGTCATTGGGCAGGGCGGCACGGCCTTCAGGCTCGAGGTCACAGACGGCAATGGACTAACAGCTGCCTGGAATGTACATACCGATGAAACAACAGTCGGTGACGCACTGTTGAGCGTGGGATTTACCGATGCAAATGACTTCATTACCGATGTAAATGGAATGAAAGCCGATTTTGACAAAGACAATGCCTATTGGGCGTTTTATATTGACGGCGAATACGCAACGACAGGGGCAGGGTCAACAACTATAGAGCCAGACAAGACTTATGCGTTTGTTTACACAAAAATTTAAATTCTCCATTAGGGATCTAACGATTTTTTCCGCACTTGGCACCATAATGTATCTATCGAGAATTATCATGCAATGGATTCCTAACGTACATTTACTCGGGCTTTTCATTGCTACCTTTACATTAACCTACCGGGTGCGGGCGTTGATCCCGATTTACGTATATATCCTGCTTGAAGGAGCACTGTCCGGGTTCGCCATTTGGTGGATACCCTATCTGTACATATGGCTGCCTTTGTGGGCTGTCTTTATGCTTGCGGGAAGGTTAAGGCTAGAGATAACAAAAAACATAAAGACACTGATATATATGAGCCTGTGTGCCTTTCATGGGCTGTTGTTTGGCGTATTATACGCCCCATTTCAGGCGTTAATGCTTGGACTAAGCTTGGACGGCATGATGGCGTGGATTATATCGGGCTTGCCTTTTGACATCATCCACGCCGTGTGCAATTTCTCAGCGGGAGCATTAGTAGCTCCGCTTTCGGCACTGCTCAAAAAATTGTATGCAGGAACTATACGCTAAACCCTCCTCGCCTTGGGCAGGATAATGTGGTCAGGTCAGAAAACAAACCACGAAAGCCGATAAAGCCCATATCTACGGCATTATATCGGCTTTTAGGTTGGTGTTTGAATCTATGGCACGGCATGGTACGAAACAGGACGGTACAGGATGTTGCAGAAAATTTGCAGAAAATTTTGCAAAAGGGGTTGTACACTGTCGGATTTTGTGGTATGATTATACTGGAACCGGACGGAATTCCTTTGTGCTGACACCTAAGCGTTGGATTAAACGGACGAACGCTATCGACATGACCACGCTCGAACAGCCTGAGCATTAACGCCCTGCTCATACGGTAGGGACTGCCGCATGGTGAGCGGCTTGTGCAACTTAACAACACGGCGATTACGCAGATGAAGTCGTTGGTGGATGGGAAACCGCTATTGAATGTTTAAAGGAGAATGCTATATGGCAAGTACCGTAGTTCATGAAAATATTCCAGTTTTTATCTCTTCAACTCGTAAGGATTTAGCTTCCTATCGTAATGAAGCAATCAATGTGCTTAACAGGATGCGTACCCAAATAAGGGGCATGGAGTACTTTGGTTCGAGCGATGATGATTCACTCTCTGTTTGCTTAGAGAATGTCAGACAGAGTAGCTTGCTTGTCCTTATTCTCGGAATGCGCTATGGAGACTCTATTGACGATGCCACGGGGAAGTCTTTTACACATTTAGAATACGAAGAGGCTCGACGGAATAGCATCCCAGTCCTTGCTTATGTAGTTGACAAAAACACCCAGATTCCAGTAAAGTTCATTGACACTGGAGAAAAAGCTGAAAAACTTGATGAATTTAAGCGTTCCCTCATAAAGAATCATTCCGTAAGTTTCTATAGGTCAGCTTCCGATTTCCGTGGAAAACTTGCTTTGGACATTGCAGAAGCACTCATTAAGGAAATTTCTTTGCAAAAAGAAACAGAAGAGGGAGTGCGAAAGTTTCAAAAAGAATTTCAGGAGAGCAGTGATAACTACGATGTACTCCGAAACTTTATCAACAGACCGTCGAAATATTCTGGTCACGAGGTGGTTGTAACTGTCAAAAGTCTTCAGGATGCAAGCTTTGACATTAAGGATTCTATTGTATCTGCTCTTGACTTGGATGTTGGCGATGTATCGTACATAGATGCCCTAATTCTTGATGAACAAAACAAACCCTTATTTTCTGATAAGCGGTTTTTTATAGTTACCGATGGACAGACAGCTGACGAATTAGAAAAAGTTAAAAAGGGTCAAGTCTTTACAGGAAGGTTTAAACTGGCGTTCTGCACTACGATCGAGACAGAAGAAACCGATTCTGCATCATACGCTAAAACGAACAGTTGGTCTGCGTTGATTCTTTTGGCGATGAATAATTAAATTTGCCGGGAGGTGCTATGTGGTTGTCTTTTATATCGTTGCAACGGTTCTTTCGTTTCTTTGCTTGTTTTCTATCACATTTAATATATCTGAGGCGATTAATAGGCTCACGATATTCTTAGAAACAAAAGATGAGCGTGATAGCCGACCGTTTGAAGAAGAGGATAAGAAAAGCAATGTATCCCCGATAGCGCGCATGAAAAATGACTCTTTCATGCCCCAAGAGGTTCAACGGAAAATAAGGTCTAAACTACTAACGGATAGGCAGATTGAGGTTATCCGTCGTCTTCCGTGGAAAAAATATGCTGTCACTCAAAATAGCGATGACACTTTAGATATAAGGCACATATTATTACAGTTGGATGAGACTCATCATGGTATGGCATCAGCAAAAAAAGAGTTTGGTCGTTATTTGGTTTCCTCTAAAAATTTTTCTTCGAAGTCTTCATCAGTGCTATTGCTCAATGGTAGCCCAGGGACGGGAAAAACCACGCTTGCCTCGTCTATTGCAAGGGCTATGGGGAGGAGACATTATGTGTTAAATCTTAATGGACTATATTCAGCTGCTGAAATTTTAGGGTCAGAAGTCCATTTTGTTGGCTCTCAAGTTGGTGCAATAACAAAAGCCATTATGGAAACCGATTCGTTTAGTCCAATCATAATTTTTGATGAGATAGATAAATGTTCCGAAGGGAAAGGTAATGGCAATATATGGGATGCTCTGATGCAATTATTTGACCCTTCACAAAATGATTTTCGTGATGTATTTTTAGACATTTCTTATGACATTTCAAATATATTATTTATTGCAACATCCAATAATATCGACAATATACCGAAACCTTTGCTGAATCGGATGAGCAGGATTACTGTTGACGGCTACTCGTTTGACGAGAAAAAGCTTATATTGCAGGCTCATATTATCCCCAACCTACGAACCCAATATAGTAAGGCTTCTCCGTCTATTGAAATTACGGAAGAGGAAATAGATGAGATTATTTATGATGACACCGAAGATGAAGGGGTTCGTAATATTTCACGGCGGATAGAAAACCTACTCCTTGATAAATTGCTGGAAAAAGAATTGTTGGGAGTGCCGGACAACACAGATGAATCATAGTGTCTTGCTCTACTTCATCCAATAGTCATTTGCAAAAACGCTACTCTTCGTAAATGAATCGCCTACACAGACGAGCGATATTCTAAAATCCCCCTCACCCCACCCGGCATTGCCACAGAATGCTGGATTGATACGTGATAACAATGTCTTGGAACAATGCTCCATTGTCGCAAGGCATTAGACAAATAATGCTTGTTGCTTTCTGCGCAAAAAAGAACCCCAAGCGGGTTCTTTTTTGCGCGGTTTTCTTATGCGGAAACGCATCTTGGGATATTACTCGAAAGCCCTCATTTAACGCGATTGCTGTTCCCTCGTTATATTGCGCCCATTAATAACTGCTCACGATTTTACGCTCCATAAAGTGCCCACCCCTGCACTTGTTATAACCAAGCAAATGCGAAAAAGTCAACAGTCTGAATCGGAATATCCATGCATATATTCAAAAGAGAAGGTGATGGTATGAACAATAACGCTACATATTCTGATGTCCAAGACCTTGCCGTTGCTCATTGGTTGTGCCACGCCAACGAAACGGCATATAAAAATGGGGTCATCACAAAAGCAATGTATGAATATGCCCGAGATGAACTCAAAAAGTCTGTTGACAAGCTCTCGCAGCTTTGCTATACTGACGGCAAGGTTGGGTGACAATAATGGATTTATTAAAGATGAGACGGTCATTAGACAGCGGCAGGACGATTTTCGACTTGCCGCTTCGGGTCGTTTATTATGCTAGGGTATCAACAGACAAAGATGAGCAGCTCAACTCCCTTGAAAATCAAGTGAGCTACTACGATGACTTTATCAAATCCAACGATGTGTGGACATTTTCCGGCGGCTATGTAGATGAAGGCCTTTCCGGGACAAGCGTTGACAAGCGTGATGATTTTCTTAGGATGATTAAAGATGGCGGGGAAGGTCGGTTTGATTTAGTTATCACCAAGGAGATATCGCGTTTTGCTCGTGATACACTCGATAGTATACATTACACCCGGAAACTGCTCGACTGCGGAGTAGGTGTTTTTTTTCAGTCTGACAACATCAACACGCTGCATTCGGATGCTGAATTGCGCCTAACCATTATGGCATCGTTGGCGCAGGATGAAATGCGCCGTTTGTCGGAGCGTGTTAAGTTTGGTATGAAGCGTGCTTATGATAACGGCAAGGTGTTGGGCCAAAGCAATATTTATGGCTACGATAAAGCAAAGGGCAAGCTGGTAATCAATGAAAAGCAAGCTGAGTTTGTGCGTGAACTATTCAGTCTTTACGCTGAGGATAAGTATGGGTTCAGGACAATTGTGCGAATTATGAATGAACGAGGTTATCGCAATCAAGACGGTAAAGAATTGAACCCCGGCTCCATCAGCGGTATATTATCAAACCCGAAATACAAGGGCTACTACCACGGAAGAATCACCGAGAGCAACGACTACCGCCGCAAAAAAAGCGTCAAGCTGGCCGAAGAAGACAGACTGCTCTATAAAGACGACTCTATCCCAGCCATCGTTTCCGAAGAATTGTGGGATAGAGTTAATGATATTCTTAGAAAACGCTCAAAGAAATTTCACAATGATGGTAACGGCTCTGTCGCTAGATTTGCCTACAGCGGCAAGATTGTTTGTGAAGAGCACGGAGCATACCACTACCGCAAGATGTGGAGAGACAGAAAGGTTCCAGCTGAGAGTTGGTGCTGCAAAGAGTATTTGGCAAAAGGCCGTGTTGCCTGTCCAACGCCGCATTTGTACACGACAGACTTAGATGCTATATTAACACACATAGGCAAAGACCTGATGGAAAACAGAGAAAAGTATTTAAAGGGGATAGATGCCCTGCTTGAGCTATACAAAAAATCGGAACGGGGCAATGTGGATTTTCTGCTTGAAATCAACAAGCATTACAAAGAGATTGACCGCGCCAAATCCAAACAGGAAAAACTCCTTGAAATACACCTGGATGGTGATATGGACAGAGCCTCTTATGTTGATATGAACACCCGGTTTAAAACTGAAATCGAACGGCTGGGCGTAAAGCTTGCCGCACTGGAGGATGAACAGCAGAAAGCCTCAGATACCAGTAGCACACTACAGCAAGCAAGGATCTTATTTAACAACCTGCTGGACAGTGGTATAGGTGCTCTTGAAATAGCAAAAGAACTGCTCGGCAGCGTTACTATTCTAAGGGGCAGCACCAAGAAAGAGATGAAGCTGCGAATCAATATGCAGCACGGCTCAATCATTCCGGCAACGATATTAAAACCCATCACTTTGTATGGTAAGACCGAGGTCAGCCCTATAGTTGGAACAGAGAGACAGAGTGAGGATTTGGTGCATTATCTCCTAAGTGAATTTGATGATGAGCCGGAAAAAATCTGGCAAAGCAACATTTTTGGGAAAAGCCTTCACGATCTTGTGAGTGAAGGGCTTTCGGGCAAACTAAAAAAAATGCCGGAGGATGCCCGCGCAAAGTTCCAGGAAACATTGCAAAGAATTATCAACGAAGGCTCGGGTGGATTGATTTGCATTATACTCTGACGGCAAATTGACGAAATGCCCCTTCCGCTACTGCGCGGAAGGGGGCATTTTTTTTAATTTTGAGAGCTGCTCAGTCTTCCTCGTCTTCGCCATTACTGTCTTTCTGGCAGCAGCCTCCGCAGTGGTGGTCCCCGGGGGCAAGGTCTATTTTCTCTTTGCAGTCCCGGTTGGCGCAAACAGTTGAGCCGGAGAGAAACTCCTCTTCGGTAAGCATAAATTCTTCATTGCATTTAGGGCAGGTTGCCCAATATTCAATCTCATTATCACCGCCGTCATCACCATCATCATCAGAATACAGGCTTTTAAGATTTGGGAACTGGCTTAAAGCCCCCTTTTCCTCCGCGGCATTCCCAAGAACCTCAAAAAACTCATCATACTCCTCAATATTGTCTTCAATCTCATCGACACTTTCCTGCAGCGAGTCAACCGTATCCTCAATGTCATCAGTAGCTTCCTCCAATTCGGATATAGTTTCGCCTAAGGATTCCAGAGCATCAATAACCGCGGAAAACAATTTATGCTCCTTGCTTGCAGGGTCTAGCTCCAAGCCGTCAAACAGCCCCCTGACATAACCGATTTTACTTTCATGCTCAGAATACATAATAATTTCCTCTTTTCTATTTTATAATTTTGATTTTCCGATGCCGTGCATCATTGGTGACTGCAAATTTCTCCGCATTCATGGCAGGTGCATCACTTCGCTCTTTCCATATACTCCCCGGTCCGGGTATCTATGCGGAGCATATCACCTGAGTTTATGAATATGGGAACCTTTACCGCCGCACCGGTTTCCAATGTCGCGGCCTTTAAGACATTGGTTGCCGTGTCACCCCTTACTCCCGGCTCTGTGTCGTTGACCTGCAGCTCAACGAAGGTGGGCGGTTCAAGGGCAAAGACATTTCCCTTATATGAAACTACCTTGCAGACCATATTTTCTTTTACAAATTCAAACCTGCACGTTTCAATAATGTCCTTGCCTATTGGGATTTGGTCGTATGTTTCAGAGTCCATAAAATAATACAAATCTCCGTCTTGATACGAATATTCCATTTCCCTGCGTTCCACAAACGCGGCCTCAAATTTTTCTGATGGGTTGAAGGTACGCTCAACAACTCCTCCCGACAACACGTTTTTAATTTTCGTGCGGACAAAAGCGGCTCCCTTGCCGGGCTTTACGTGCTGAAAGTCAACAACCTGCATGACCTGGCCGTCCATCTCAAATGTCATGCCGTTCCTAAAATCCCCTGCCGATATCATAAAAAAACCTCCGTACTCAAAATCTCATTGCCTATTGTATCTCACTTTAAGATGTTTGGCAAGAATTTTTTTCAGATAGTTATTTGACGGATAGTTTTTGACGACTTTTATTTGGTGCTGGGCCACACTCTGCAAAATTGTGAAAACAGGCAAAAAATTCTCCGTTGACCTAAGTTTGACCTAAGTTAAAATGTATGCTATAATGGTTCCGGGTTGCCCGGAGTGTTTGACTGCCCAAATTTTTTCTTGGAGGTTTTCCATATGACTCATACCACATGCCGCCTGGCCATAAAACGGGCGTTGCCCCTGTTTATTATTACCTGTCTGCTGATTGGTGGTCTTCCTATGTCTGATTTTACAGAAACTGTGCCAATTGCCTCCGCCTCTGGCGGCACCGTGGATGTATACCCATTTCACTACGATCAACTGAGTTCCGAGCATGAATTTACCGCTATGTCGGTAAAGGTTGAGGATCAGGATGTCAGGCTTTACAATACGCCAGTCAATGTCAGGCGCAACTGGACAGATACTATGCCTATGCCAGATACTTTTCTCAGGGATGCCGCCATTGCAATGTTCAGCATGACCGGCACTGTAACTGTTGAGGTTACATACCCGGCGGGAGTATCAGATGCGATTGTACGGCCATACAGGGCTGACATTGAGTGTGAGATTAATGGGAATACCGTTACCTTTGACCTCCAAGAGCCAGGGCAGTACTCCCTAGAATTCAACGGCGATCCCGAGGTTGACAACCTGATGATTTTCGCCAATCCCCCACAGCCGCTCCAGCCTGCTGGGACAACAGAAAATCTTTCTGGTTGGCAAACAAGTAGCACGGCGGATGTTATTGTTGTTGACGGTTATGTTGACATTGGGCAGGAATATTTGGAGCTTGCCTACAGTCAAACTGTTTACTTTAAACCGGGTGCTGTTTTGCGCGGCGGAATCAAAATGAACCGCGATACCACCGTATTGGGCTGCGGCGTTATAACTGGTGACGGCTTTGGCATTGGCCGCCTTGGTCCAATTACGGCAGAACAGGAGCGCATTGACTGGGCACCTGGCAGCCCCTACTGGAGTACAAATGCGGCATTGAGGGAATACGATGGTGTGAGCACCCCTCTTGAAAACCTTACCGTTAAAGATGTTGCTATTCTCGACCCCAACCGCTGGGTGGTGGAGTTTTTGGGCTGTGACGGTGTTGCATTAGACAATATCAAGGTTATCTCCGCCCGTCATAACGGCGATGGCATCACTATTCAAAGCACACGCAACATGACCATAGATAACAGCTTTATACGGAGCTGGGACGACAGCATCGTTCTAAAAAACTACACTGACATAAGCTGTGAGAATATTGAGGTAAAAAACTGCGTTATCTGGACAGACCTGGCGCAAAGCATGGAGATTGGCTTTGAAACAAACAAGGGAGGGGGCTCCCGGGCACGAGAAGGTAACCTTCCTAAAAACCCCGACCCATATATCCGCAATATACTCTTTGAGGATATTGACATCATACATAACTTCCACAAGCCTGTTATCTCCATAAATAATGCCGATGCCTGCAGGGTGTATAACATTACCTACAAAAATATCTATGTGGACAATGCTCAAATGGGAATGCCGGGGAAATTCAGCGAGGGCGGTGGAATCCCTTATCTGCTTAACTTCTGCAACGGAACCAGTGAGGATATGGGCGGTGCGAACTGGAGTTCTAACCACACAGGATACCGTGAAATTAAAAACATTACTGTTGATGGTGTTTGGGTTATAGGGGGTAACCGCAACTCCTGTCAGCTCCGGCTTATAAACGTTAACCGCCCCGAATCGGTCATGGAAAATATCACATTAAAAAATATTCTCTGGGGAAAAGAAAAATCGCCTGTTTTATTTAACTTTGCCCCTATAAATGTCTTTTCAAGCCCGCAGGGGTTACTTCACTCCGCAATCACCCAAATACATGACACAGATATATATATCCCGCCAACTGCAACGCCGAGACCGCCAGATCCGCCCACGCCAACTCCTGTTCCCACCGAAAAACCTATAATCACGCCCTCTCCCACGCCTTCTCCGAATATAACAGTATCTCTAGATGCGGCGGCAAAGAAGCACGGCAGTGTAACGGTTGTTAGGGAGAATGGTATTGTTATTATTACAGCTAAGGCAAAAAAAGGTTATACATTCGCCGGATGGTATGAAAACGGCAAGAAAATCCAAGGTGCAGATGCAAAATATATATTAGAAGACATCGGCACCAGAAGGATAACCCCGAAATTCAATGCAAGGGCTTATAGCATCACATGGAGGCTGAACAAGGGTAAGCTAAATAAAAAGAGCCGCCCTTCCAAATACACCTTCGGCAAGGGGCTAAAGCTTAGGAGGCCAACCCGCAGGGGCTACACCTTCACAGGCTGGTACAGCGACAAAAAGCTCAAAAAAAAAGTTAAAGGAATTACCAAAAAACAAACCGGCAACATTACATTAAGGGCCGGGTGGAAGGCTAAGGCTGTGAAAAAGGTACAGTCAAAGGCGTCTTCGGCTGTTCGTGGGACGGTCACAACTCCCCGCAGTTCGCCCCTGCGTTTTAGGGAAACCCCGCGGGGCAGGATTTTAGGCAGATACCCGAATGGAACTGAGTTGGCTGTTTTAGGAGTCTCGGGCAACTGGTATCAAGTCAGGCACGGAAATAAAACCGGATACGTATATAAGCAGTATATTAAGATTACCTGATGCAAAGCATCCCTGAAATGTCTGGGATTACAAAATCGTCTCCCACAAAAGGCATTCCCCCTTTCCCAGCTCATACAAATATCCTTCGAGCAATGCCCCATCTAATATGAAATCTGCCGCATTTTTATCGTATACCGCGGTTTCTAGTCGGGATATGCAGCCTCCTGCCGGATCAACCCGAATTTGGTCCATGGTAATACGGTAGAATTTTTCGGCAGAGCTCCAGAGCTTTACCAGTTTTTTAATTTCGTTGTCGGCACTTTCCCAATCCCCCGCTCTCACCGCCTCAATTGATTTTCCTAATATAGAACGCATACTATCGGTTTCTCCCGCAACCCTCTGACCAAACCAAAAAACAAATATAATCAGGGTCAGCAGAATAATACCCGCCGGAATCCACCGCATCATTTATGATTCACCCCCGAATACTTTTCCTTTTTCAAAAAATAAATTCTCCCCAAATTGTCCCGGGTCATCAGAAATACCTGACCGGGACTTTTTGCGCCGCGTGCTTTGCATTCACTAACAAGCCAGTTATAATCCAGTCCCATTTTTTTTAGGATTTTTTTCTCTATATTCCCATCCTTGACAATCATCTGAGGGAATCCTCCCTCGGCAATGCTTTCGTTTGTAATATTACCGCCTGAATCTAGCCATACTTGGGTGCTTGGGGGCTTGTGTGCTTCACTGACTATAACCGAGAGCTGGCCATTAGTCTCCAATACGGCATATTGTACGGTTGAGATATCGGTCACATCCTTAGTTCTAAGCCTCTCTATCAGCTCGGTCAGCGTTACTCTGTTATCACGCATAGCTCGCTCGTTAATCTTTCCTTTTTCAATTAAAACAGCACTCCGGCCTTGAAAAAGCCTGCATAAAAGCTCGCTTTTCAAAAAACTGCACGACAACAGCAATTGCAACGACAGTAATACTAAAATAGGCAAAACCCCTGCCAGCAGAGGCTTTCCCGAATCCTGCATTGGTATAGCCGCCAATTCCGAAATTAAAATTGTAATGACCAACTCACTAGGCTCCATCTCGCCTATTTGCCTCTTCCCCATCATCCTTAGGGCAATCACGATTACGATATAAAGGATACACGTCCTTACAAATGCAGCCGCCACGATCTCATCCCCCCTGCTCTCTTTTTTTATTTCCGCAAAGAGATAATAAGATACCAACATTTGTGAACGAATTGTTAATAAATGTTGATACGCAAGGTCCAAAGGAATATTTATGCCTGATTAGAAAACAATAAGGGTAAAAGAAAATAGGAGGGAAACATTTTGAAAAGATTATCACGTGTATTAACCGCATTTTTGGCCATAGCACTGTTGGCAGGCAGTATATCAAGTATTTGGGGGACAGAGCCCGCCGGGATTGATCTGCAAGGTGAGGCGGGTGCAGAGCTCCGGTTTTCACTTGACGATTTTACTCCATGCCTGAATAACAGCTCACCCCTGCGAGGCATAGTCATTGTTGATTTGCCCCAAAGCGGATTGCTTACCTTCGGCGGCAGACCTATTCTCCCCGGAGAGGCAGTGACGGCCGAAACATTAGAATCTATCTGCTTTATACCTCAATCTTCCGAGAATATTGAAACCGGGTTTTCTTTTCTTCCGGTGTATGTCTCCGATGCCTTAGCACAGCCTGTTTTGGTGAATATCTCCTTAGTGGCCTCGGAAAACAAGCCGCCCCAAGCCCAGGATGTCGAGGTCAAGACCTATAAAAACATCTTAATAACCGGAAAGTTTTCAGCAAATGACCCCGAAGGAGGGGGGGTGACCTACCGCATTGTTTCCAAGCCAAAACGCGGCAAAATAGAGCTTTTACCCAAAGGGGGGTTCTCCTACACCCCTTTCCCAGACAAAACCGGAAAAGACAGTATTTCCTATATTGCAATTGATGATCGGGGAAACACATCGCAAGAGGCTCAAATCTATATAAGAATAGAAAAGCCCCCCTCAAAAACAACTTACTCGGATATGGAAGGACACCCGGCACACTACGCCGCACTTAGGCTGAAGGCGGAAGGAATTTTTTCAGGTCAAACTGTTTGCGGCATAAATTATTTCGAGCCGGACAGTATTGTCAGCCGGGCAGAGATGATTACCATGGTTTTAAGGGCAGCTGATCTGGATGATGAAATTACCCCGGTATACGTCACAGGATTTTATGACGATGCATTCATTCCGGCTTGGTTTAAGCCATACGCGCGGCTCGGCGCGGAAAAGGGCATTGTCAAGGGTACCGACACGCCCGAAGGCCACAAGCGTATTGACCCGGAATCTCCCATCAGTCTGGCTCAAGCAGTTGAATTGATCGATAATGCCATAAATCCCCCGGATGTAATTGATACCTTCAGGCAAAATAGCACATCCCCCGAATGGGTTTCACAAGCTGCCGCCAATATAAGCGCGGCCGGTATATTGACAGCTGATAACGATACTGACTGGGAGCAATCTGTAACCCGGGCTCAGGGAGCAGAAATGCTTATAAAGGCCATGGATTTTCAAGGCAAAGTTAAAGGGAAAAGCGGTCTGTTATCTTGGGTATTCGGCTGGTAACCCTGTACAGCACAAACGAAAAAAACGCCCCTGCCCTCTTTTGGCAGGGGCGCATGAGGCTGAATGCAAGCTTTCAACTCCCTTAAAACAGCAAGAACATGATGGAGTTTATACATAAAGCATTATCTCACGGATAGCATAATTTGAAAGAAATCCCTAGACATATGCAACTACACGGATACCTTGTAAATCCATTCTGTAAAATCTGCGGCAAATTTACACAAAAATTCCTGCGTACTTTTGTCCGGCACACCGTTTGCATCCATTACATCGGCGATACCGCCGATGTACGCTTCAGGTTGCTGCATCATATAGATGTTCAGGCAAGTCGCCGATTGCCTCAGATGATGGTTCACACCGAATCCGCCTACTCTCCCCGCACCCACGCTGACTATCGCACCGGGTTTTCCGCTCCAAGCGTTCTCCGACATAGGGCGAGACGCAATATCCAGCGCATTTTTAAGAACCGGAGGTATGGAACGGTTATACTCCGGTGTGACAAACAACACCGCATCTAACTCACTGATGCTCTGCCGGAAACGTCTCCACTCCACCGGCACATCCCTGTCACTGTCTAAATCCTGATTGTATATAGCGAGAGAGCCAATATTTATAAAGGTAACGCCAAATGAATTTTCAAGAAGCCCCGATAAGTACAGTGCGGTCTTTTTACTGAGGGAATCACGGCGCAGGCTGCCAACGATAATTCCGATTGATTTTTTCACCATGCTCAACCCTCCCCTCGCAAATCCGCTATCATCTTTTCAAGTGCTTCTATTGATTGCAATCCTATTTTTCTGTCAATTTCTTTGCCATTTTTAAAGGTTGCAATTGTAGGAAGGGTTGTTATGCTATAGCGAGCGGCAAGCTCGCTCTCATCATCCACATTGACCTTAACCACTTTGATTTTGCCGCTGTGCCTACTTTGCAATTCTTCAATAACAGGCGCAAGCATACGGCAATATCCGCACCACTCTGCCCAAAAATCTACTAACACCATACCGTTAGCGATTGTGCTTTCAAAGCCTTCCGTTGTTAAGCCTGACATACAAATACCCCCTAATTTTGATTTTAAGCGTTATATCAAACGCTCAAATATTCTTTTGCGGCTAAAGCCGATACAGAACCATCGGCTGTGGCCGTAACGATTTGCCGGATTTTTTTTGTACGAGTATCGCCCGCGGCAAATACACCGGGCACATTTGTGAGGCAATCCTCTCCGGCAACGATATATCCCCTTTTGTCCAAATAGATTTCCGGAGCGAATAGTGCGTTGTCAGGCTCCGCACCGATTGCGATAAACACACCGTCAACCTGTATTTCCTCAACCTGACCGCTTAGCCTGCTTTCCGCTATGATCTTCTCGACCTTTTTATCCCCGGCGATTTCCTTTACAATGGCATCAGTTACAAACCGGACATTGTCCTTTGCTCTTGCCTGTTCCAATTGCATCTGTTCCGATTCAAATTTTGAAGAACGGTGGATTACTGTGACTGCACGGCATAGCCCGGATAATATGACAGCATCGCTTATAGCCACATTCCCGCCACCCACAACAGCAACGTTTTTCCCCTTATAAAGAGGCGCGTCACAAGTAGCGCAAAAAGCAACTCCGCGGCCAATCCACTTATCCTCTCCGGGAATGCCGAGCTTTCTGGGTGCTGCCCCGGTCGCAATAATAACAGCCCTGGCCTGGTGAATGCCGCTTGAAGTGACAATGCTTTTTATATCGTCCGAGAGCGCGGCAGATTCTATTTTTTCATATAAAATCTCCACACCCAAGCTTTTCGCCTGATTGTACAGGGCAACAGCAAAATCAGCACCGTTAACACCCGGCATACCCGGATAATTTTCAATGGACAGCGTGTTTATAATTTGTCCTCCATAGACAGCCTTTTCTATTATTTTAACGGAAAGCCCTGCGCGAACCCCATATATTGCTGCGGTTAAGCCGGCTGTTCCGGCACCGATAATGATTAAATCGTTCACCGTGTCCTCTCCTTTTTTTGATGAAAAGGAGGCACAAAGAAAAGTGCCTCCCCTCCCGATTGCTATTTGATTTCAGTTTTCCACAATCCGTGTAGGTTGCAGTATGCATAGGCAGCCACAGGCTTGTCCTCTGAAACGATAAAAGTCTGTGCCGGCTCCTCGCCAACCTTCAAGCATTTGCGCTGACCGCCGCGCTCAGTTTCTACATACACAAAGGCGATGTTGTGTTTTTCTTCCATGGGATGCGGCACACTTCCGACTTGAACGGTAACGCGATCACCATTGACAGTGGCAACAGGCAGATGCTTTTCGGCACTTGCCTCAACCGTGTTGGGGACAAGCTCGACCATTTTTTCACCGCAACATACCATCGGCACCCCCTTATTATCAATAAGGCCGATAAGATTGCCGCAATGCTTGCAAATAAAAAACTTTTGATTTCCGCACATAAGTTACACTCCTTACTTTAATTATTTTTTTGCCGGAAAAGGATTGACGAACACTCTTGCGCCAAGCTCATTGTCAAAGGTCAGCAGATGCCCTTTGTCATTGCCAATCAAGCGCAATCTGTCTAAAATGTCCATAGCACTGGCTTCTTCCTCAACCTGCTCGTCAACATACCACATCATAAACTGATAACAGGCATGGTCAGACTCCTGCATGGCAAGAGTCGCGATAGCATTGATGCTCTGCGTAACCTTTTGCTCATGGGAAAGAACCATTTCAAAAATTACGTTTACATCGGCAAATGACGCGGGCGGCTGTTCGATTGCCGCAAAGGATGGCGTGGCACCGCGTTCCAAAATGTACTGGTATATATGGGTGCCATGAGCCATTTCCTCCTGTGCCTGCACAAACAGCCAGCTTGAAACGCCTTTCAATCCGAATTTGTCGGCGGCGGCGGACATAGCAAGGTAGAGGTAGGCCGAATAATATTCGGCGTTTACCTGCTCGCTTAACGCTTTGGTCAGTTTTTCACCCAGCATTGTAATTCCTCCTGTTTCGGTTATTTTTTATGTGGCGGAAAATGCATCCTTTCCCGCACCGCAAAGCGGGCAAACCCAACCTTCGGGGAGCTTGTCCCATTTGGTTCCGGGTTCAATGCCGTTATCCGGATCGCCGGCAGTCTCGTCATAGACGTAACCGCATACACACTCGTATTTCATGCCCTGGTCTCCTTTCTTTCTAAAATCCAAAGGGGCTCAAGACGCCTGCTCTTGTTTAGCTCACGGCGCCTTTCCCCCGCTGCCCATTCCGCCCGCTGCTCATCAGTTTCAAGCAGCAATCCCGGCACAGGCGTGGGTTTTTCATTTTTGTCGAGAGCGACCATTACGACATATGCACGGTTGATTATACTGCGTTCGCCCCGGAGGTTTTCGGCATATGTGTCCACCCTTACCTCCATAGACGTGTGTCCCACATGAGTCACACAGCCAATCAACACTACTGTGTCGTTTGCGTAAGCCGCCAACTTGAAATGCAGATTCTCAATGGACACGGTAGTTACTTCACAGCCCGAATGCCGCCTTGCCACAACGGCAGCGATAACGTCTATCCACTCCACCAATCGCCCGCCGAAAAGCCGCCCATTTCCGTTTATATCCCCGGACATGACAATCTGAACCTGTTCGGTTCGGGATTCGGATATTCGTTTTTTTCTAAGGTCTGACATAAGTACAACCCTGCCTTGCCGCAAAGAACTGCGGTGGTGCTTTCTTAGTCTATTTTTGTGAACTCGTCTTTGCCCAAGCCGCAGTCCGGGCATACCCAGCCTTCGGGGAGCTTGTCCCATTTAGTTCCCGGCGCAATGCCGTTATCCGGATCCCCGGTAGCCTCATCGTAAACGTAACCGCATACACACTCGTATTTCATGCTCCTGTCCTCCTTTCCTTAGAACCTGTTCCCATAGCCTGGTCTGCCCAGATTTCGAGTGGTTTTTTTGTCAAACAAGACGAAATTCCGCAGACGAGCTTGCTCCCGGCAATGAATTCCAACGAAGTATGGCGGGAAATCCGCCTAAGGATGGGAAAAGGTTATTAGTTTTGCTTTCCCAGCGGTTCGAAGTCACTCGCGCCGTGTTTGCACCAGGGGCATATTATATCCGGGGGCAACGTGTCGCCCTCGTGGATATAGCCGCATATTTTACAAACGAAGCCCTTGGCTTTTTCTTTCTTCAGCTCAGGCTTCGGTCTGATATGGTCAAAATAATATTGATACGTTACGCTTGGCTCGTTTGAAAGAATCTCCGCCTGTGTCACCTCTCCGATAAACACCATATGTGTCCCGCAGTCAATGAACTGCTCTGCCTTGGCGGAGATAACGCTGTTTGTATATTCCGGCACATAGCGGATGCCGTTGATCGTACGGTCATCATACCCGACATCGACAAATTTATCGGTATCCCTGCCACTGCTGAAGCCGAATTGCTTGAACACATCAAACGGCGTGCTCTCGGTAAGCACGGACAGATTAAATTCCCCGGTTTTGATAATCATTCCGCAGGTATAATTAGTTTTATTTACGGTAACGGAAATTTTGCACGGCGTATCCGTTGCTTGTGAGGCGGTATTGATAATGCAACCGTTGTCTTTTTCGCCGTCCTTTGCGGTAAGGACAAACAGACCGTAAGACATTTTGAGCATAGTGCCTTTGTCTACGCTGCACTCACTTGACCCTGAGCCAGTACCCTTTACGGCTTCATCCGCATATGGGAAAGAGACGGCAATAGCATCAACCAACGTGTCAATTTCCGCAAGCTGGCTCTCCTTAAGAGCGGATTTGACGCTTACCGTATTCTCAAGCAAGCTCATATTTTTGCAACGCTGCAACTTTTCACGCATAAGGCCGCCGCTTGTGGCCGCCCATGAGCCATTTTCCATAATGGCAACAGTACGGTTTTGAATATTATGCGAAACAAGGTCATTGAGGAGGGCTTCCATCGTTACGAAAATACCGGCATTGTATGTGGTGGACGCGAATACCAAGTGACTCCACTTAAACGCCGATGATACAATCTCCGATGCCGGTGTGACCGAAACATCGAACACAACCGTCCTAATTCCCTTTTCCCGCAAACGGCAGGCGAGTATCTCAGCGGCGTTTTCGGTATTTCCGTAAACTGAGGCATAAGCGATCATTGTGCCATGCTCTTCCGGTTCGTAACTGCTCCAAAGCGTGTATTTTTCAATAATATCTTTCATTCTTTTGCGCCACACAAACCCATGGAGCGGACATATCATTTCTATGGCAAGTCCGGATGCCTTGCCAAGCAGGGCCTTGGTCTGCGCTCCGTATTTGCCGACAATATTTGTGTAATACCTACGAGCCTCATCCATGTAATCCCTTGCGAAGTCCACTTCATCGGCAAAAATCGCGCCGTGCAGTGCCCCAAAGCTTCCAAAAGCGTCAGCAGAGAACAGTATTTTGTCTGTGGAATCATAAGTGACCATAACCTCCGGCCAATGCACCATAGGTGCCATAACAAAATGAAGCTTGTGCCGCCCGGCATCAAGAACGTCATTTTCTACAACAACCTGTACACGAGAATCAATGTCAAAATCATGGAATTGTTTAATGAGCTCAAGTGTTTTAGCACTGCAAACGACCTTCACTCCCGGATATTTACAAATAATCTCCTCAATGGCGGAGGAGTGGTCGGGTTCCATATGCTGCACAACAAGATAGTCAAGCTGCCTCCCCTCCAATGCTTGTGCAACGTTTTCAAGAAACCTCTGCTTCACCGCTTTGTCAACGGTGTCAAGCAGAACGGTTTTTTCGTCACACAATAAGTAAGAGTTATAAGAAACGCCATTAGGGACGGAATATACGCCCTCGAACATGGCAAGGCGGCGGTCATTTGCACCTACCCAAGTTAAGTCACCGGTAATTTTTCTTGTACAATGCATTCAATATCCTCCCCCACATTTTGTATTCACAGTGCTAGAAATTAACGCCGCAGGAAACTTATGTACAAAAGTATACTATACTAGAAAGAGAAATACAAGTGTTTTTTCGACAAGTTTCCCGCATCATTTTATTCATAAAAAATGGATTTTTTTATGAATAAAATGATGCATTATTTGGTGCGACCTTAGCAGATTTAGCTAATAAAAACTTGTCGGAATCACTTGACATTTGAAAAAACATATCTTATGCTTAAAGGAGCAGTCTGTGAGCAGTCTGTGGACTCGACCAAAATTCTTCAGTACGCTTCGGTTCTTATCTGCAATGAAGCTACTGGGCTGAGTCACACAAACACGACTCAAAAAAATAAAAAAGGTGGTTTCTGTTTCCATGAAAAGGATAAAAGGCTTTATGGCATTGACTCTGGCGGTAATGTTACTGCCAACAATGACCTCTTGTGGGTCAAGAGAACGCCCCGCAGAGATTATATTGCCCAAATTAGAAGATGCTTACAATCGACATGATTTACACGCCATGTCCGAGTTGTATGG
>Ga0099364_10001198_pt1 | contig 43271 bp, 38 predicted proteins | sample TergutTh196P3_FD_73070 | JGI IMG/M metagenome (GOLD analysis project Ga0099364, IMG submission 73070) | Microcerotermes parvus P3 segment gut microbial communities from Pointe-Noire, Republic of the Congo - Th196 P3 | ecosystem: Host-associated > Arthropoda: Insects > Digestive system > Gut ...
AAATCCCAGAAAAATGTCCCTTCAGAACTTAAGAAAAAACTCCCTTCAGAACTTGAGAAAAAAGTTCCTTCAGAATTTGAGAAAAATTTCCTTTCAGAACTTGAGAAAAAAGTGCTTGACTTTCTCACCCTGTTATGAGAGTCAAAACGCAACGTGGCAACCATTTTCATAAGTTCAAAAACGAAATGAGGGCGCGGTGCGCCAGTTTTTTACTATTGCCTTTCACTAACCACTAACCACGTCGCTCTCGGACATCCATGTCCTTCGCGACGCGGCGCTCATCCATGGGCAAAACTAACCACTGCCTTTAAGCGTCTTTGCGTAAAACCTCAGCTCTGTCCGTTTTTTCCCATGCGGGAATTGGATTGAGATCAATCCTTCCAATGTGCCCGTAAGCCGCGAGCCTTTTGTATTGAGGCTTACGAAGGTCAAGGTCGCGGATTATCGCCGCAGGTCTGAAATCAAAATGCTTTCTTAGAAGCTCTGTAATCTTAACATTTGATACTTTGCCCGTACCGAAAGTATCTACCATTATTGAAACAGGTTCCGCAACCCCTATCGCGTAAGCCACCTGGATTTGGCATTCGTCCGCAAGCCCTGCGGCTACTATGTTTTTTGCGGCGTATCGCGCCATGTAAGTGGCGCTGCGGTCAACTTTTGTTGGGTCTTTTCCTGAAAAACAACCTCCGCCATGCGGAACCCATCCGCCATAGGTATCCACTATAATTTTACGTCCCGTTAGGCCGGAATCCGCCATAGGGCCGCCTCTGACGAATCTTCCCGTTGGGTTTACGAATATCCTTGTTTTGTTATCTATCAAGTGCTGAGGAATTGTAGGCGTTATAACGTTTTCTATTATACTAGCGCGTATTTCCTCAAGCGTGGTTTCAGGGTGATGCTGAGTAGAAACCACTATTGTGTTGGCGTGTACAGCTTTACGATTATCGTATTCAAGCGTTATCTGGGTTTTCCCATCAGGACGTAAAAAAGAAAGCGTTCCATCCTTGCGAACTTTTGAAAGCTGGCGCGCCATTTTGTGAGCAAGCGCTATTGGCATTGGCATGTAATCTTCGTTTTCATTGCAAGCGTAACCGAACATGATTCCCTGATCTCCCGCTCCAGTCCTGGCTATCTCAGCTTCGCTCAGGTTCATATCCCTGACTTCCAGAGCGTTATTGACGCCCATCGCAATGTCTCCCGACTGTTCGTCTATAGCAGTGATAACAGCGCATGTCTCACCGTCAAACCCATACTTTGCGCGAGTATATCCAATATCCTTCACAATATCCCGAACGAGTTTTGGGATGTCAACGTATGTTGTGGTCGTTATTTCGCCAGTGACGACTACAAGTCCTGTAGTACAAAGCGTTTCGCACGCTACGCGCCCCATAGGGTCTTCCGCAAGTATTGCGTCAAGTATTCCGTCGGACAATTGGTCTGCCACCTTATCAGGATGCCCTTCAGTTACTGATTCGGACGAGAACAAAAATCTTTCTTTTTCCATCATGAAACCTCCTCAATATTTTAATATCAGCTAACTAGCTGTTTGCCGTCGTAATAAAAGTTATCGCTGTTGCGACAGGGGACGCGCGCAATTGCCGCCCTGCCAATCAAAAAAACGCTTTCCCCAAAAAAGAAATCTCCCTCAAAAAAGCGCCTTCCCTAAAAAAGCTCTCCCACTAAAAAGCGGCTCCCCACAAAAAAACGCTCCTCTCGAAAGAGAAGAGCGCACTTTATTTTTCCGCATTCTTCTCTCTCATCACTCAACTATAAAACAGTTGCTGGTATTGGCACCTGATTCAAACAGGTTGCCGGGCTTCGTAGGGCCAGTCCCTCCACCTCTCTTGATAAGAGCTAAAGAGATTATCTCAAAAATACACGTTCAAGTCAACAGCAGTAAAAACTCTGGTACTGTAGCGGATGTTGTATGTCGCGTCCGCTAAAACAAAAAACGCTGATTAAGCCTTGGAAGCTTTACGTCTCGTATAAATTATCCATAGTATAAATATTAATGACAGTAGCACGAGCATTGACACTAAAAAATTATCAAAAAGTATTATTTGGCAAATGATTGCATGTAATCTGGACGCGCCATTTTTGATCAAAAACCTTTTAATTTCAGGGTTTTTGTTGCTGTCGGCGGCAATCAATGGCGTGTATACGCTATAATAAGTCTTTGTTTCGTAGTAAGGAAAGGGAATAAAAAGCAACCATCCTGTTTTTTGAACACGTCGATACCACTTAACAGTAGCAACGGCATGGACATTAGCGCCCGCATCAATCAAGACTCGCAAAACTTCAGGGTTAGAGTTCCATCTTGCAGCTTTCATCAATGGAGTATATCCATCTTCATTAGCAGCATTGACATCCACGCCCTTTTCAATCAAAACTTGCATAATTTCAGGGTTTGGGTTATATATGGCAGCTATCATCAATAGAGTTACCCCGTATTCATTAGCGGAGTTGACATCCACGCCTCCTTCACTCAAAACTCGTAAGACTTCAGGGTTAGTGTTCCACCTTGCAGCTCTCATCAGTGGAGTATATCTGTCTTTATCAGTTACGTTGACATTCGCGCCCGCTTTGATCAAGATTCGCAAGACTTCAGGGTTTGTGTTATTCTTGGCGGCGAACAACAATGGAGTATATCCATAAGTTGGACAGCCACGGTTCGCAGTAGCGTTAACATTGGCGCCCGCTTCAATTAAGACTCGCAAGACTTCAGGATTTGTGTTGCTCTCGGCAGCTCTCATCAATGGAGTTTTTCCGTTTTCATCAGCGGAGTTGACGTTCGCGCCCGCTTCAATTAAGACTCGCAAGACTTCAGGATTTGTGTTACTCTCGGCAGCAATCATCAATGGAGTTTTTTCATGTTTATCAGCGGAGTTGACGTTCGCGCCCCCTTCAATCAATATTTGCATGACTTCAAGGTTTGATTTATTTTCGATAGCAATCATCAATGGAGTTTTTTCATGTTTATCAGCGGAGTTGACGTTCGCGCCCCCTTTGATCAAGATTCGCAAGATATCAGGATTTGATTTATTTCTGGTAGCACTAATCAATGGAGTATATCCGCTTGTGCCAATTCTGTTGACGTTCGCGCCCGCATCAATCAAGATTCTCAAGACTTCAGGGTATGAGTCATTCTTTTCAGCAATCAACAATGGAGTATTTCCGTTTATATCAGTGGCATTGACATTCGCGCCCGCTTCAATCAGTCTTTGTAAGACTTCAGGGTTTGATTTATTTTCGATAGCAATCAACAGTGGAGTTTTTCCGTTTAAGCTAGTGGCATTACCTTTAGCGCCCGCTTCGATCAAGATTCTTAAAACTTCAGGGTTTGATTTATTTTCGATAGCAATCAACAATGGAGTATATCCATCTTTATTAGCAGCATTGACATTCGCGCCCGCTTCAATCAAGACTCGCAAGACTTCAGGATTAGAGTTATGTCTGGTAGCAATTAACAATGGAGTATTTTCGTTTATATCAGTGGCATTGACATTCGCGCCCGCTTTAATCAAGGTTTGCAGAGCTTTAAGGTCAGAGTTATTCCTTATAGCTATCATCAATGGAGTAGATTTGTATATGTTGTTAGCGGAGTTGACGTTTGCGCCCGCTTTAATCAAAACTGGAACGACATCAGGGTTCTTCAAAATAGCCAAAGACAACGGAGTATATCCTTGTTTGCTTTCTACGCTGGCGTCTGCGCCAGCTTCAATCAAAATTCGCAAAATTTGGGGGTTAGAGTTATCCGAGATAGCTTTCATCAATGGAGTAAATCCGCTTTTGTCAGCGGAGTTGACGTTCGCGCCACTTTTAATTAGGAATCGCAGAACATCAGGGTTAGAGTTAATTCTGGCGGCTATCATTAATGGAGTATCTCCAGTAGACTGGAAACTACCGTTGACATCGGCGCCTTGCTGTAGAAGCCGGGTCAATTCATCAACGCTTACACGCATGTTCCACATTGTGGACAACAGATTTTCCGTAGCTTTTCTACGGCTTGTTAACAGCGCTGCCATTGCCTGTTGCGGCAGAAGCATTACAAAAAGCAACGCAAAAAGTATTAATGCTCCAGTAGCATATCTCAGTTTACTCACACGTTTGCTTACATTAAATTTATTTTTCATTTCAGCAGAGTAAATGCTGTAATACTTTCTTAGCATTTTACACACTCCTTTGCAATAGTTATCTTCTATTCTTTATCTTGCCCGTTATTAACAAAAGCGGGGCAAGAAGCAACCAAACGGCAAAAACAATAATTAACGACATTTTCTTTGTACCTCCAGTGTAGTTGATGTTTAACTTTAAACAGCGTCAAACGAATTAAAGCAACATGATAATAACCGGACTGCTTTATTTCAGATAACACCCCAATCGTCAAAAAAGTGTTCTGAATGGATACACGCCGAAATGCGAAAGAACAAATCCAAAAATACACCCCAAACTATGGACTTTTGTTGACAGGTACAAAAACGCAGGGTATACTAAGATTAAAACGCATGGTATGCTAAGCCAAAAACGCAGGTTATACTAAGCTAAAAACGCAGGATATACTAAGCCTAAAACGCAGGGTTATCGTCGCGTAAAACGCTAAATAATTAAGGACTAAAACGCCTTTTTTTCGTAAATTACATTTTGTGAGGCTTGAATATGGCTATAATATTTACTCGCTGGCAACAAAAACGGGTCCGGGAGCTTTTAAAAAATCGCAGGGTAGTGGTGATTTCTGGCGCAAGGCAAAGCGGCAAAACAACTTTGGCGCAAAGAGTCGCTAACAAGCAAGATATGTTCCTGTCGCTTGACAATGAGGATGTATTGGCAACGGCATTAAATGACCCTATGGGTTTTGTAAAGCATAAAAATGGGACGCTGATTATTGATGAAATACAAAAAGCGCCCTCTCTTTTACTTGCGATCAAGCAAGTGGTGGACGCCGACAACCGCCCCGGTCAGTTTCTTTTAACAGGTTCGGCGGATATTGCCACATTGCCCAAGGTATCCGATTCTTTAGCGGGCAGAATATCTCATATTCGATTGCGAGGGCTGGCAATGGGCGAGATTCTATGTGGAGAGCCCACATTCTTGGATAAAGCCTTTCGCCGCGATTGGCCGGTGACGATTAAGGGGTATGACAGGCCCACAATTCTTAATTTAGCTTTTCGCGGGGGGTACCCCGAGGTATTGGCGCTTAAGCAAACCGAACGGGGAACGTGGTTTGGGGATTACAAAAAAAGTCTATTGAGCAGAGATTTAAAAGATATAGCCAATATCCAGCGTCAGGATGCGATGGATGCGCTGCTTAACGTCCTCAGCGCCTGGTCGGGTAAATTTATGGACATCGAGGCGATTTGCGGTAAACTTGCCATCACGCGTAAAATGCTTGTCAATTATGCAGATATACTTATTTTACTGTGTTTATTTGAAAAAGTGCCAGCGTGGATACTCACCGATTATGATCGGGTTGGCAAACGTGAAAAAATATATGCCTCCGACGCCGGTTTGATGGCGTACCTTTTAGACTGGAGGGAAGCCGATGTATTATATGACCCTGATAAGTCCGGTAAAATGGTTAAAACATTTGTATTTAACCAACTGTGTACGCAAGTTGACTACTATCGCTACTCGTTGTACCACTACCGAGACCGGCAAAACCGCGAGATTGATTTTATCGTTAAAAACGACGTTGGAGGGCTTTTAGGAATCGAAGTTAAATCAGGTTCGGCGGTTTCGCGGGATGACGCCCGTCATATGGTTTGGTTCAAAAACAATATTGCCAGAGATCGGGAATTTATTGGCGTTGTTCTATATACAGGAGAGATTACCTTGCCTCTGGGTGAAGATATGTATGCCGTGCCTATAGCCGCATTGTGGTGATACATGCTTTTTATTTATTTCATGCTATCCAAAAATTCTTGAATGCCGGGGTTTTCAAAGTCGCCAAATATGTATACGACGAAGAACGAATCGTCCTCGTCGCCCTCGCCGACAAAGCCTGCAGCAATGTCTCCATCTTCGTCGCGGAAAGTAAAGATGAAAAGGTCATCGTCCAACTCAGGGGACGAGCCCTCATGCGTCCTTGAAAGTTCGCTCGCCATCCGTCTCAGGCTTACTCCACCCAAATCTCCCAGATAAAGAGCCACTGCCACTGTATTGTCGTCATTGCCAACTACAAGCGTATCTTCTTCTTGTTCCCCCACGCTCCAGCCACGTGGCAGCTTCATTGTGTAGCCCCCAATGGTAACGTCCCTCGTACTCTGGGCGGGATGGCGAACAACACCGGAAATAATGGCGGGCGCTTCTGGCGCCGACTGCGCCGTTATTTGCATCGGCTGCTGTCCGGCGGCGAGGCGGGGGGTAACGCCGTTCTCAGCGAGGAAATTTACGATATCGCTGGCAAGCTGCGCGCCGTTCAGGAACGCTCCCTCGTCCTCTTCCGTGTGCCCCCAAGTGTTTATCCCCACCACTTCACCTCTGTTGTTGATGAGCGGACCGCCGCTATTGCCTCCGGCGATTGATGCCGAGTGGAGGATTGAGTTGGTTTGCCTACCGCGAACGATAGCGTTGACCGCCCCTTCCGTATAGATGACGGGCGGTGCTTCGAGCTTGTTTATGTTTTCTTTCCCAAGGCGCTCTACGCGGATGTCAAACTGAGTTGCCATACCGGGGTACCCCCATGCGCTGACGCGATCCATTCGCTTCACGTCGAAGTTGAAGGATAGAACCGGAAGCTCCGTGCCCTTGGGCGGGTCAAATCGTAGCAGGGCGAGATCCTTGACGTTTGCGGCGCTCCTACTGTCCTCGCGGATCGAACCTACGATACTCGCTTGGCGCGCTGTAATTTTTTCATTAAGTACGTAGATGCTTCCTCCTGCCTTGAGTGAATCGGTCACGTGCGCATTGGTTATTATATATCCCTCGCCGACGATAAATCCACTGCCGGTACTGTAGTCTCTGGGGTTATCAACTACAACCCACACAGTAGCGGCTTCCATTATCTCGGCGATAGCCCTGCGGCGCTCCGCGAAGTCGACCCTGGGGCTGTCTGGGCGAACGTTATTTGCGGCTTGCGCGGTAGGAACGGTAAGCGCCAGTATAAATATCAACGTCAGCAACAATCTTTTTTGCATCAAATTCACCTCAGTTTCTTAAAAACTATTTACCGCGCTTTCGTCGGCAAGCGAAGTTGAAATCCCGTTGTTACCGAACGCGCTTATAACCTCGTCATGCTACTTCGGTTTAACGCTAATGCTTTGTCTTAGTAATGAAAAGTTGCAGTTGCAATACTTGTAGTTGCGACAAAACGATGACCGATATTGTCAACCATTACTCCAAAACCTTCCAAAGTCCGTACGCCAAGCAAAGTCAAATCGCCTGCTTCTGCGAAAACGACTTCATCATTTGTACAGTACCCTTCCGCGCTCAGAATTGCATAACCAAAATCGCGCTCAACAATTTGCCCGGCAGCAGTAGTAAAACGCTTTTTCCCGCGCGGATGTATTCCGATATCTAATAATACTTGCCTCGGCATCCACGATAATTCTGACCCCGTATCGACCACCGATTCTATCAACGGTGTTTGCCTATGTTCTTCTTTGGGATTAATTGCTAAAAGATTCACTTTAAAAATACTCATGATAAACTCCTATGAAATATAAACTATCGGATGTAATTCACTTTGCCGTCAAGGCGTTCCGGCGGTTCGGGCAACATGTCCGCATATCCGAAACAGACTACATATAGCGGTTTGTATCCGTCAGGAACGCCAAATTCTTTAGCGTATTTGTCCGCTTCGGGCGTGATGAATAAAAATCTGGCCATCCCAATAACGATGGAAGCAACGCCCAAGGATTGTGCGGCCAGGCACATGTTTTGCGTGGCATAGCCGCAGTTGGAGTCGGTATATGCGTCGTCAGCTTCTCCGCTTACCAATACCAAAGTCGGCGCGCTGTAAAAAATGCTGTAATCGTCGTTGCCTCCGTGTCTTTCCCTAAAAAACTCTGCGGCTTCAGGCGGCATGTTTTCCTTTATTTTGTCGTTCATCCAAGAGATTAAATCGGCATTTTGAATTACTGTAAAATGCCAGTTTTGCGTGTTTCGCGCACTGGGAGCGTATAAACCGCAATTGATAATACATTCCAATTCCTGTTCGGTGATTTGTTGCGACGTATACTTGCGAACGCTCCTGCGTTCAATGATTGATTTTACAGTTTCGTTGGGATACGTTGCCATGTCGGTCACTCGCTTTCTATTGTAATTTTTGTTTTAATGTTTCAGTCCCTTGAGCGGTAATCCTGCCATTATTAGTTTTTTCTGTCATACAATTAATTGTCCCTCCTACGCTATCTGAAACGAGATGGTTATTTCTTGTCATATTATTACTTATGCGTTCTGAATTTACAAGAAGGAATAGCGGGATAACAACATGAAGTTGGATATGACGACGTTGGCTTTGAACTCTGGTACTGTAGCGGACGCTGTATGTCGCGTCCGCTAAATCAAAAAAAGCTGATTAAGCCTTGGAAGCCTTACGTCTCGTATAAATTATCCATGTTATAAATATTAATGACAGTAGCACGAGCATTGACACTAAAAAATTATCAAAAAGTATTATTTGACAAATGATTGCATGTAATCTGGACGCGCCATTTTTGATCAAAAATCTTTTAATTTCAGGATTTGGGTTGTTATCGGCGGCAATCAATGGCGTGTATACACTATAGTAAGTCTTTGTTTCGTAGTAGGGAAAGGGAATAAAAAGTAACCATCCTGTTTTTTTATCATGTTGAATCCACTTAACAGTAGCAACGGCATGGACATTAGCGCCCGCATCAATCAAGACTCGCAAAACTTCAGGGTTAGAGTTCCACCTTGCAGCTGTCATCAATGGAGTATATCCATTTTTAGTAGCAGCATTGACATCCACGCCCTCTTCAATCAAAACTTGCATAACAGAAGGGTTTGGGTTATGTGTGGCAGCTGTCATCAATGGAGTATATCCATTTTTAGTAGCAGCATTGACATCCGCGCCCGCTTCAATCAAAACTCGCAAGACTTCAGGGTTTGAGTTATTCTTGGCGGCGAACAACAATGGAGTATATCCATAAGTTGGACGGTCACGGTTCGCAGTAGCGTTAACATTGGCGCCCGCTTCAATTAAGACTCGCAAGACTTCAGGATTTGTGTTGCTCTCGGCAGCTTTCATCAATGGAGTTTTCCCGTATTTATCAGCGGAGTTGACATCCGCGCCTTGCTGTAGAAGCCAGGTTAATCCATCAACGCTTACACGCAAGTTCCACATTGTGGACAACAGATTTTCCGTAGCTTTTTTACGACTTGCTTCAGTTATCTGGGCTGTCATTGCCTGTTGCGGCAGAAGCATTACAAAAAGTAACGCTAAAAATATTAATGCTCCAGTTATATATCTCAGTTTACTCGCAGGTTTATTTGCAATAATTAACGACATTTTCTTTATGCCTCCAGTGTAGTTGATGTTTAACTTTAAACAGCGTCAAACGAATTAAGTCAACATGATGATAACCGGACTGCTTTATTGCAAATAACACCCCAAATGTCAAAAAAGTGTTCTGAATGAATACATACCGAAATACTAAAAAATAAATCCAAAAATACACCCCAATCAGCCTGCGGTCGTCCGTATGGCGCATTAACGTAATAGGACAACTGTCACCGGTCTGTCTTCGCGCGGCTGGCAGTGGCGGTCGTCCTTATAAGGTATGCAATTTCTTCAATAGCTTATTGATTCGAACTTGTTGAGACGAAGACAAATATGCGTTCCTTTTCTCCAAAATCACGATAAAGTCATTCGCGTTATCTTTGGAAAAGCAGATTGACATACGTTCAGCGTGTTGCGGAACTTCTTTCGGTTTGCATATTTGCAGATGCTTCAACAATATCGGCATTATTGTTTTCGCGTACTCGGCGTTTGCTTTACATAATCCCGCAAATACGCTGATGCTGTTGTCAACTGTAATTATGCTGCCGTTTTCAAAAGCGGATATTACTGCGTCAAGCTTTTTGTATATAGGCTGGGCTGCAAAACAGGCGATCTTGGCAAGCGCTGTCATGCTGCCCCAAACCAATCTATTATTTTTAGAATAAAGACCGGAGATGAAATCATTTACATAATCACAGATCAACTCAGGCTTTCTTGCGCCTATCTCATACAAAACCTTTATACAGTCGTTTGCGGCTGCCTTGTCTTCACCGTTAAAACCGTCAACAATTTCTGCGATCCCTGTTGTATCCTCGTTTTGGCAAAGATACTCAGCCAATTCAATATTCGGTATTTCATCATTTCGCCCGAGTTTGCTTGCTATTCTTTCAATCATATCGTACACCTCGAAAATAATAATCTATAATTTTCTCGTTTTTCTTTTGTGGTTCAAGCCCTTAAATTCTCGAAGGTTTTATACTCTTCTGAGTTCAGTGTTGCCATTTCAGCTTTCCTCCTTCTCTCCAGCATCCATAGCTTTCAGCTTCTTCACGCCGCTTGTATCGGCAATCGCAGCAAGCTGCAAGCGGGCAAGGCGATTGAGTTCTGCAATGCGTTCCGATTGAGGAATGTTTTTCTCTATGTACAACGCATTCACGTTTTCAAGGTTTGCCAAAACGAGAAGCTGCTCTATGGTAGCGTAGTCGCGTATGTTGCCTTCTTTATTAGGGTTTGCCTTGCGCCATTCAGCGGCAGTCTGCCCGAATAAAGCGATGTTCAACAGGTCGGCTTCGTTGGCATAAATAAATGAACACTGGCGCGGCATAAGTTCAGGCGGTATCAAATTGTCGCGGATTGCATCGGTATGTATCTTATAATTTAATTTGGTCAATATCCTTCTGGCGTTCCAGTCAATTGAAACGCGGCTGTTCTCGTCAGCTTTCAGCCGCTGGTAATCTTTAATAATGTATAGCTCAAATTCTGCTGAAATCCATGACGCGAATTTGAACGCAATGTCTTTATGCGCGTATGTTCCTCCACTGCGCCCTGAACGCGACACAATGCCAATAGCATCCGTAGCTTCAACCCATCGTTGCGGCGAGAGCGTAAAAGCATTTGATCCAGCTTCGTGAAAAAAGGCATCGAATTCGACCCCTTTAAAATGCGGATTATGGAGCTGTTCCCAAATGCCAAGGTATTCAATCGTATTGCGGAGCCGCATCCAATTTGCTACAACATCCTTTGGTTCCAAAGGATTTTTATAGCGCGCAATATCTGTTAAACTGATGTAATCATCATCGTTACCTTGCGACAGAACGGTTATCTCAGTCCCCTGAGCGGTAATCCTGCCCTTGTAAGTTTTTTCTGTCATCCTATTGATTATCCCCCTAATTTATCTCAAACTAGATGGTTATTTCTTATCATATTATTACTTATACGTACTGAATTTACAAGAAGGAATAGCGGGACAACAACATGAAGTTGCGCTTTTCAAAATCTATTGCAAGAGTTTTAATACAAATGTGTGTGTCAAGCTGGTAATTAGTGGTTTTATATAATACGTTTCTACAACATGTTATAATCGCATTGTAGGGAAGAGATATATAGCATCCGCGCGAGACCTTTAATAAAGAAATATGCTCTACCAATGAATAATGAGAGGAGGAATACATATGGAGGCAAAAGTAAAATTCGAATACTGGCTTGACATTGCTCAATATGATTTAAGTGTTGCAGAAAGCATGTTGAATAGTGGGCACTGGCTTTACGTTGTGTTTTTGTGCCAACAGGCCATTGAAAAACTTGTAAAAGGTCTGTATTCATACTATATGCCCGATGCTCCGCCTCGCCTGCACAATATCAAAACAATCGCTACAAGGGTCGCGCCAAGTCTGCCAATATCAATACCTACTGACACATTGGATTTTTTTGACGATCTGACTGCGTATTATCTTAATAATCGATACCCAGACTATATAAGCAAGTTGAGTTCGCAAATCAGCGAAACAGAAGCCGCTGAAGTGATGACAAAAGCAAAGGAGGTCTTCGCGTGGCTGTTGACATTGAAATAGTAAGCGCTAAAGCAATCGCATACGCTGCCCAAGTGCGGAGTGTAATGCCGGTAAGTAAAGCATATATGTTTGGCTCCTATGCAAAAGGTAATGCTTCCGATCATAGCGACGTTGACATTTGTTTTTTTCTTGATAGCTTTAACGGGAAAAGACGCATAGATATAATCAGGGAATTATTGAAGCTGACTGTTGGATATGACGACGTTGGCTTTGAACCGGTGGCGTTGCCGTCATCGGAACTGGATAACGGTAATCCATTCGCCATGGAAGTCGTAAATAATGGGATTGAAATTTGAAGAATGCAAAATGAGTATTTTACCACGCAACGTCAAAATATATAGTTGAAGTTCAAACTTCGCAGAAGACTGTTTGTGCATAAAGCTTTGATATAGCTATATATAGTCGCTTATTTGGGACGACTAAATAAGCGTTCACCTTAGCTGAAATAAGCAACAACCGCCTGTTTCGCGCGTCTTCCGCGTATGTTTCAGGCTGTGCTGCGTCAAACATCAGAAGAAGGACACTTTGTTATATAATATGAGAGCGAAATAATTAAAGATTTTTGGAAGTATTTAAATGAAGAAAAAATTATTTTTATTATTCACAGCAATTGTTTCAATTCTCTTTATAACGGCTCTTTGGTTTTGGCAAAATACGCAGCTTCCGTTACATGAAGTTACGGATTTATATTCTATTTCCTCTCCGTCGGTTTATGACCGCAACGGGTCGCTGTTTTACGCCCGGCTGTCCCCCGAGTCGGAGTGGTCGATTCCGATACCGCTTGATCAAATGGGTAAATGGCTGCCTATTGTAGCTGTTGGAGTAGAGGATAAACGTTTTTATTCGCATTTCGGAATTGATTTAATAAGCGTGATTCGTGCAGCTTTGCAAAATTTGAGAGCGCAAAAAGTAGTTTCAGGCGCTTCCACTATAACAAGCCAATTAGTAAGGCTATCGATAACCGACAAGCGTACGAGGAACAGAAATCTTTACGCTAAACTTGTTGAATTCATTCAAGCTATTAAATTGGACTCAGAACTATCTAAGGAGAAAATTCTCGAAACCTATTTAAACCGCGCGCCGTTCGGGGGCAACATACGCGGAGTTGAGGCGGCCTCGCGCATTTATTTTGGGAAGCGCGCCGCACTCACGTCGCCTGGTGAAGCTTGCTTGCTTATTGGAATGTTAAAAGCTCCAACGCGCTATCGTCCTGATATTCGCCCCGAAAACGCGCTGCAAAGGCGTAATGCCGTTATTACGCAGCTTGAGAAAGCAGGCTTATTAACCGAAGAAGAAGCGAAGTACGCGCTCTATGAGAAAATCCCTGCTGTCAAGCGCTCTTTGCCGTTCAGAGCTTATCATTATTCACAAAGGCTGCTCTCTGAACTGAACTCTTTGTCGCCTCAAGATAAATCTATATATGGGAGGGTAGACTCCGGGCTCGACATTAATATTCAAACTGCGCTTGAAAACACCCTGCGCAGCGAGCTTGTAGCTTTGCCTCAAAATATAACCGCTGCTGCGGGTATAATAGATAACAGCACAAAGCAACTTGTTGGGTGGGTAGGGAACGCAAGGTTCAATATAGGCGGAAGTAGCCTTGAAGAACCCGTTCCGGGCGCTTGGGTGGATTGCGGGCTGGCTCTTCGTTCTCCCGGTTCCGCGCTTAAACCTTTTGCGTTTATCGCAGCCTTTGACGCGGGAAAAATTACTCCGGGCTCGCTTTTGTCCGATACTCCAATAGCTTTTTCCGGAAGAGCCCCCCGAAACTTTGATTTGACCTATCGCGGGGCTGTCTCTGCAAGAGTAGCTTTGGCGGATTCTTTAAACGCTCCCTCGGTTAGGGTCTTACGGCTTGCTAATCAAGAAAGAACGCTTGAATTGATGCGCAACTCGGGACTTGTTTCACTTACGCAAAACGCAAGGTATTATGGAGATTCTCTGATACTTGGAGGCTGCGATATAAGACTTTCGGATATGCTGGAGGCATATTCGGTTATCGCGGACGGAGGCGAGAAATTTTTCGGACAGAGGTTCATTCCATCAATAAATAAGGAAAATGATTCCATTTCAAAACAAATATTCTCTCCCGAATCCGCTTGGCTTATTTCCGATATATTAAGCGATACAAGACGATTATCTTTTATTACGCGCGAGTCTTTACTATTGGATGGCAGGAAGGTTGCTTTCAAAACCGGAACGTCCTACGGACTTCGTGATGCCTGGACAGTAGCATGGACGCCGCAGTTTACGATTGCCGTATGGTTTGGCGACCCAAGCGGAATGGGTTTTGACGGGCTGATTGGTTTGAATATTGCTGCGCCTGCGGCTTTTAAAACGCTAAGACTTATTTCTTCGTCAACAATAAGTCATACTTGGTTTGAAGTTCCTCCCATGATGGAACAGAGAAAACTTTGTTCCTTGTCGGGCAAACCGCCTGTCAATGCTTGCCCTTCAACCCGAAACGAATGGGTTATAAAGAACGTTACCAGTATACTGCCTTGCGACCTGCATTCGATGATAGATGGCAATCGCGTTACCACGCTGCCGCCCGAGCTGGATTTTATGACTCAAGGATCATCCGGTAATAAGATAATGCAACGTTCCGCGCTTGAAATTGTTTCTCCTATGCCAGGCGGGAGATATATAATTTCATCTGTTTCAAGGGAGAAACAAAAAATTCCATTCCGAGCCGAAGGAGGATATGAACGTCTATATTGGTTCGTTGACGGGATATTTGCCGGAGAAAGTATTCCTGCGCTTCCAATTTTTTACGACCTTCCGCCCGGGGGGCATAGCATTTCCGTTATGGACGCCACAGGTCGCGCGGCGGCAACAAAAGTAGACGTGGCGACTATTGAATTCCAAAAAGATGAAATTCTTGATTTAAGATAGTCAAAGAATTTAGCGAGGAACCTATAAAGTTTAGAGTTTTCTTCAACGATAATAATTATATTATGCTAAAATCATTAATATAATGCTAAATTCAAAAAAATCTGTATTGCTTGAAGGGGGGTGAAGACAGGATGTCAGATAATCTTGTCGACGAAATAAAAGCAACAGAAATGCAGGCTGCGCTGAAAATCAAAGAAGCAAAAGCTGAAGCGGCTCGTATGCTAAATGAAGCTGTTTCCAATTCCGAAAACAAAATTAAAGAAGCGCGCCAGACGGCTGCGCGTGATTTTAGGGCAAAAATATCAAGCGCGGAAAAAGAAGCTGAAGCTAAAGCTGTTGAACTGGTATCAAAAGGAGAAGCGGCGGCGAAGACTTTTTTTGACGCAAATTTGGGCAAGATTTCAGATGCGGCAAAGGCAATAGCGGAAGAGGTGATGATTAGATATGCCAGTAGCTAAGCTGAAAAAAGCAGTTCTTTATTATCACAATTCGATACAGGATGAAGTTCTGCTTACGCTTCAAAAATCAGGTGTTTGCGAGATTATTCCAGGGAATGAAGAGTACTATAATACCACTACTGCGGCATTAGAAGCAAAAACTTCCGCAGCTGCAAAAGTTACAGAATGTGACAATAAGCTTTCAGAATTACGTTTCTTATTACGTTTCTTAGAACCATACTATAATGATCCTGTGTCAGGAATAGCAAGGGTCTTAGGAGAAAGACCCGGCAATTCTCTGTTTGAGCTTGCTGAATTGGCAGGCAAGTGCAGTATAATTGGAGAATCAGAAATGGTAAGGGATTACGAAAGAAAGCTGTCCTCAATAAGAATAGAAATGTCTCAATTGGATAATACGAAGGCAATACTTAATAACTTGTCGGGTTTTCCACATGATTTGAATATATTCAGTTCAGTTGGAAGGCTCAGAGCCATAACCGGCAGTTTGCCGACAGTTCAGTCGGAAGCGTGGAAAGACAGTCTCCTGAAAGAAGTGGGAGACGACTGCGAAATATTTCTTGCGCCTCCCAAAGCAAAGGAACGGGACGTATGGGCTGTACTAATGTACGCGTCAGAACGTGAGAACGAAGTTATGGAAATTGGTTCGAAAAATAGTTTCACGGTATCCGAACTTGATTTTAGCAAAGATGATATGCGACGAAGCGTTCCGGAGCAAATTACGTTGATTTCGTCAAAACAGGATAAATTACGCGAAGAGGAAAAGTCAATAAACGAGAAAGTTGTAAATTATGCAAAAGAGCATGTTGAAATCTTCAGGAAGCTGGCAGATCATTGGAGCATGCTTAAAGAGCGCGCGCAGGCGTTTGCGGGCGGCGAATTCACTGACAGCGTTATCTTAACGCGTTTTTGGATTCCCGAATCCGACTTGCCGGATATAGAGGCAAAGCTGGCGCCTCTTGGATTTTGTGATCTTATAGCGACGGATCCTTCAAAGGACGACGATGTTCCGTCATTGATGAAGAATACAAAATGGAACTTGCCTTTTGAGGCTTTGACAAAGCTTTATTCACCCCCAAAATATGGAGCGGTTGACCCAACTCCAAAACTTGCCCCTTTCTTTTTTATATTTTTCGGAATGTGCCTTGGCGATGCGGGATATGCGTTAGTCATGGCGGGGTTACTTTTCCTTGTTTTAAAAAAATATAAAAAGATGCCAACCGGTATAAAAGAGTTTTTGAAAATTTTCATGTATGTTTCAGTATCTACTTTTGTATACGGAGCGCTTACGGGAAGTTTCTTCGGAGATTTGTTCGCCGTTGTCCCGTTCCTCAAACCTCTGAATGTTGTCCGCGAGGCTGTTATGTTGCTTGATCCTATGCAAAACATTATGTTGGTTTTGGGAATATCGCTTGCGTTTGGGGTAGTTCATTTATTCTATGGCATGATTCTGGCGTTTAAAGTGCTTTGGGATGAGGAGAATTACGTCGACGCGCTTTTTGATAAAGCCGCGTGGCTTGTTTTCCTAACCGGCTTACTATTAGTAGCGGGATGTTCAATGGGAGCGTTACCGCGAATACTGACGGGGGTTTTTCAGGGTATAGCGGTTTTGGGAGCGCTTTTCATAATGTGGCACGCCGGATTGGAAAAGAAAAATATTTTTTCAAAAATTATAACGGGATTTCTGGCTATTTACGGCGCAACCTCGTGGCTTGGAGACATACTGAGTTACAGCCGTCTTTTAGCGCTTGGACTTGCGTCAGCCGCGATAGCTACGGTTTTTAATATGCTTGGAGGACTTGCGGTCGATATTCCTTACGTAGGCTGGCTTATTGCGGTTGTAATAGTGGTAGTCGGGCATATATTCAATTTGGCTATTAATGTGCTTGGCGCGTTTGTTCATTCGTTGCGTCTGCAATACGTCGAATTCTTCGGTAAGTTCTATACCGGCGGAGGAAGGGAGTTTAGCCCGCTCTCCTGCAACGCGAAATATATTGATATATTGGAAAAGTAGTTTTATAAACTTTGAAGGGAGTGTTTTTCTAATATGGAATTGGAATTTTTAGGAATTTCGTTGTCTCTTATAGGCGCAGCCTTAGCAGCCGGTCTTGCGGGAGCTGGATCAGCCATCGGTATAGGAATAGCGGGCGAGAGCGCAGCCGGAGTTATGACAGAGGACCCAAGTAAGTTTGGGCTTTGTCTTCTGCTTCAGGCCCTTCCTGGAACGCAGGGGATTTACGGTCTCATAGTTGCGTTCCTAGTGTTGGGTAAAGTTGGACTTTTTGGTGATGCGAGCATTACAGTCTCTTGGGTGCATGGGCTTGCTATTTTTGCGGCGTGCGTACCTATGGCGCTTGGCGGATGGCTTTCGGCTATAGCGCAGGGAAAAACTTCCGCTGCAAGTATTCAGATGATTGCAAAAAGACCCGAGGAAACAGGCAAGGCCGTTACTCTACCGGCAATGGTTGAAACTTACGCTGTTTTCTCGCTGCTTATCACCCTTATTATGCTTATGAGCATACAACTATAGGTGCGGACATTATGGGACTCTCCGATAAAGTAAAGAATAAAATAGAGGCGGAGGCTCAGGAAGAAATAAAGAGCATTCTTGCAAAAGCAGAACAGGAAACAGCCCGCTTGAAGGAAGAAACAAAAACAAAAGTGGATGAAACTAAAAAACTGTATTCTGAACGCTTTGAAAAAGAACGCCCAGAGGTACTCCGCAGGCGAGAGATTGTGGCAAATCTTGATGTTGCGCGTATTCAACTAGGGACAAAACAAACTCTTATTGGACAATCTTTTGAAGGGGCGGTTTCTGTTCTTGCCTCGCTGCCGAATGATCGTTATCTTGGTTTTGTTCGCAAGCTTCTTGAAAAAGCTGTCGACACCGGCAAAGAAGTTATGTTTGTCGGTAGCGGAGAGAATAATATTACTCAAGACTGGTTGAATGATTACAATGCCAAGAACAATACCCAGATTTCACTTTCGAGCGACAGGCTCCCAATCAAAGGCGGATTTGTCCTGAAGAATGAGAGAATAGACACAAACTGTTCGTTTGAAATGCTGGTTAAAGCGATTCGTGACGATGTTGAAACGGATGTCGTAACGAAATTATTTGGGAAAACTGTACAGAAATCGCAGGAAGCTCCTACTAAACCAGGTCGCAAGGACCCGGGAGGTGAGGCGGTTGGCAGGCGTTAACCGGGATCACCCTTCAGGATATAGCTACGTGGTTTCCCGCCTTAGAGCGATGGAGAACCGCCTGATTGACGATGGAGTTTTGCAGCGCATAATTGATAGCGAGGATATAGAAGGCGCGCTTAAGATTTTGGGTGAAACTTCTTATTCCCACGGTCTTGGAGAGATGAAGTCATCGTCAGATTTTGACATGCTAATAGAGAATGAATTGCTGAATTGCTATAAAGAGGTTTCATCTTTTGTCCCCGATTCGGATGTAGTTGCGCTTTGCCGTTTACCTTACGATTATCACAATGTTAAGGTACTTATAAAAACCCTTATACAGGTGAAAAGTGGAGGAGAGCGTTCTTATCGACTTCTTACAAATCTGGGGAGTATTCCGACTGACGATTTGATTCTCGCGGTTGAAGGCGATGACTGCAAACTTTTACCTCATTCGCTTGACCTTGCCATTCCCAGATGTCTTGCAAAGTGGGAAGAGACGCATAATCTTCAGGAAGCGGAGCGAGTGCTTGACGAGGCGCTTTTTAGGGTGATGAGCAATAAGGCGGAATCTCTTAATATGCCGCATGTTTCGGAGTGGGTAAGGATAAAAATAGACGCTGAAAATCTTCGTACATTGTATAGACTTAAAAGGCTTGGTACCGAAACAACTGAAGCTTTAAAGTTTATTCATAAAGGCGGAAACATTTCGCCCGAACGTTTTGTTCAGATATTATCCGAGCCTGTTGAAGGATGGGGTCGCTTTCTTTCCGCAAGCGGGCTGAGCGGCGTTTTTTCGTCGGTGCAGGAATCGACGGACATAGAAAGTACGATAATTGATATTGAGCGGGTATTGGACGAGTTTTCGGTAAAAACGCTCAGTAGCGCTAAATATGACGCTTTTGCACCGTCCAATGTGCTTTTTTACCTTTGTACGAAAGAGAACGAAGCTAAGAACTTGCGAATAGCTCTTGTTACCGTAGCAAATGGTACGGATAAGGATTTAGCAAGGAGGTTGCTGCGTCATGTCGGATAAAGTAAACCTGCCAATGGCGGCGATTGGAGATTACGAGATGGTGCTTCCGTTTCAAGCTGTAGGTATAAAACCTATAGTAATGCCAACGGAAGAGTATGAAAAATTCCCGGAACTTATCGAAAAATTGGCGGCTGAAAATTACGCCGTAGTTTTCATACAGGAGGAGTTATTCATACACTTTAAGAAAAAAATTGAAGAAATTAACGATAACTGGAATGTGAGCGCTGTTCCCATACCGGGCATACGCGGCTCAAAAGGAGCGGGGATTGAAGCTATACGCAGCAGCGTTGAAAAAGCTGTGGGTATGGATATATTCGCTGTTAAATAAAAAAATAATTATCTGGAGGCGATAGATTGTGGCCGCAGAAAAAACGGTAAAAGGGGTAATTGAAAGGATCTCTGGTCCTCTCGTAGTGGCAAAGGGAATGTTGGGCGCCAGTATGTATGATGTCGTTCGAATAGGAGATATGGGACTTGTCGGCGAGATAATAGAACTAAAAGGCGACACGGCGTCAATTCAAGCTTATGAGGAAACTTCAGGGTTAATGCCTGGAGAGCCGGTCATAGGAACTGGCTTGCCGCTTTGCGCTGAATTAGGTCCCGGGATGATTGAGCAGTTTTATGATGGAGTGCAACGCCCTCTTGAACTCATCGAAGAAGCTGCAAAAAGCCCGTATATCACGCGCGGGATAAACGTTCCAAGCATAAATCGCGAGAAGAAATGGAAATTCAGCCCCAAAGTTAAAGCGGGCGATAAAGTAATTCATGGCGATATTCTGGGAGTTGTTCAGGAAACAATCGTTGTGGAACACAGGATAATGGTTCCTAAAGGCGTTGATGGGGTAATCAAGGAAATAAAGTCCGGCGATTACACGGTGGAGGAGACTATAGCGGTTATAGAGGGGAATGATGGGCAAACTCATAAAATCCAGATGCTTCAAAGATGGCCTGTTCGTATTGGACGTCCGGTAACAAAACGCCTTCCTCCGGACATGCCTCTTACAACGGGACAAAGAATTATTGATACATTCTTCCCGATAGCCATGGGAGGTACGGCATGCGTGCCCGGCCCATTTGGCTCCGGCAAGACGGTAGTTCAGCATCAGCTTGCAAAATGGGCGCAAGCGCAGATAATAGTGTATGTGGGTTGCGGAGAGCGAGGAAACGAGATGACGGACGTTCTTATAGAATTCCCTGAGCTGGACGACCCGCAGTCCGGTCATCCTCTTATGAAACGCACCGTTTTAATTGCGAACACGTCCAATATGCCTGTGGCGGCGCGCGAAGCCAGTATTTATACAGGAATTACCATAGCCGAGTATTACAGAGATATGGGATATTCGGTAGCGCTTATGGCCGACTCGACAAGCCGCTGGGCGGAAGCTTTACGCGAGATGTCAGGAAGACTTGAAGAAATGCCGGGAGAAGAAGGCTACCCCGCTTATCTGGGGACTCGCGTCGCGTCGTTCTACGAGCGGGCGGGCAGATGCGTTGTCCTTGGAAAGGATGGGCGCGAAGGGTCTATCAGCGCGATAGGAGCTGTTTCGCCTCCAGGCGGAGACTTATCGGAACCGGTAAGCCAAAATACTTTGCGCGTGGCAAAGGTTTTCTGGGGACTGGACGCTAATTTAGCGTATCAGAGACATTTTCCTGCCGTCAATTGGCTATTGAGTTATTCTCTTTACACCGAAAAGATGGACGAATTCTGGAACGCAAAATTTGACGATGAATGGAGCGGTCTTCGCATAGAAGGAATGACGCTTCTTGAAGAAGAGGATAAGCTTAATGAAGTTGTGCGCCTTGTAGGCATCGACTCGTTATCGCGCGAAGAACGTATGGTGCTTGAAACGGCTAAGTCCATTCGCGAGGATTTCTTGCATCAGAACGCTTTCCATGAGATAGATACGTATGCTTCTATGGATAAACAGTTCAAAATGCTGCGTACAATAATCAGGTTCCATCATCTTGGCATGGAAGCGTTGAAAAAAGGCGCTATCATTAATAAGCTGTTTAACCTGCCCGTACGCGAAACAATTGCGCGTATGCGTTATCTTGAGGAAAAGAACATCTCCGATATTGACAAAATAGAGGATCAAATCAAAAAAGAGATAAATGACCTGTTCACTGTTGGAGGTGAGAGCAATGCCGCTTAAAAACATGTTGCCCAAGGAATACCAGACGCTTTCGGAGTTGGCTGGTCCGCTTATTATGGTGGAAAAAACCACCTCCGTGATGTTTGACGAATTGGTGGAAATTCAGCTCGGAAATGGCGATATACGCAGAGGGCGAGTGTTGGAAATAGAATCGGACCGCGCGCTTGTTCAGGTATTTGAAGGAACTTCCGGGATAGACATCGACTCGACAAAAGTGCGTTTCATCGGGAAAACATTAACTATTCCCGTTGCGCGCGACATGCTTGGACGGGTTTTTAACGGTCGTGGCGCTCCAATAGACGGAGGCGCTCCGATAATCTCGGAGACGCGCCTTGATATCAACGGCGTTCCTATGAATCCCTACTCTCGCGATTACCCGTCTGAATTTATTCAGACCGGTATATCTACGATTGATGGAATGAACCCGATGGTTCGCGGTCAGAAACTGCCGATATTTTCAGGAAGCGGACTTCCTCATAACCGCATGGCTGCCCAGATAGCTCGACAGGCAACGGTTATAAGCGGTCACGCCGATTTCGCGGTCGTTTTTGCGGCTATGGGAATAACCTTTGAGGAAGCCTCGTTCTTCATGGAAGATTTTCGTAAAACAGGCGCGCTTGAACGCACGGTTATGTTTGTTAACTTAGCCGATGACCCCGCTATTGAGCGTATTACGACGCCGCGTCTCGCTCTTACGGCTGCTGAGTATCTTGCTTTTGAGCATGGTATCCATGTCGTCGTAATTTTGACCGACCTTACAAACTATTGCGAAGCTTTGCGCGAGATTTCAGCGGCTCGCAAAGAGGTTCCCGGACGCAGAGGATACCCCGGATACCTTTATACCGACCTTGCAACCATGTATGAACGCGCGGGACGTCTTAAGGGACGAGTTGGTTCTATAACCCAGATCCCTATTCTCACTATGCCTGAAGATGATAAGACGCACCCCATTCCCGACCTTACAGGATACATAACCGAGGGGCAGATAATTCTAAGCAGAGGATTGCACCGTAAGGGCATATATCCGCCGGTCGACGTCATGCCTTCGCTTTCGCGTCTTAAGGACAAAGGAATAGGAAAAGGCAAGACCAGAGAGGATCACGCCGACCTTATGAATCAGCTTTTCGCGGCTTACGCGCGCGGAAAAGACGCCAAGGAGCTTGCGATAATACTTGGAGAAGGCGCTCTTACTGAGGAAGACAAAGCTTTCGCGGCGTTTTCTTCGGAGTTTGAGGATCGCTATGTCAGACAGGGAGAATACGAAAACCGTACCGTCGCGGAAACTCTTGAGTATGGATGGAAACTGCTTACTATGATACCGGTGAAGGAACTTAAGCGTATACGCGACGAGTATATAGAAAAGTATCTTAAACCGCTCATAAATAAAGCTGATTGAGGGAGCGATTGTAAATGGCACGTCTTAATGTAAATCCGAACCGAATGGAGATGTCGCGCCTCAAAAAGAGACTTGTAGCCGCAGTTCGTGGACATAAAATGCTAAAAGACAAACAAGATGCTCTAATAAAGGCATTTCTTGAGCGCGCGCGCGAAGGTAAGAAGCTTCGTGAAGAGGTGGAAAAAGAGCTTGCGGAATGTAACGCAAGTTTTCTTCTCTCGCGCGCGCAAACGCTTCCTGCAATGCTTGAACAGGCTCTTATGATTCCGGGATCGACGAGTTCGCTTTCTGTTTCATGGCGTAATGTAATGAGCGTATCTGTTCCGACATATAATGTGCTTCAGGAAGGTAACGCCGTAAATTACGGATTTGCTCTGACGTCGGGAACTCTGGATGTCGCCATTGAACATTTTTCTAAGCTTATGCCGCGTCTTCTGTTTCTTGCCGCGCAGGAAAAAGCGATACGTCTTATGGCGGTGGAAATAGAGCGAACTCGTAGACGCGTAAATGCGCTTGAGTATGTAATGATCCCAAACCTAACGGAAACTATAAGGTATATTTCGATGAAACTGGATGAGCAAGAACGAAGTACCCTCAGTCGCCTTATGAAAATTAAGGAGATAGTAAGAGGCGAATAGAAAGAAAATTGGATTTAAAGCGGCTCTTTACATTTATTATTTTTGAATAATAAAAAATACATGCAAAAAAGCAGGTGCGCGTAAATGGAGAAAATTTTGATAATCGATGACAATATGATTAGCCTTAGAACTCTGGAAGAAACGCTCAAGAGTGAGTATGAGGTAAAAGTTTCAAGAGATGGGCGCGACACTCTCAGGCTAGCTAAGGAGTATTCCCCAACATTAATACTGCTTGATGTAGTAATGCCGGTCGTGGACGGATTTGAAGCGTTAGAAACGCTAAAAAATACGCCTGAAACTGAATCTATCCCTGTGATATTCATCACTTCACTCAATGACCCCGAGCATGAAGAGATAGGGTTAAAGCTTGGAGCATCTGATTATATATACAAACCTTTTTCTCCGGGAGTAATAAAAGCGAGAGTAAAGAACCAAGTTGATCTTTTTGTAATGAGGAAAACAATAGAAAATATTGCTCTTACCGATGCTCTTACGAATATCAATAACAGACGCAGTTTGGATATGCGTTCGGAGATTGAATGGACTAGAGCGCAAAGAGATCAGACTTTATTGTCAATTGCCTTTGTTGATATAGATGATTTTAAAAATTACAATGATTATTATGGACACCTTGAAGGGGACGAAGTTCTAAAGATCATTGCAAATAAAATCACAGGTTCTTTCAGCCGCAAAACTGACTTTGCAGCCCGTTATGGGGGAGAGGAGTTTGTTGTATTATTACCGAATACTTCAAGCGAAGGCGGGGAAATGTTATTACAAAAGGTTTGTACAGAAATTGAAGCGCTTGCAATACCTCATAAACGGTCAACAGTTTCTTCGGTTGTTACTGTCAGTGCTGGCGGGGCTTCAACTATTCCTAAAAAAGACGATGAGTTTAGAAATTTAATAGTTATGGCTGACAAAATGCTTTATAAAGCAAAAAGAGGAGGCAAAAACAGGGTCGTCTGGAATACCGATTCTTTGAATTGAATTGCATAAAAAGCCGCAGAGAATGGGGGAGAATTGTTTCTCCTCCTGTTGCTTTGTCTTTAGCTATTACAATAGCATTATTAGCAAATTTTAACATTTTGCTAAATTGCTCTTTGAATTCTTTTCTATTGCTGGTGGCAACGGCGGTTTCCAGAGAAGCAACTTCCTTCCGTAAATCCTGCTGCTCCTGTTCATACTTTTCGCTCACCTTGGCAAACCGCTCATCGTTCAACTTTCCAATTACATTGTCTTCATAAATACGCTCAAACAGCTTGTCGAGTTCGCTGATACGTTTCTGCTTTTGGGCAATGAGACGTTTATTGGCTGTAATTTCTCGCTTTTGCCCGGCTTCTGTGGTTCCCATAACTTGCATAGCAAATGTCAAGTGGCAAAGGTTATACAAGTTAAGATTATTCTTACTTTGTTCGCTCAATAGATGTATAATAATAGCAAAGCAATACTTGTTTCAAAAAGGACTGCGCGATGGGACTGGAATCAGAGTTAATGACCACCAGAGAGGCTTCAAATATATGAGGAGTCACTACTTTCCGTGTGCAGATTCTTTGCGATAAAGGCAAGGTGCGTTTCGTATATGCAGAACATGGATTATTCCCAAAGGAAAGCCGAAGCCGATTGACGGTCGTACAAAAGTGGCACGAAATAAATTAACGTCATAAACGGGAGCGTGGACATGAGCAAAAAGAAAAATGAACTTGCCGTAACAGGAGTATCGGAGATTAATGAACTGGCACTGTTCGAGAATGTTTCGGCAATAATCGAAAACAGAATACACCGTGTTCATGTACAGGTAAACCAAGAAAACGTTTTGATGTTTTGGGAGGTCGGAAAGTATATCGGCTCTGTTTTGCTTGGAGGGGAACGTGCAGGTTATGGCAAACAAATTGTTGTTCCACTGGCACAACAATTACAGTCAAAATATGGTACAAGTTTTGATTATTCAAATGTCACTCGGATGATTAAGTTTGCGGCTCGTCTTCCCGAGATTGAGATTGTTGTTCCACGGCGCAACAATTAAGTTGGTCTCACTTCATCGCGCTATTGCCGCTTAAAAGCGGTTTCATAAATAATTATCCCATCCTCTTTTATGCTATTGTATTATGCGGAGGTAAAGCTGGGTAAATAGGGATGAAGTTCGGGAAACTTCACTTATGCGTCGTAAAAGCCTTTGAGTTGGATTGAAATTTTGAGAAACAGCAAAACACGCTACCGCAATCAGTTCGTCTTTAGTCTGATCCTGAGCGTCTTCGGCGTTTTTGTTAAGAAGGGGAACGCAGTACATGCGCGACCGCTTATTGGGAGAACAGTTAAATTCGCAAAAATGCGGATTGTAATTTTCGAGCAAAGATAACGGGCAGAAATTAGCTTCGTCTTTTCCAAACATACGCGTTTCGGTCATGTTGTTCCTGTAAATACCCTTTATATTTCTTGTCGCGCATAGCGCGAGGGTATGGGCGGAACCACCGCGTTCCTCTGCGGAGCCTATCCCCGAAAAAAGATTTAAAATAGATGGAACTTCTCCAATCAATTCATTGAATTTTGTTAAGATTATTTTATAAAATTCATGTAGTTCCTTCTTATCATATTGAGGTTTGCTTATTTTAATAATTTGGGACAATACTTTGGTATAATCATTGTCGCGTTTAAGTTCTTCTGATTCAATGACGCTTGAAACATAATTCCCGATTTGCGTGCATAACCAAAACATCTTGTCAATTCCAAACAGATGACCTATTTCTCTTTTAAAACTAAATTGCGCTAATCCAAGAAATTCGTCATTATTGAATAATGGGAAAAGCCATTCTGACAGTGGATATTCTTCATGTGGCGCTTCTTTTTCTTTAGATACGGGGCAAAATACCCGTCCGGCTAATTCTGACTCTAATATTGGAATACGATGTTCCATCAAGTGTTCGCGGATGTTGACATCAGTACTTAGCCGATATAATCCGACATTATCATTATTCATATGCATGGAATTCTTGATAAACTCGTCCTGAGGAGCAAAATAATACCAAAATACGCAGCTCAAGGAAGTGATCTCAGGTACATTGCTCTTTATTTGAAACCAAATATCTGACAATTGTTTTAGTTGGTCATTATGCTTTTGATCCAAATTCTTTTTATAAAAATCTACAAGTTTCTCTAAAGTGTTGTGAGCGCTTATTGCCAGCTGTTCCAATTGAATTGAAAGCGGCAATTCCTTTTCAAATTGAATGCCGCTAAAGATATAGCTATGTCCGTCCGTCGGATTCTTAACAGGTTTCGACACCCACGCAAATTTTCCTTTAATAACGCTTTTCTCCGATATCGCTTTTTGATTGGCTAAACTGATTTCTACAGGTCTGCCAATTAGAGAATGCAATTCTTCAACAGGCGCTATAAATTTCAAGAACATCCCCTCGGCGCTGATGTCTTTAGCTTCGCATTCAAACGATAATGGCTCCTGATTTTCCAAATAAGTTAGCTCTATCGGCAGCGTTAATAGAATTCGAGGATGCTTACGCAGTCCATATCCTTTATCATAATACTCATAGCTTTTTTCTTCCGGCTCTATTAGCTTTACAGTCATTACGCGCACATCCTTTGTATTTTCTGACACTACTTTTTTCGGTCGATTGAAAAAGTCTCTATAATTTTTCATGACGTTATCAAAAAGCGGGTATTTCTTTTCGTGAAGTTTGAGTTAGTTTGATATTCTCGTTTAATATTTTGGTATAATCAATTGTTGTATTTTTACGGGAAGAAAAAATTAGCAAAGTAAAAGGAGAGGATTTTTTTATGCTAAAAGCGGCAAAGGTGATGGCTGCAACAGCGTCAGTATGGGCGGCAATCATTTTCGGAGAGGTTGCGGCGTTGGCAGCTGATGCGGGAGCCCCGTCCTGCGGAGGCTTTGGAGGCGGAGATCCTTCTGCCGGGGCTGAGGGTGGCGGAATGACAGGTTTATTGTTTCCGCTTGCAATATTTGTTGTGATATTCTACTTTTTTATAATCAGACCTCAGAAAAAACGCCAAAAGCAGCAAGATAGCCTTATAACCAGTATAACAAAAGGCGATCAGGTCATAACCATCGGCGGATTTTTCGGCACAGTTCTGGAAGTGCGCGATGATAGTTTTATGATAGAACTCGCAAAGGATGTCCGGGTAAGGGTATTGAGAACCGCTATTGCAACTAAGCGAGAGGTCGTTATCAATAAGCCAACCGCTTCGGTAGATAAATTTTAAGGGGTATAGATAAAATGGTGAGAAGAGACAAAATACGCCTTTGGAGCGTTTTAGTTGTTTTAGTTGTAGCAATTGTTTTGATTTTGCTTCAAGAAAGGCTTAATCTTAGGCTTAATCTTGGACTTGACCTTAAGGGCGGCGCCCATATAGTCCTTCAGACTGTTGGAACAGAGGATAATCCTGCAACTGAGGATAGTATTGAAAGGCTTTTAGCCGTAATACGCAACCGCGTTGACCAGTATGGAGTAGCCGAACCGATCATTCAAAGGAGCGGGACCGACAGAGTAATAGTTGACCTTCCAGGGATTCAAGACCCGCAAGCTGCGCTTGAGCTTATCGGCAAAACCGCGAACCTTGAGTTTAGAGAAGTAATCGAGGCCAGCGAAGCGCCGCCGCCGGCGCCCCAGCGTAGGAATTACGATAGCGACGCGCAGTTTGAGATGTATCAGGAACGTTGGAGAACTGCCGTTGCACTTACAGAAAACGCTAAAGAAGAATATGAGAAACGCCTTGACGATTACCCCGGAGGTATAGTTTCTGCTGCTGATTCTACAAACGAGAGATCAAGAACGAGCAGCTATTACTTGCTTGGTCCCTCGCTCGTTAGCGGACGGGACCTTATTGACGCAAGAGCTGAATATGACGGGCTTGGTAGAATAGTAGTGTCTTTAAAGTTCAATGCGGATGGAGCGTTGCTTTTTGATACAGCTACCAGAGATAATATTGGAAAACGTATTGCCATAGTTCTTGATGATGTGACTGTATCCGCTCCTGTAGTCCAGGAACGTATATCGGGAGGCGAAGCGCAGATAACGGGTACTTTTTCGACAGATGAAGCCAACAGGCTTGCAATAATGCTAAGAGCAGGCGCATTGCCGATAGCGGTTGAGATTGCTGAAAACCGATCAATTGGACCATCTCTTGGCGCAGACTCAATAAAATCAGGAATCGAAGCTGGTATAGCAGGCGCGGTGATGGTTTTTGTTTTCATGTTTCTCTTCTATCTAATGCGCGGAATTGCGGCAAATTTGGCGCTCGCAGTAGCAATGCTGCTTATTTTTACGGGTATGATACTATTTGGAGCTACGCTTACGCTTCCAGGCATTGCAGGTATAGTGTTGACGCTTGGTATGGCGGTTGACGGTAATATTTTAATATATGAACGCATCAAAGAAGAGGCAAAAACTGGAAAAACGCCGGTTGCGGCGCTTGACGCCGGATTCCGTAAAGCTCTTGTAACTATACTTGACGCAAACATAACCACGCTTATTGCCGGATTAGTGCTTTTCTATTTTGGTTCCGGTCCTGTTAAGGGATTTGGAGTGACCCTCTCAATAGGTTTAGTGGCGAGTACTTTTTGCAATGTTGTAGTAACGCGCTCAATCCTACAGTTGATTACAAAAAACAAACCGTCGGCGAAACCCGTTGCGGTAAAGCGTTAAGGAAGGGCGTGAATAAATATGAAATTATCTATTGACTTCATGAAACATCGTAAATTATTCCTCATGATAAGCGCCATAATAGTGGCGGCAAGCTTGCTTATTTTTATGATAAGAGGGCTTAGTCTGAGCATTGACTTTACAGGAGGAAATGTCGTTCAGGTGCAACTCAAAGAAGAAGCTTCCGTTGGTGAAGTGCGTGAAGTTGTTGGCGAAGTACTGCAGACAAACGCTGTGATACAGGAATTTGGCGAGTCAGCTTTTATCATCCGAACTCAGGATGATGAAGAGGATGCCAGAGAAAAGCTGATTGACGCGCTAAAATTGAGATATGCCAATATGGAGATTTTAGGATTTGAAAAAGTAGGTCCTGTTGTCGGCGCCGAACTGCGCCATGACGCCTTTGTTGGAATGGTTGTAGCCTTAATTGCAATATTAGTTTACATAACTTTGCGTTTTCAATTCCGTTTTGCTGTTATCAGCGTATTAGCCCTTATTCATGACTCGGTGGTGGTCATCGGTGCATTTAGCCTTACGGGATTGGAAGTGAACGCCACTTTCATCGCGGCAATTTTGACGATAGTGGGTTATTCTCTTAACAATACGATAATAATTATCGACCGAATACGCGAAAACTGGAAAGAACTTAGAAGCAAGAAGATAGTTAAGCTTGTTAACGAATCGATTAACCAGACGTTGTCGCGCACAATATATACGACGCTCACTACTATCTTACCAGTTATAGCGCTTTATGTATGGGGAGGACCTGTACTATTAAGCTTTAGTTTCGCGTTTTTAGTAGGAATTATTGTTGGCACATTCAGTTCGATATGTATTACCACATCCTTAATCGTAGCATGGTGGCTCTGGAAACCAATAGACTAGTAATCTTTAAAGCAAACGCCAGCAGACAAACGCCCGTCAAAAGCGACGGGCGTTTGCAATTAAGCAAAGAGGAAGGTATGATAACCCAATGATAAACTGGATTAAAAAGTTAATCTTTAATAACAAACCATCTATTGAACCTGACTACCCGCGTCCTTTTGGCTATAATACCATTTGGTACGCTGTAAAAAACGAAACGCCACATTCTGTTATTGAAAAGTTGAAATTGAATGTTCTCTCCCAGGCAAATTGGGAATCTGGAGTCCCAATGGCTCATGAAACAAGCATAACGTCGCCATTAAGTAACAAAATCTTTGTATCGCCTTGCCTTGATGGCTATGTCTTGATAATTGGCATATATCCTTTAACGCATGGTGATAATGAAATTGTAAAATCGCACGCTTCACTTTTTGACGAGCTTCAGTTTTTCGCCAGCCACAGAGTTGTTGACTATTATTGCTGGGCTAAATATCAAAGTCATAATTTAGTTCGCGCATATGCTTACGAAGGTGATATCAACGAAGTATCTTGGAATGAAGGCGCCATTACTGCTGAAGAACTTGCATTAGGGTTTGACAGATTCCCGAAAAAAGAAGCCGAGTTAGGAGAAGATGTTGTATTCCCAAATGAAGAAGATGTTTTATACATAGCAAAGGCGTGGGGAATCGACCCCAAATTTGAGAATCATTCATATGAAAAATCTTTAGGGTATATATGTCGCCCAAAATAAACATTTTCAGTACGATTGCCATCGTAAAAAGAAACGCCCCTATTCAATAGGAGCGTAGGAGGTGGTTCCCTGACTGCCACAGGTCTTCGACAGCATTACAACTAACGTACTTTTATAAATCCTGTTTTTTCAACTATTGCTTGCCCTTCATCCGAAAGAATAAAGTTTATGAAGTTTAGTGTGTCGCCCTTTGGCCAATCGTCCGTAATCATGTAGAGGTAACGCGACAGAGGATAAGAACCGTCTTTTGCTGATGCCGCTGTCCCGGCGATTTGATTGACCGTGAGAGGCTTCACAGAATTGTCTATATATCCAATCCCATCGTAACCTATGGCGTTTTTGTTATTGGCTACCGTTGAAAGCATGGCGCCGCTTGACGCTGCGGTCTGTGCTCTGGCAGTTACACGTGTTGCTTCCCCAACGTCCATTATCATTTCCTGCCATGTTCCATAAGTACCCGAGCTTGTGTCACGTCCAACTACCACAATGGCCATATCTTCGCCGCCGACGTCTTTCCAGTTAGTGATCTTACCGCTGTATATGTCTTTGAGTTGCTGCGTTGTGAGTCCATTTACGGGGTTTGACGGGTGTACCATGGGAAGAAGGCAATCAAGAGCGACTGCGAATGGAACGGGGTAAACGTCGTTAGCTAAAGCTATCTTTACTTCATCAAGCTTTATAAAACGTGAAGCGTTTGCTATATTAACAGTCTTATCGGCAAGCGCTTTAATTCCATTACCCGACCCGCCGCCAGAAAGGGAGATATTGATTCCCGGATTCATGGACATAAATTTCTCAACCGCCGCTTGTGCAAATGGGAGAACTGTCGTTGACCCGTTTATCGTTATGTCTTCCGCAAAAGCCGTTACGCTCATGAAACAAACTGAAGCCGCCAACAGCGCCAATATAATAATTCTTTTAATTCTCATTTTAGTATTCCTCCTGTTTTTTGTTTTTACAAAAACAGGATAATATTTTTGTGTAACTAATGGATTGTAATCATGTAAAAAAATTGTAACTCAACTTTCGTATCATATATTTTTGATGTACCCGAATGATTACACTATGATTTAATCTATTATCTGACGAAACAGTTGGCAATCGACCATATTGTCGGAGTTGCTTTTTTTTAACTGGTTTCATTTTTCGCTTGACAAAATCAAAGTATCGGAGTTAAAATTCCGCTATACAGGTATATATTTCATATTATATAAATAAATTCCATTAGATGGAATAGCATATAAAATTAGGTTCCAAAATTTTTAGGAGGTGTTCAAATGAAGACGGATTTGGTAGCTTTTCAACTGGTCAAATTTTTAGAGGCGCGTAACGTGGAAAAGGTGTTCGGGCTTTGCGGGCATACGGTAATCGCCCTTCTGGACGCTTTAAAAGAAAGCGCAAAAATTGAATTTATCTCAGTTCGTCACGAGCAAATCGCGGCCCACGCGGCGGACGGGTACGCGAGAGCCAAAAACTGCACAGTGCCGGGTGTTCTCATGACGCATCTCGGACCTGGTTTTACCAACGCCGCGACAGGAGTGGCGGAGGCGGGTCTAAATTCCATTCCGCTCGTTCACATTGCAGGAGATGTCCCCACCAGCTATTTTGGTCGCCATCCTCATCAGGAGGTTAATCTGCACTCCGACGCGTCGCAGTTTGAAATTTATCGACCTTTCGTCAAGCGCGCCTGGCGTGTAGATCGTCCGGAGCTACTTCCCGAAATAATGGACAAAGCTTTCCGCCTTGCCCTGACCGGGAGACCCGGACCGGTACTCGTGTCCATTCCCATGGATATCTTTTCAATGGAAATGGATGTCAAATTTTTTGAGCGCCGCTTCGATAACTGTCCGGAACTGCCAAAACCGGGACTGAACGCGAAAACCGCCGAACAAATAGCGAACGAGCTTGCAAATGCCGAAAACCCGGTACTCTATCCCGGCGGAGGGGTTATTTCGAGCGGCGCCTCTTCTGCACTAACCGAGCTGGCGGAGCTGCTTGAAATTCCCGTCCTCTATACCCTGATGGGGAAGGGCGCCATCCCGGATGACCACCCTCTGGCGGTGGGCATGACGGGCTTCTGGGGAACTGAGTTCAACAACGCTGTAGCCATGAATGCCGACGTGATGTTCGCGATAGGCACGCGCCTTTCCGAGGCGGACTGCAGTTCCTGGTACCAAAATGAAACCTTCAACATTCCTCCCACAAAATTGATTCACGTGGACATAAATCAGGAGGAAATCGGACGTAATTTCAAGACTCACTTAGGCGCAATATGCGACGCCAGAATGGCTCTCGAAGCAGTACTCGAAGCGGCTAAACGCCTTTACCCCAACGGCGTTAAACGACCGGAAAAAATCAAACAAATAGCGGAGGCAAAGGCGCAATACCGAGCCACTTTAGTGGACGCGCAGAAATCGGACCAGTTCCCCATGAGACCCGAGCGTATTTTGGCTGACCTTCGCGCCGCGCTCCCCCGTGACGGGTACGTTGTGGCCGATGTGGGCTGGAACAAAAACGGCGCAGGGCAGCAGTTTCCTATTTATGAACCCGGCGCCTTCGTCGCCCCCGGCGGCTTATGCACGATGGGGTACGGACCCTCTGCGGCGTTGGGCGTCAAGGTTGCCCTTCCCGGCAAAAAAGTCGTAGCGCTTATAGGCGACGGCGGCATGGGCGCCAACGTATCGCCTCTCGCGACGGCGGCGGAAAAAGGTATCGCGGTTGTGTGGGTAGTCATGAACAACTACGCGTTCGGCACCATAGCCGGACTTGAATACCAGCACTACCAGCACCGCTTCGGCACGGTATTCACGACGCCCGATAATAAGTCCTACAGCCCCGACTTTGCCGCAATAGCCCGAGCATACGGTATCGAAGGCGTGACAGTAACAAAAGCGGAGGACTTCAAGCCGGAACTTGAAAAAGCGCTGGCTTCAAACAAACCTTACCTGCTGGACGTCCGCATGGAAAACGCCCCAGTAGTGACGGCCGGATGCTGGAACATTAACGATATATTCGTCAAGCGCGGCGAAAAGAAGCAAGCGAGGGTATGGGAATAATGACGGGTTCACGCAAATATTCACTCGCGCAATTAACCGCCCTGCATTGGTCACCGCCCGAGATGATTCTGAACGGGTGGGCGCTGGGCTACGACGCGGTCAGCATCAGATCAATCCCATTAGGCGTCAAGGGAGAATACGATTTTGACCTTGTAAACAACAAGAACCTTTTCAACCTGACTCAATGGGCGCTTCAGGAAACCGGGATGAAGATAAACGACATTGAGTTGGCAAGAATCGGCGACGGCAAAGACGTTGAACGCTATAAAAGCGCGTTCGAGACAGCAGCGATACTGGGCGTGAAGGACGTAATAAGCAGCATATGGAGCGACAGCAAGGATTTCTATCTGGATCAGTTCGCGAAACTCTGCGATCTGGCGGCGCAGTACGGCATGTTTGTCAATCTGGAGTTCGTGACTTGGGCTGGCGTGAGTACGCTCAAGGGCGCGCGCGAGGTTCTGGACGCCGTTAATAAAACCAATGCGGCGATTTTGATTGACACGCTCCATTTCCATCGCTCGCGTATTCCCTTTGAAGAACTGGACTCCTGTCCCAAAAACCTGTTCCGTTTCATGCATATCTGCGACGGCCCGAAAGATATCCCCAACCCGACAAGCCCCACTTACAAGGAAGAGCTGATATTCGTCGGGCGCGACGCGCGTGAATACGTGGGCGAGGGCGCAATTGACATAGCGAGGGTTGTCAAAAAATTGCCGGACGATGTCCTATTTTCAATAGAGTTGCCGCATCTCGAAAAGACATCGAAGTGGGGTTCGCTGGAGCATGCAAGGCGTTGCCTCGAAACTGCAAAAGAATATATGAAAAAGAACGGAATAGAATAGGAGGATGTAAAATGGCTAAAGAAATAACGCCTGAACAGATGAAAATGCTGGAAGAGCTTGTAACTAAATCGCGCGAAGCTCAGGCTGTTATAGAAAACTACACGCAGGAAAAAGTTGACCGCATGTGTCGCGCGGTTGCTTGGGCGGCGGGAAACCCCAAAGACTTCCAGCGCCTTTGTTGGATGGGCGTCGATGAAAGCGGCGCCGGTGATCGCGACGGACGTTATGGTAAAAGGCATAAAATTCTGGGCGTGTTGCGCGACGCACTACGCCAAAAAAGCGTCGGCGTGGTTGAGATCGTGCCCGAAAAGGGTCTTGTGCGATACGCCAAGCCAGCCGGGCTCATTGTGTCTTTAATCCCAATGACCAATCCCGAACTCACCCCGATAGTAACTGCGGTTTACGCCCTGAAGGCTCGCGATGTTGTAATCTTCTCCCCGCACCCCCGTACAAAAAAAACGACGTTTGAGTGCGTTCGCCTGATGCGCGAGGCTTTGAAGAACATCGGCGAACAGGAGGATTTCTTGCAGTGCATTGAGAGCCCCAACATGGCGGTTGTGGATCAGGTGATGAAGATGGGGGATCTCATCATGGCCACGGGCGGCGTTGCCATGTCCAAGTCCGCCCACAGCTCAGGCAAACCGGCCTACTGTTCCGGCGCGGGCAACGCTACCATGATCTTCGACGAGAGCACCGACGTGGAAATAGCGGCGCAGAACACGCGCACCAGCAAAACCTCCGACTTCGGTTCGGGATGTTCAGCCGACGGCAATCTTGTCATTTACGGCGGTATTTACGACCGGATGGTAGAGGCTCTCAAAAAAGAGGGCGGATATCTTGCCGGCGAAGACGAGCGCGCAAAGCTTGAAAAGGCCATGTGGGACGACGAGGGACACCGAACAGTTAATACGGTCGCCATATCGCCGCAAAAGCTCGCGATTGCCGCTGGATTCTCAATACCCGACGACCGTAAATTCATAATGGTGGAGGGAACCGGCATTGGCAAGGAGCATAAATTCAGCGGCGAGAAACTGACCACGCTACTGGCGCTTTACCGCTACGAGGGTGAGTTTGAGAACGCTCTTAAAATGATGGACGAGATATACAAGGTGGGAGGGCGAGGACATTCCTGCGGCATATACAGCCACAATGCAGACCATATCAACCGCCTGGCGCTGCGCGCGCCCGTGACCCGCATCATGGTGCGTCAGCCGCAGTCGAAGGCCAACGCCGGAAGCGCCGAAAACGGAATGCCAATGACCTCAAGTATGGGTTGCGGCATATGGGGTGGGAATATGGTTTCAGAGAACATAGCTCTCAAACACTACATGCAGAACACCTGGGTCGCCAGCCCGATCCTGAAGGATCAGCCGGAAGAGTCCGTTTTGTTCGGAGAATTCTTCGACCCCAAGGTGACAAGATCGTAGTTTTGATCAGGTTGTTGCGGCGAGCTATTCTCTCGTTCAAGAACTCTAAGGAGGTAGGCGAATGAAGGCTATAAAATGGCTGGACGAGAATTTTGAAGGAACGATACTACTCGTTATGCTGCTGCTCATAACTACTGTTATGAGCGCACAAATAGTTGCTCGATACATTTTCAGCAACCCCATGGCGTGGCCGGAGGAGTTTAGCCGATATTGCTATGTTTGGACGGTTTTTCTTTCCTTAGGATTTACTATACGGAAAGGGAATATGCTGCGAGTGAACGTGGCGGTTGATTTGTTCCCAAGTATCGCGCGCAATATAATTCGCCTGTGCGCGGACGCGCTTTTGCTGGTAGTTTTCGCAGTGTTCTTCTATCATGCCGTGCAACGTACCATTTTTATTTACGGCACAGGGCAGGTTTCGCCGGCTATGCAGATACCCACATGGTTAATGTATTGCTCGACCGTAGCAGGTTTCGGAATAGGCATGCTGCGTCTGGCGCAAGCCTGCTATTTTAATGTGAAAAATTTCAACATGCGTTCTGTCACTACAAAAGAAGCCGTTTTGCAGGAGGCTGCCGAAGAAGCTGCCGCAGTTACAGGCGACCAACAAAGGGGGAACAAATAATGGCTACCTGGATTTTCGCTGTATTCGGCGTTGCTCTTGCACTGGGCGTGCCTATAGCTGGCAGTATGATGTTGGGTACTCTAGCTCCCGTAGTGCTGGGCGGTCCCGGCGCATCAATAGGTCAATTGGTGAGCAACTCCTTTAACGGCGCCGATTCCACGCCAATTTTAGCGGTTCCGTTGTTCATATTGGCCGGGGTAATTCTAGCCGAGGGAGGAATATCGAGAAAGCTTTTTAACGTGTTTGCGTATTTCGTGGGTGGATTAACAGGCGGATTGCCCTGCGCGGCTATCATGACCTGCCTGTTTTACGGCGCAATATCGGGCTCCGGTCCTGCCACTACCGCTGCTGTAGGCGCAATGGCAATACCCTTTTTGGTAGAGCTTGGTTATAACAAAACTTTCGCCTGCGCAATGGTGGCTACAGCAGGGGGGCTGGGCGTAATAATCCCGCCTTCCATACCATTTGTGCTGTACTCAATGGCAACGGGCGTATCCACAGGCGCGTTGTTTTTGGCAGGCGTGGTTCCCGGCTTTTTCATCGGCGTCTGCTTAATGGGCTACGCTTTTTATTACTGTAAAAGAAACGGCGAGAATCGTCAAAAAATCGACGAAAGGCTGACAATGCTACGTTCTTCAGGGTTGTTTAAACTGTTAAAGGATAGTTCATGGGCTTTATTATCTCCCGTAATTGTGCTGGGCGGTATTTATACTGGCGCTGTCACGCCTACTGAGGCGGCTTGCGTCTCTGTAGTTTATTCGCTGATTGTGTCGCTTTTTATCTATCGATCAATAAAGCCAAAGGACGTAATTCCTTTTTTTAAGAACTCTGTTAAGACATACGCGCCGCTGGTGTTCGTCATTGCTTTCGCCAACGCCTTTGGGCGGGTTCTGTCCTTAGCCAGGACGCCAGAAGTAATCAGGCTGTACATATCGAACAACTTTGCTTCCACATGGACTGTGCTGACCATGATAGTGATACTGTTCCTATTGTTGGGCATGGTTATGGACACCGGTCCGGCTATCGTGATACTCGCTCCTATACTATTACCTTCAGTTAAAGTGTTTGGCGTAAACGAGATACACTTTGGAGTCATAATGGTGTGTTGCCTGTCCATCGGACTGGTTACGCCGCCTTTCGGGCTGAATTTGTTCGTAGCCACTTCGCTGTCCGATATACCGCCCATGACGATAGCAAAACAATCCGTGCCATTTATTCTGGCTTTTGCCGTCGCTCTGTTTTTGATCACTTATGTTCCGTGGTTCAGCCTTGTTTTGTTGCGATAGATAAAAAACAAAAGCAAGATAAATACGGAATGAGGCTTGCTAGTTTAAATAAGCGAAAAATTTGAATGGATTAATAAATAACATAAGGAGGATTTTCAAATGAGGAAATTAGTATTGTTTTTTTTGATAGTTGCGTTCATGGGTTATGCGGTTTGTTCAACTGAGGCTGCCGGAGTGTATGATGACCTTAATCCCGTAGTCTTGAAGGGCGCTGACAATGCCGGTATAGGCGCAGCCGCGACGCTCTTCGGAGAGCTTGTTGTAAAAAATGTGGAGGAAATCACCGGTGGTAAATTTACTATCGAGTATTACCCCAACGGAGTGCAAGGAAACGACCAGGAGCTTCAGGGCTTGATGCTTGCCGGCGACCTCGACTTCGTTATTTGCCAGACCGCGCAAACTGTAACGTTTGTGCCGGAGGTGGCAATCTTCGACCTGCCGATGGTATTTGCCAAGTATAGCGCATCTGCTATTGATACCGCGCTTAACAAGAGCGGCTTCACCGAGAGTATGAACAAAGCATATCAGACAAAAGGCATGTACTGCCTGCGTTTTCTGCAAGGCGGGACCTTCCGCGAAACCACTTCGAATAAGCCTGTCCGCGCTATTGAGGATTTTAACGGTTTAAAAATCCGCACAATGGAGAATGCCAACCACATGGCTTTCTGGTCGGTAATGGGCGCGAGTCCTACTCCGCTTCCCTGGAGTGAAGTGTATATCTCCCTTCAGCAGGGTTTGATCGAGGCGCAAGAAAACGCCACTGACACTTGCTGGGGAAACAAATTGCATGACGTGCAAAAATATCTGATTCTTACCCGCCACATACTGTACTGCAATCAATTCCTTGTCAATTCCGGCAAATTTGATTCCCTTGATCCGGTTTATCAGACTGCATTTAAAGAGGCTGTAAACAAAGCTGCGGAGGTGATTGAGGCGCAACTGACCGAAATCGACGCAACAAGCCGTAATAACCTTGTAAACGGCGGAATGGAACTGATTGAATTCGAAGCTTCCTTTGTCGATGAGGTATTGCAAAAGGCGGCTTCCGTTTATGAAAGCATCGGAAAACAGATTGGCGAGGATTTAATAAAAAGCCTTCAGGATGAACTGACTGCGGCGGATAAGTGAGAAATACTAGTAAAACCAAGCAAATAGAGGCATTCACATAACTTTACTAACACCGCTTAAGGAGAGTGTTGTTATGCTACGACCCAAAACGCACTGGATAGAAACTGAACAATATGGGCTTATTGGAGCGCCGCTGGTAAAATCGCTTTCTCCGGCGATGCACAATGCGAACTTCGAGTCGCTTGGAATGAACGCCGTCTACACGCCTTTCGAAGTTGAAGAGGAAGGGATGAAAAAAATACTCCCCGCGCTGGAATCCCTGCGCTTCAAGGGATTGAACGTAACCATGCCGCTAAAGCAAAAAGTAATTCCCTTTCTCAACGAAGTGGACGAAGGGGGCGCGCTTTGCGGCGCCGTAAACACGCTTTACTGGAAAAAAGGCAGGCTCTGCGGCACGAACACGGACGGAGTCGGTTTCGTGAAAGGTTTAAAAGAACAGGGGCATTACGATCCTGCCGGAAAACACTGCCTGTTGTTCGGCTCGGGCGGAGGAGCGCGCGGCGTGGGCTTTGCGCTATGCGCCGCAGGCGTAAGCTCCATTACCATTTCAGGCAGGGCGTCAGGGGTCGAGAGAATCCGTAAACTGGCCTCAGACTTAAACGCCTATAAAGCAGGTATTTGCCCGGTTCAATCTACCGACCCGTCCGAACTGCCGGGTCTTTTCACACAAAACGAGCTGGTCATCAACACTACTTCTATCGGAATGCTCCCGAACGTAGATGAAACGCCATTCGATACATCGCTGCTGGAAAGCCGCCACATGGTCTGCGACATCGTCTACGTCCCCCACGACACGAAAATGCTCCGCGAAGCCGAGGCGAAGGGATGCAAAACATTACCGGGCTATTGGATGACTATTTTTCAGGGCGCCGAAGCCTTCCGTCGCTGGACGATGGAGCGCGAACCAGCCGTCGCCCCTAATGTGGAGGTGATGACCAAAACTATGCTGGATTATTTGAACGAGAAAAGCGGATACTAAATTTAGCGTTTTTGAGTATAAGAAAGGAGAGAGAATGATGAAGAAGCATTTGCAAAGATTGCTGGCGCTCGTATTAGCCATAACGATGGTTACATTGATGGCGCCTATGGCGTTTGCAGCGACGATCAGTAGAGGAGAATTCATCGCGGAAATCACCAAATTCTTTGGATGGCCGCACTATGACGAATACCACGATTTCTGGAAAGACGACCAGAAGACCTTTAGTGACATTAGAGGTCATCAATTCCAAAGGGCGATTGAGACTGCCCTTGAAGAAGGCGTTGTCGGACCAAGAGATCGCCCCGGAGTTACCACGGTCACCGATGAAAGAGGCGTACTGCCTACTGCCCTGGATGTTGTAGGCGCCTTCAACCCGAATGGAAATCTCACCCGTGAAGACGCTGCTATTATGCTCGCAAGAGCTTATAAGCTTGATATCTCAAATATAGCCCATGGTTTTGGCGATGATGGAGCATTCTCCGGCAACGAAGCCAGAGGCAGCGTTAAGGCCCTGGCGGATTTAGGATTGTTCGGCGCTGTCGCAGGCAACTTCAACCCTGCCGCTGCTATTGACAATACCGAGGCGCTGAATCTCTTCACGGCAATGAAGAACGGCGTAGCCGCGCCTGTGTACTTCGTGCCCAGACCAACTACAAGATATGCCGCCAGACGCAATATCAGGTTGTACACCGCCAACTCGGAAGCGGAAATCTATGTTTCCAGAAACCTGAACGGCGCCCTTAACAGCGCCATCGGCGGACGCGCTGAACCGGCTGATGTTGTAAAGAGTGCAGACGTCCGTTACAGCGAATATCATAATACTGACAACGATTCAATGAGGGGTTTCCTCGGCTACGACATTGGCAATACTACCGGCCTCAATAATGAACGCAAATATCCGGTCGTCAAAGCTATAGCGGTCGATACGAGCAAGACCTTAAAGCCGGAAAGCGCGCAAACAAGAGCGGAATGGAATCTCTTCCGTCCCGCACGCTCTCCTTTTGATCACGAACTTATATTCGCCAAAGGTGAACTCGGAGTCAACAGCCCGGCAGTATACCGTCTCTTCCACCGCTCCGACGGCGTTCAGGCCATGGCCTGGTATATAGAAGGCTCTCAGTACGCAGTTGTGAATGACGCGCTGAACCAGAATCGGGCTAACACAGACGCTGGTAATTATTTAAATCTCAGAGATTACGTTCTTACATATCTTGCCAACCCAACGATAAAAGCCGATCCTGTAAGACGTCTGCATCTTGTCGTCGGACACGATAACGGGGATCACACCGCACAGGTATATGCTTTTGCGGACGCAGGTCACCTTGTCTATGGAAGCAGAAGATACAATCCATCAGCAGTCCCGCCTAACCAACTAATCCATGCTGTCAACGGCGACACTATCGATCTCGGCGACTCAGTCCTGACCGTGTACGAACTACCCGGACACTCAGCAACCTCGATTATCCTGCAGGATAAAGTAAGCGGAATGATCTTCGGAAGCGACGTCTATGGTTGTACACGGGCTGGTTCCGTCGATGACGTAGGCATATCCAACTTAAGATCGGACTTGTTCCTCTCTATCATCCAGCAGATTCATGCGATGATGCGAAAAGACGGCGGAACGACTTGGGTCTCCACCGGTCACAACGAAGATTTACTTCCCGGAAGTTACCTCGATATCTTTGAGGAAGTTTTTCAGTTAATTGTTGACAGACCAATGACCGAAATTTCACATCCGACGTACCGCCAGGTAAGAGCAGGCGCGAATGCCCGTTCAGTGACCCTCGGAAGCACTTATCCAAATCCTCCGGACGGGAAATTTCCTGCGCCTATTGGAACAAACATGGCAATAACACAAATGCCGGCAGTCGGTGAAGCGACCCCGGTGTGGCCTTTACCAGACTTCAGGCAATACAGAGGTCGATCCCAGTGGATTACGATTCAACTTGGCAACACCCCGCCGCTGTCCAGCCCCCAACCCTGGAACAATGTGGAGCTTAACTACAACACAACGGGTTCCGGCGCGTATTCCCAGCTCTCCAACATTCAATTCGAAGGCGCGGAGCTTGTTGGCGTGGATGTACTGTTTGCCTCCGGCGATATTAACGCGTTGCATAACATGTTCGACCCGTGGACCTACGACTACACGATCAAGGTTCCTCATGGAACAAAATCAATTAAGGTTATCGCTACGCCATTTTCCACAAAGGCGACCTCCCTCAGGCTGAACGGCAAAGAAGTTGCCCGTAAGTCCGAGAATGTCGTGAACGTTTCTGATGGCACGGTCATCACTATCGACGTCGTTGCAGGGGACGGCGTGACCGCCAGCAAATATACGTTTACCGTAAGTAAGAATGAGACTAAGCTGGAAACCATCCTTGAAGGCTGCAACACAGGATTGTTCTTCTTCCCGCTCCTGGCGGCTATTGGCATTTTGTCCCTGGTAATCAGGAAGAAACGTTAGTAAAAATATTCCCCACAGAGCAAGAGATAGGGGCTGAATGAAAAAAGTCGGGAATATTACTCCGGTATGAAACTTGACCGCTATCCTATCCTAAGGCAGGATAGCGGTTTTTAGCTCAGAATAGAAATAGAAGGGTTTTAGAAAAAAGGAGAGTTGATGTAATGCTTAATTTACCTTCACAAGCCATAATTTGCGAAGTCGGTCCGCGCGACGGGCTGCAGAACGAGAATACGATTCTGTCCGTCGAACAAAAAATCGAGCTGATCGAGGCTATCGTGGATGCAGGCGCGCGTCGCGTAGAGGTGGGGTCGTTTGTTCACCCGAAGGCCGTGCCGTCGATGGCGGATACCGATGAGGTAGTCCGAAGGCTCACGCGACACGAGGGCGTTGAGTA